>Ga0190275_10000452_pt1 | contig 36477 bp, 33 predicted proteins | sample Popmic550T_FD_133745 | JGI IMG/M metagenome (GOLD analysis project Ga0190275, IMG submission 133745) | Populus adjacent soil microbial communities from riparian zone of Yellowstone River, Montana, USA - 550 T | ecosystem: Environmental > Terrestrial > Soil > Riparian zone > Trees stand | place... | reverse complement strand
GGGCTGGATGGCCGAGCACATGCTGATCCTCAAGCTGACCTCGCCGGCGGGGGAGAGCAAGTACATCGCCGCTGCCTTCCCGTCGGCTTGCGGCAAGACGAACCTCGCGATGCTGATCCCGACGCTCGAGGGGTGGACCGTCGAGACGATCGGCGACGACATCGCCTGGATGAAGTTCGGCGCCGACGGCCGCCTCTACGCGATCAACCCGGAGGCCGGGTTCTTCGGCGTCGCGCCGGGCACGGGGGAGAAGACGAACCCGAACGCGATGGCGATGATCGAGAGCAACACGATCTTCACCAACTGCGCCAAGACCGATGACGGCGACGTCTGGTGGGAGGGGAAGACCGACGAGCCGCCCGCCCACCTGATCGACTGGCACGGCGACGACTGGACGCCGGAGTCCGACACCCCCTCCGCGCACCCGAACGCTCGCTTCGCGGCTCCCGCTGCCCAGGATCCCGCGATCGCGCCGGAGTGGGAGGACCCCGCCGGCGTGCCGATCGACGCGATCCTGTTCGGCGGCCGCCGGGCGAGCGTCGTGCCGCTGGTCGCCGAGGCGCGCAACTGGGAGCACGGCGTCTTCCTCGGCGCGACCATGTCCTCGGAGACGACGGCCGCCGCCGCCGGTCAGGTCGGCCAGCTGCGCTTCGACCCGTTCGCGATGCTGCCGTTCTGCGGCTACAACATGGCCGACTACTTCGCCCACTGGCTGAAGATCGGCGAGCGCGAGGGCGCGGTCCTGCCGAAGATCTTCTACGTCAACTGGTTTCGCAAGGACGAGGACGGCCGGTTCCTCTGGCCGGGCTTCGGCGAGAACAGCCGTGTGCTCGAGTGGGTCTTCCGCCGCGCCAACGGCGAGGGCGCCACGAAGGACACGCCGTTCGGCCTGGTCCCCGAGGCGTCCGGTCTCGACACCGATGGCCTGGACATCGACGCCGCTGACCTCGACGAGCTGCTGCGTGTCGATCCGGACGCGCTCGAGGCCCAGCTGCCCCAGGTCAAGGAGCACCTCGCCAAGTTCGGCGATCGGCTCCCCGCCCAGATCCGTGCTCAGCTCGAAGACCTCGAGCAGCGCCTCGGCGCCTAGCCTTCGAGGGACAGCGACATCCCAGCCACCGGCGCGCCTTGCGCGCGCCGGTAGGCTTCAGCCCGGACTACCTGGCGACGTGGCGGAGTGGCTACGCAGCGGCCTGCAAAGCCGTTTACACCGGTTCGATTCCGGTCGTCGCCTCTACGGCGTCCAGCCCCAGGAAGCGTCGCGCGTTCGCTGCCAGCTGCTCGAGGTCGGCGCCGGCTCGCAGCGCGGCGCCGATCGGGTCGCTCTCGCCCATGTCCCACGGATAGTCCGAGCCGAGCAGCACGTGCTCGCGGTCGCCGCGCGCGAGCAGGAAGCGAGCAGCGAGATCGTCGTGGGTTAGCAGGTCGACGTAGACGTGCTTGTGAAATGTCTCGCTCGGCGGCGCGGTGGAGTCCGCTCGCACGTCGGCGCGCGACCTCCAGCCGTGGTCCCAGCGGCCGAGCAGCCAGGGAGCACAGCCGCCGCCGTGGACGAAGGCGATTCGCAGGTCCGGGAGCTCCTCGAACAGCCCGCTGAGCAGCAGCGCCCCGATCGCGGCCGTCGATTCGACCGGGTTCCCGAGCAGGTTGCGCAGGTAGTGATGGTCCAATCCGGGCCCGCACATCTGCATCGGGTGGACGAGCACCGCCATGTCGTGTCGCACCGCCTCGCCCAGAATCGTTCGCAGCGGGTCGCGATCGAATGAGCGAGCCGCGACCAGCGGGGGGACCGTGACGCCGACGAAGGCGGGCTTCTCGAGCAGCCGGTCGAGCTCCGCCCGAGCAAGGCCGAGGTCCCCCAGCGGGAGGATGCCGAGCCCGACCAGGCGCTCCGGAGCCCTCGCGCAGGCCGCCGCTACGCCGTCGTTGACCGCCGACGCGAACGGCGCGGCGCGATCGCCTGGGGCATCCGCGGCGAACGCGTACGGCGGCGGCGCGACGGCGCGCATCCAGATTCCCGCGCGGTCCATGTCGGCCAGGAGAACGTCCGGGTTGGACAGCTCCCGGCGGGTCGTCTCGATCGGGAAGCCGTCCAATAGGAGCCGTCCGTCGACCTCGGTCAGCAGAGCCGTTCCGTCGGCTGTCGGGATCTCGTAGCACTCCTCCGGGAGGAGGTGGGAGTGGACATCGATCGATCGCCTCCGCGCGCCCGCGGAGTCAGCCACGCCGCTGCTCCGATGCGCCGAGCTGGCGGGCCAGGCCGGCATTGGTCAACTTCTCGGCCGCCAGCTCGTAGGCCTCGTCGGCGGTCCAGCCGGCGGTCCGCGTGACGAATCGCTTGATGTCCGCGTGGACCGTCGGCGAGTGCGAGCGCAGCACCGCGACGTGCTCCGAGACGGCGGCGGCCAATCGATCGTCAGAGGCGGCGACCTCGGTGATCAGGTCCAGCTCGGCAGCTCTGCGTGCGTCGATCGCCTCGCCGGTCGCTGTCAGCAGCAGGGCCTGCTTCCTCCCGATCGTCGGGGCCAGCCAGACGAGGACGATGCTCGGCGCGAGGTCCATCTCGACCTCGGGGAACCAGAAGCGAGCCGACGGGGCCGCGACCGAGATGTCGCAGATGGCCGCCAAGCCGACGCCATAGCCGGCCGCGTCGCCTTGGACCTCGGCGACGGTGATCAGGTCACTGCCGGCGATCGCTCGGTTCAGGCGGATCAGCGCTTCGGTCTCGGCGCGAAGCGCGGCGGCGCCGACCGCCGCCCGCTCACGGCCGAGGCAGAACGCGTCTCCGACCGCCCGCAGCCGGAGGACGTGGGCGCCGGCTGGTGGCGCGAGCAGCCACCGCGACAGCTCGTCGCACATCGCGACGGTGAACAGATTGCCGTCCCCATGGTCGACGACGGCCTCCATCGTGCCGTCCTCGAGGGTGAGCCGCAGGCCTTCGACGCTCATCAGTTGAGCCTGTCGGTCGCGCCGCCGTACCAGTCGACGGGCTGGGGGTCGACGCGGATCGTCGTCGAGCGGACGTGGGTGAACTCGTGGAACGACTCCCAGCCACCCTCGCGGCCGGTGCCGCTCATGCGCACGCCCCCCCAAGGCGACGCCGGGTCGAGGCGGTGGTGGTCGTTGACCCACACCATTCCGTGGAGGAGCCCCGCGGACAGCCGGTGCGCGCGTGCGACGTCGCGCGTCCAGATCGTCGAGCCGAGGCCGAAGCGGGAGTCGTTCGCCTGCGCCAGCGCATCGGCCTCGTCGTCGAACGGGATGACCGTCGCCACGGGCCCGAAGAACTCCTCGCAGGCGGCAAACATCCTGTTGTGGGCGCCGACGAGCACGGTGGGCTCGACGAAGAACCCGCTCTCGCAGCCCTCGACGACGGGCGCCTTCCCGCCGACCGCGACGGTGGCTCCGTCTTCCACGGCGTGTTCGATCGCTCCGAGCACCCGCTCCTGCGCGCGTTTCGAGATGAGCGGGCCGAGCTGGGTCTCGGCAAGCGTGGGATCGCCGATCCTGATCCGCTTCGCCTGAGCGACGAAGCGCTCCACGAACTCGTCGTGGATCGAGCGCTCGACGAGGATGCGCGTCCCTGCGATGCAGGTCTGGCCAGCGCCGACGAAGCTGCCGAAGGCGGCTCCGGCGACCGACTCCTCGAACGGCGAGTCGGCGAACACGAGCACCGGACCCTTGCCGCCGAGCTCGAGCGCCGTCTTCGCGAAGCGCGGGGCGGCCGCGATAGCGATCTGACGGCCGACCTCCGTGCCGCCGGTGAAGGTCACCTTGTCGACGTCCGGGTGCTCGGCGAGGCGCGCGCCCGCCACCGGACCGAGCCCGACGATCACGTTCAGCACACCGTCGGGGATGCCCGACCGTGTCGCGATGTCGCCGAGCAGCAGGCTGGTGAACGGCGTCTGCTCCGAGGGCTTGAGCACGACGCTGTTGCCCGTCGCCAGGGCCGCGGCGAGGCTCTTCGAGCCGATCATCAGCGGATGGTTGAACGACGACAGGATGCCGGCCACGCCGAGCGGGAAGCGGCTCGTGTAGGTGTGGTAGGGCCCCGGCATGTGGATGACGTGGTCGCGGTCGCTCACCAGCAGCGCGGCGTTGTAGCGGTACCACTCCGGCAGGCGCGCGATCTGGGCGCGCGTCTCCGCTATCGGGCGGCCGTTGTTGAGCGTCTCGAGCAGGTAGAGCCGCTCGATCTCCTGCTCGATGTTGTCGGCGAAGGCGTGGAGGCGACGCGCGCGCTCGGAGATCGCCATGTCCCGCCAGACGCCTGACTCGAACGCGTCCTTCGCCACTTCGACGGCGTGGTCGACGTCGGCGCGCTCGGCGTTCGCCACGGTGCCGAGCAAGGAGCCCGTCGCGGGGTTGAGGACCTCGAGCCGTTCGCCGGACTGGCTCTCGACCTCCTGGCCGGCGATTCGCAGGCCCCAGTGGCCCACGTTGCCGTTGTTCGAGACAGCTTCTGGCCGTCGTTGGGATTCGGACTTTTGGCGTGCCTTCGAAGTCATACCAGCTGTATACAGGTATGGCCTTCTGTTCGTCAAGTATGGAAATAACGGCGTACCTATACCGGGATTGACACCAATCGGCCAAAGCTGTATACAGTGGCCATGCACCAAGCAATCAGCAGCACGGACGGGGCCGACGGCGAGACCACGATGCAGCGCGTCCTCGACGTGATTCGCAACCGGATCGTCAGTGGCGAAGTGCCGGCCGACGCCGTCCTGAACCAATCCGTACTGGCACGCGAGCTCGAAGTGAGCCGGATCCCGGTGCGCGACGCGTTCAGGGTGCTGGCGGCGGAGGGCCTGCTGAGCATCGCCAACGGCCAAGGGCGCGTGACCTCGATCTCGGTCGCCGAGCTACAGGAGATCTACGAGATTCGGGAGGCTCTCGAGCCGCTCGCCACGCGGATCGGGCTCTCCAACGTCGGGCGAGCCCAGATCATCGTGATGGAGCGGTTGATGGAGCAGATGCACGACGCGGCCCAGGCCGACGACTTCCGAGCCTGGCTGGACGCGAACGCGTCGTTCCACCGCCAGATCTACGCGCAGTCGAACCGCTGGCGGATGATCCAGACGATCGATCGTCTCACGAGAGAGACCGACCGATATCTCTGGCTGCACAGAGACTCTTGGGTCAAGGGCGAGGTCGACGACGAGCACGGGCGGATCCTCGAGGCCGCTCGCGCCAACGACGGCGACGAGGTGGAGGCGACGACTCTCGAGCATCTCCGCAACGCCCACGACCTGATCCTCCGGCGAATGCTTCACGGCGATGGGGCGGCGTGAGCGGTCGAGTGAATTCCCTTCTCAGCACCAGCAGGGCGGGACGGCCCGTGTCCCGCTCGTTCCCGACTCTAGGAGACGAATGATGAGCAGTCAGGTGAGCGTTCCATCGATCGACGAGGTCGAGAACGTAAATGGCTTCCCGCGCTACTCGGAAGCCGAGCTCAAGCGCCGCCACGAGGCCCTGCGCGAGATGATGGACGCCAACGACGTGGACGTCGCGATCGTCGGTGGCGCCACAGCGATCCTCGAGACGTCGGTGCAGTACTTCTCGAACTGGCCGCCGCTGGTCGAGAGCTACTTCGTGTTCCCGCGCAAGGGCGATCCGACCCTGGTCGTGCGCCTCTGGAACCACGTGCCCGACGCCGAGCGGATCACGCCGCTCTCAGACGTCCGCTATGGGGGCGACACGCCCGCAGAGCAGGCCGCCACGGTCGTCGACGTGGTCAAGAAGGGTGTGCCGCAGCTCAGCCGAATCGGCTTCATCGGTCCGGTTCGCTTCGCCGACATGGAGGTCTTCAAGAGGGACCTGAACTGCTCGGACATCGTCGACCTGAACCCCTCCTACCAGAAGCTGCGGCTGATCAAGAGCGACGAGGAGATGCACTACACGCGCATCGCCTCAGCGATGAACGATCGCGCCGTCGCGGCCATGGAGGCCGAGATCAAGCCCGGGATGAAGGAGTACGAGATCGCCCGCATCGTCGAGGACCAGTACCTCGGCGAGCGCGGAACGAACCTCATCCACTTCACCCTCAGCACACCGATGAGCGACCCGAGCGTGTGCGTCCCTCACCAGTATCACCCGGATCGCACGATCCAGTCCGGTGACGCGGTCGTCACGGAGATCAGCACGACGTTCTGGGGCTACGCGGGTCAGATCCTGCGCACGTTCACCGTCGACGCCGAACCGACCCCGCTCTATCAGGAGATGCACGACGTCGCGGTGAAGGTGTACGAGGACATCCGCGACTCGCTGCGGCCCGGTACGACGATCGGCGAGGTAATGGACCGCGCCGAGGCCATCCACGACGCCGGCTTCAGCATCTGGGACGACCTCGTGCACGGATTCGGCGGCGCCTACCTGCCTCCGATCCTGCGGACGCGCCGGACGCGTGGCGCGACCCATCCGGAGGACTACGCCTACCAGGAGGGGACCGTCCTCGTGGTTCAGCCGAACGTCATCACGCCCGACTCGAAGGCTGGCGTGCAGGTCGGGAACGTCCTGCACATCACGGCTGCCGGAGCGGTCGAGCTACAGCACTATCCCGTAAAGCTGATTCGCTGCGGTTGAGTCCCAGCGTGCGAACTGGATAGCCGATGAGAATGGACTCGACCGGACTCGCCTCGGCCCCGCCAGTGGCCGTCGGCTCGCGCCGGGACGGATGGTGGAAGGCGGCGCCAGTACGGGCCGCCGTCCGCCTCGCGGGAGCGCTTGCGCTGACAGCCGGGCTGATGTCCGTTCTCGTGATCGCCCTGGGCGCGAATCCGGTCGAGACCTTCCAGGCGCTGTGGCAGGGGGCGTTCGGCTCCCCGTTCAACGTCGGATCGACGGCGATCGTCGCCGCGATCCTCGTCCTCACTGCGCTCGCGTTCGCGTTGCCCTACACGTCCGGCTTCCTCAACGTGGGCGGCGAGGGCCAGATGTACGTCGGGGCTATCGCCTCGGCCGGGGTCGGGCTGTCGCTCGCGCCGTCGACGCCGGTGGTCGTGGCACTGCTGGTCTCGGTGGCCGGAGGAGTGGTCGGGGGCTCTCTCTGGGCGGGCGTCGTGGGTGTCCTCAGGGCGTGGACCGGCGCCAACGAGATGATCACCTCGCTGATGCTCAACTTCGTCGCGTTTGCCCTGGCGAACTACGCGGTGTCGGTGCTCTGGCCGGTCCCCGGCGTCGGTCAGCAGACCCAGCCGGTGATTCCCGCGGCGCGCTTCCCGGAGCTGTGGACCAACACGCCGCTGAACACGGCGGTGCTGCTCGCGCTCGCCGTGGCCGCCGGGGTCTGGTGGATCCTGCGGCATACGCGACTCGGCTTCAAGATGCGCGTGACCGGCCTCAGCGAGGGCGCCGCGCGCCAGGCGGGCGTCGGCATTCGCGGCATCACGACGACGACCTTCCTGCTGGCCGGCGGCTGCGCCGGCGCCGCGGGCGCGATCAGCGTGCTCGGCGTCAACGGCGCGCTCTACAACGGCTTCTCCGCCGACTACGGCTTCATCGGCATCGCGGTCGCACTCGTCGCCAGGTCGAGCCCGATCCTGATCGTCCCCGCGGCGGTGCTGTTCGCGGCGCTGCGCGTGGGCAGCGACAACCTCTTTGCCAATGCGGGCATCTCGCCTTCGCTCGGCGCCGTGATCGTCGGCTCGCTGGTGATCACGCTGCTGGCGACGCGAGTGCTCCGACCGACGGCTGGAAAGGGCTGACCGTGTCCGAGGCAGCGTTCATCGCCCTGGTGGTCGTCGGCGTGCAGCTGATGGTCCCGCTGCTGCTGGCGTCCTTGGGAGAGCTCATCTCCGAGCGGGCCGGCGTGCTCAACATCGGGATCGAGGGCTGCATGGCTCTGGGCGCGTTCTTCGCCGCGGTAGCGGTGACGAGCACCGACAGCCTGATCGCCGGGCTCGCGCTCGGCCTCGCGGTAGGAGTCCTGACCGGGATCGTCCTCGCCTGGCTCTACGTCGGCCTCGGCCTCAACCAGATCATCACGGGGTTGATGTTCACGATCCTCGCGCTCGGCGTCACCGCCGCGCTGTTCGAGCGTTATACGCAGTCGGCGAAGGGCACCCTCGCTCCGCGCCTGCCGATCCCGCTGCTCTCGGACATCCCCTGGATCGGGGAGATGTTCTTCGACCACTCGATCCTCGTCTATGGCGCCGTCGCGCTCGTGCCGGTCTGCGCCTGGTTCCTGAAGGGCACCTGGTGGGGGCTGCGGACGACGTCCGCGGGCGAGAACCCGAGCGCGCTCGACTCGGCGGGCTACAGCGTGCGCCTCTACCGCTCGATCGCCGTCGTCATCGGATCGACACTGGCTGCCCTCGGCGGCGCCGTGCTGGTGCTCGCGACGTCGGGGCGCTTCGTCAGCGGGATGACCGCCGGCCGTGGCTTCATCGCGCTGGGCGTCGTCGTCGTGGCGCGGTGGTATCCGGGGCGCGCGCTCCTGGTGTGCCTGTTGATCGGGATCACCCAAGCGCTTCAGTTCCAGGTCGCGGCGATCGATGCGCTCGAGAGCGTTCCGGTCGACGTCTGGGTCGCCTTGCCTTACCTGGCCGCCGTCTTGGCGGTCGTAATCGGGCGTCGCGCCCGTTACCCGAGTGCCACCACGATCCCGTGGATCGGTCAAAAGGGGTGAAGGCATGTGTCAGTTAGAGAAACGCCAAAGCCAAGGAAGGCGTAGGACATGAATGCACAGAGGCATGAGGTTCCAGAATCAGATCGGAGGCCGCGCAACTTGGTCTCCCAGATCCGGCGGATCGGCGGTCTCCTACTGATCGTGATCGCTGCCGTCGCGATCGCGTCGTGTGGCGGATCGGACGACTCGTCGAGCGGCTCCGCCAACGGAGACGGTGGCGGTGGCGGCAACGGCGACTTCAAGGTTGCCTTGATGTCCGAGGGCGCCAAGAACGACAAGTCGTTCTCGAACTCCGTGTACGACGGAGCGAGCCGCGCCGCAAAGGAGCACGGGCTGGACATGGAGTTCGTGGGCAGCCTGGTGACACCGGACGAGTTCCTTCGTCAAGGCAACTCGTTCGCCTCGTCGGGCGTCGACCTGCTGATGTTCATCCACGGGGGGATGGCGGTGCAGGCACGCGAGGTCGCGCGCAGGTTCCCGGACGTGACGGTCTGCGTCGGTCCGGTCCAGCCGACCCCGGAAGAGGAGAAGACCGATCCCCCGAACATGTGCTACTGGGACGTCCAGCAGCAGGACGGCTCGTTCATGGCGGGCGCGCTGGTGGCAATGATGCCCGGGGTCGACCACATCGGCTCGGTCAACGCCTTCGAGTTCGCGGCGATCACGCGGCAGGCCGAGGGCTTCGCGCTCGGGGCGCGCTGCATCAACCCCGACATCAAGTTCACCCAGACGTACATCGAGACGTGGACCGATACCGACAAGGCCAGGGCCGCGGCCCAGTCGATGATCTCGGCCGGGGTCGACGTGATCCTCTCCGCGACCGATTCGGCGGTGGTCGGGATCTACGAGGCGGCACGCGATGCGTCGAAGCCCGTCTACGTGATCCCGTCGTACTTCGACGCCTACGAGCAGGCGCCGGACGTGATCCTGACGACGATCCTCCACAACCTCGACGGTGCGATCGACGACCTGATCACCCAGGCGCAGGGCGAGGGACTCGAGGACCATGCGGTGCTCGACTACGACTTCGTCAACGGCGACGTCGGCAAGCTCGCTCCGTTCCGTGACAAGAAGAAGGCGATCGGGGCCGAAAACATCGAGCGCTGGCAGACCGAGATAGTCGATGCGGTCAAGTCCGGCGATCTCGAGATTCCGGGCACGGTCACGACCGATCCGCAGCTTGGATCGGTGGGCTCGGGCACGAAGCTCGACCCCACGGAGTTCGGCTGCAAGGCATAGATGCGGACGCCGGTCGCGTCCGCTTCGCGCGGATGCGGCCGGCCGTTCACTCGAATCCAGATCAAGGAGTGACGACAATGAATGCACAGACGTCAGAAGTGCCGAAGCGGCTCGAGCTGGTGCTGCCGGAGGACACCCCGCGACCGCTGATGAGCTACAGCCCGGCGATCAGGGCGGGCAACTGGGTCTTCACCGCCGGACAGCTGGCGACCGACTTCGTGTCCGAGCTGGGCGTCGCCCCCTCGGTCTTCCCACCGAACCCCAATCAGCAGGACCGGCTCGCGCTCGAGGCTGGGTTCATCCTCGAGAATCTGCGCAAGACGCTCGCGGCCGCCGGTTGCGACATGGCGACCGACACCGTGCGGATCTGGGACTGGTACGTGCTCGAGCGTCCGACGATGGACGACTTCGCCGCCGGCGACAACTACGCGGCGGCGCCGGTGTCGAGCTGCCTCACGGCGCAGGACGGCTACTTCGAGGCGCAAGGGCAGCCGGCCCAGAGCGGCGTCGGGATCAGGCAACTGCTGATCGGCCATTCGCTGCTCGAGATCGACCTGTTGGCGTTCCATCCCGACGACGGCGAGAAGACCGTCACGCTCAGCGAGCCCGACGACCTCCCGCGCGGGGTCTTCCAGCGGCCGGCCGGCGTCCGTCGCGGCGACTGGGTGTTCCTGTCCGGGCAGACCGCGGCCGAGCTCGACGAGTCCGGGGCGATCAGCTGGCCGCGCGGATGCGAGCCTGGCCCTGACACCTGGCTCGAGCCGACCGTCGAGGCTCAGACCGAGCGTGCGCTGGATCGGCTCGACGCGATCCTGGGCAGCGCCGGATCCTCGCTCGAGGACGTGGTCAAGGCGGATGTCTACATCGGGCACCCGCGCGACTTCGCGGCCGTCGAGTCCGTCTGGAAGCGTCGCTTCCCGAGCAATCCCCCGGCCAAGACGGTCGTCCCCTACAGCGGCCTCGGCGCACGCGGCTGTCGTGTCGAGATCGCCGTGACCGCTCTGACCAGCGGCTCGGAGCTGAAGCGCGAGGCGATCGAGACCTCCGACGCGCCGGAGCCGCTCGGGTACGAGCCGCAAGCGATGCGCGCCGGGCAGTACCTGTTCCTCAGCCAGCAGATGGCGTTCGACTCGTCGGGCGCGCTGGCCGAGGGGATGCAGCGCCGTCCGGGATATCCGTTCTACGGGCAGCCGGCGAAGAACCAGGTCGACTACCTGATGACCAACGCCGCGAGGATCTGCGAGGCGGCGGGCTCGTCGGTGGACAACCTCTGCAAGCGGCAGACGTTCCACGACGACGCCATCTGGTTCGCCGAGACGTGGGCGGAGTGGGGCTCGAAGTTCGCCCTGCCGCAGCCCTGCTCGACGACCATCGAGATCGGCGGACCGCTGATCGTTCCCGGCGCTCACGTGCTGTTCGACCTCGTCGGGTACATCCCCGATGAGCGCTGAATCCGGCGATACGCACGTGTCGGGCACGACTCGACCGTCCGCGGTGAAGGGCGGCGCCTCGGCGCCGCCCTTCCGGCTGCTCGACGCGCGCGGGATCAGCAAGGGCTACGGTCGCGTTCAGGCGAACGAGGCCGTCGACTTCGACGTCCAGCCGGGCGAGATCCATGCGCTGCTCGGCGAGAACGGGGCCGGCAAGTCGACTCTGATGAACATCCTGTTCGGCCACGTGGCGCCGGACGAGGGCCAGCTGCGAGTGCGCGGCGAGCCCGTGACGCTGCGATCGCCTCATGACGCCATGGCGCACGGCATCGGGCTCGTGCATCAGCACTTCAGCCTCGTGCCGACGCTCACCGTCGCGGAGAACGTCGCTCTCGGAAGCCCGCCCTCGACGCGCCTGGTGCTCAAGCGGCGCGAGATCGAGGCCCAGGTCGAGGCGGCGGCCGAGTCGCTCGGCTGGTCGTTCGACCTCGATCGCGCGGTCGGCGACCTGCCGGTCGAGGCGCAACAGCGCGTCGAGATACTGAAGGTGCTGGCCCCGCAACCGGAGGTCCTGCTCTTCGACGAGCCGACGGCGCTGCTCGCTCCGCCGGAGGTGGCGTCGCTGCTCGACGTCCTCCGCCGCCTGCGCGCACGCGGCAAGGGCATCGTGCTCGTCACGCACAGGCTCGCCGAGGTGGTGGCCGTCGCCGACCGGGTCACCGTGCTGCGCGACGGCCGGCGGATCTCGACTCAGCCGGTCGGCAAGATCACCGAGCGCGAGCTCGGCGAGGCGGTGGCGGGAGGACACATCGCGCCGCCACCGCCGCCCAGCGAGCGACGGATCGATCGGTCGTCGCCGGTCATCCGGCTCGAACAGGTCGTCTGCAGCGCCAGTCGCGGGCACCGCGCCCTCGACGCGCTCGACCTCGAGGTCTCGGCCGGCGAGATCGTCGGGATCGCCGGGGTCGAGGGCAACGGCCAGCAGGAGCTGTTCGAGGTCTTGACCGGGCTCTCGTCGCCGGACTCGGGCTGCCGGCGCCTCAACGGCGTCGACGTCAACGACTGGGACACTCGCGCGATGCGCCGCGCCGGGCTCGGCATGGTGCCCGCGGATCGCAAGGGGAGCGGCATCGTCGGCAAGCTGTCGGTGACGGAGAACCTCGCGCTCGGCCAGCTCGCCGGGGGCACGGACGAGGACGCCAGCATCAAGCCCTGGCGGCGATCCGCGGGCGAGTCGCGAGTCGCCGAGCTGATCGAGGCATACGACATCCGGCCCGCCGACGCGGGAACCCACGCCTGCACGCTCTCCGGCGGCAACCAGCAGAAGCTGCTGCTCGCACGGGAGCTCTCGCGCGAGCCGATCGCGCTGGTCGCGTCGAACCCGACTTGGGGACTCGACGTCAAGGCCAGAGCCTCGATCCATCAACACATCAGACGGGCGCGAGACCGCGGTTGCGCTGTCGTGTTCACCTCGCTCGCGATGGACGAGGTGCTCGAGCTCTCCGACCGGGTGCTCGTGATCTTCGGCGGGCGGATCATCGTCGACGCCATGTCGACGGACCTGAACGTCAGCAATATTGCCTGCGCGATGGTCGGCAAGCGAGCTGACGAGTCGGCCGACATCGCCCAGTCGTTCGATCAGCTCCTGCCGACGGTCGGGCAAGCGAATAGCGGAGGTAGCTAGATGCCATACGTCGCCACGTCCCGAGGCCAGCTGTACTGCGAGGAGAGCGGCCAGGGGCCGGTCGTGCTCCTGATCCACGGCCTGGCCGGGGACCTCTCCGCCTGGCGGCCGCAGATCGAGGCGCTGTCCGGCTCGTATCGGACGATCGCGTTCGACAACCGGGGGGCGGGTCGCAGCGAGCAGGTCGACGAGCCGGAGTCGACCGAGGCGATGGCTCGCGACACGCTCGAGCTGCTCGACCGGCTCGACGTCGGGCGCGTGCAGGTCGTCGGGCGCTCGATGGGTGGCGCGATCGCACAGCACTTGGCGCTGATGGCGCCCGACCGGGTCGACAGCCTCGTCCTCTGCGCGTCGTTCGCGAGCCTCGACGAGCTCGGCCGCCGGGTGCTGACCAACATGCGCGAGGTGCTCGAGTGGCGGGGCAACTGGGAGGACCACGCCCGCCACTCGGTCGCGAACTTCGTGTCGGCGGACTTCTACAACCGCTCGCCCGAGGTCGTCGCCGGCATCGAGCAGCTGATCGGCGGCGAGACGCGGCTACCGGCCTGCTACGTCGCTCAGAACCACGCCTGCCTCGAGCACGACACGCTGGACCGCCTCGAGGAGATCGAGTGCCCGACGCTCGTCCTCAACGGTGGCCGCGACCCGATCTGCTCGCCGACCTGCAGCGACTGGATGGTCGAGCGGCTGCGTAATGTCGAGCAGACGACATACGACGACTCGAGCCACTTCTTCCTGATCGAAGAGGCGGAGCGCTTCGCGAAGGAGCTCGCCGGCTGGCTCGACAGGCATTCCGGAGGGTACGAGGAAGAGAGGACACGTTGAGCACCACCACCGCACGGAAGATCGAGCACCGCATCGGAGGCAGCGCGACCGCCGGGACGTCCGCGAGGACGTCGCCGGTCTGGGATCCCGCGACCGGCGTCCAGCAGGCGGAGGTCGTGCTCGCCGAACCCGCCGATGTCGATGCCGCGGTCGCCGCGGCGAGCGACGCCTTCGAGGCGTGGCGCGACGTGTCGCTCACCCGGCGGGCGCGCGTGATGTTCGCGTTCCGCGAGCTGCTCGCCAAGCACGCCGACGAGCTGGCGCGAGTGATCTCGTCCGAGCACGGCAAGGTCGTCGACGACGCCAAGGGCGAGGTGATCCGCGGGATGGAGGTGGTCGAGTACGCCTGCGGCATCACGTCGCAGCTGCAGGGCGAGTACTCGGACCAGGTGTCGACGGGCGTCGACGCCCTGTCCTTCCGCCAGCCGCTCGGCGTCTGCGTCGGCATCACGCCGTTCAACTTCCCGATCATGGTCCCGATGTGGATGCACCCGGTCGCGATCGCGACCGGCAACAGCTTCGTGTTGAAGCCGTCCGAGCGTGACCCCTCCGTCTCGAACATGGTCGCCGAGCTGTATGCCGAGGCGGGGCTGCCCGACGGGGTCTTCAACGTCGTGCACGGCGACAGGGCCGCTGTCGACGCGCTGCTCGAGCACTCCGACGTGGCGGCGGTCTCGTTCGTCGGCTCGACCCCGATCGCGAGGTATGTCCACGAGAAGGCGACCGCACAGCGCAAGCGCGTCCAGGCGCTCGGCGGAGCGAAGAACCACGCCGTCGTCATGTCCGACGTCGACGTCGACTTCGCCGCTACGCAGCTGACCGCGGCGGGCTATGGCTCGGCCGGGCAGCGCTGCATGGCCGTCTCCGTGGCGACCGCGGTCGGCGACGCCGCCGACCGGCTCGTCGAGCGGCTCGAGGCCAAGGCGCGCGACATCAAGGTCGGTCCCGGGGGCGACCCGGGATCGGACATGGGCCCGGTCGTGACCCCCGAGGCGCGCGAGCGCATCTCCGGGTACATCGAGCGGGGGATAGCGGCCGGCGCGAACGCCGTCGTCGACGGGCGCGAGGCCGACCTCCCGGCGGGCGGGTTCTTCGTCGGCCCGACGCTCTTCGACAACGTCGGCCAGGAGATGGACATCTACACGGACGAGATCTTCGGGCCGGTGCTCGGGATCCTTCGCGTAGAGACGCTCGACGAGGCGATCGAGGCGATCAACCGGCAGAGCTACGCCAACGGGGCGTCGATCTTCACGGCCAGCGGACAGGCGGCGCGCACCTTCACGCGCGAGGTCGAGACCGGCATGGTCGGAGTCAACGTCGCGGTTCCGGTGCCGATGGCCTTCTACTCCTTCGGAGGCTGGAAGGATTCGCTGTTCGGCGATCACCACATCCACGGGCCCGAGGGGGTGAGGTTCTACACGCGCGCAAAAGCGGTGACCACCCGTTGGCCCGACGACGGCGTCGACCGCGTCGCCCACCGCGGGCACATGCACTTCCCAACCGCGGTATGACCGCAGGGGGTTACGGTAGAAGCGATCCACCAGCGACGAGGAGCAGACCTATGGAGGCCAGCGCGCACGCCAACGTCGAGCAGCGGATCGCCGAGCTGCTGGACCAAGAGACCTTCGACCCGCCGTCCGATTTCGCCGACCAGGCGCTGCTGCGCGATCCAGCGATCTACGCGGAGGCGGCGCGCGACCCCCAGGGCTGGTGGGCCAAGCAGGCGGAGGACCTGCACTGGTTCGAGCGCTGGGACACGGTGCTCGACGACTCGGAGGCGCCTTTCTACAAGTGGTTCAGCGGCGGCAAGCTGAACGTCTCCTACAACTGCCTCGACCGCCACGTCGAGGCCGGCAACGGCGACCGCGTCGCATTCCACTGGCGTGGGGAGGAGGGCGAGGAGCGCGACCTCACCTATGCCGATCTGCTGCGCGACACCCAGCGGCTGGCCAACGCGCTCAAGGATCGCGGCGTCGAGGCCGGCGACGTCGTCGGGATCTACCTGCCGATGATTCCCGAGGTCGTCGTCGCGATGCTCGCCTGTGCGCGGATCGGCGCCCCGCACAACGTCGTCTTCGGCGGCTTCGCGCCCGAGTCGGTGCGAGAGCGGATGGAGTTCTCCGAGGCGAAGGCGCTGATCACCGCCGACGGCGCGCGCCGCAAGGGCAAGACCGCTCCGGTCAAGCCCGGCGTCGACGCCTTCCTCGACGACCTGCCGGCGATCGAGACCGTGGTGGTCGTCAAGAACACCGGCGACGACGTCGAGATGCGCGACGGCCGCGACGTCTGGTTCCACGAGGCGCTCGAGCAGGCCGACCCGGAGTGTCCCGCGGAGCCGCTGGACGCCGGCCACCCGCTGTTCGTCCTTTACACGTCCGGCTCGACCGCGAGGCCGAAGGGGATCCTCCACTCCACCGGCGGCTACCTGACCGGCACGGCTTGGACCCACAAGCACCAGTTCGACCTCAAGCCCGAGCAAGACGTCTTCTGGTGCTCGGCTGACGTCGGCTGGGTCACCGGCCACTCCTACATCGTCTACGGGCCGCTCTGCAACGGCGCCACGTCGGTGATGTACGAGGGTGCGCCCGACTATCCCGACAAGGACATCTGGTGGGAGCTCTGCGCCCGCTACGGCGTGACGCTCTTCTACACCGCACCGACGGCGATCCGCGCCTGCATGAAGTGGGGAGCTGAGTATCCGGCGCGCCACGACCTGTCGAAGCTGCGCCTGCTTGGCAGCGTCGGCGAGCCGATCAACCCGAAGGCCTGGGTCTGGTACCACGTCGTGATCGGCGGCGAGCGCTGTCCGATCATCGACACCTGGTGGCAGACAGAGACCGGACACACGCTGATCAGCCCGCTGCCGGGCATCACCTCGACGAAGCCGGGCTCCGCGACGCGGCCGCTGCCGGGCATCGACGCGGCCGTCGTCGACCAGGACGGCAACGAGATCGACGACGCCCAGGGCCTGCTGGTCCTGCGCGGTCCCTGGCCAGGGATGCTGAGCACGCTCTACAAGGACCCCGAGCGCTTCAAGGAGACCTACTTCTCGAAGTTCGGCCCGACGACCTACTTCGTCGGTGACGCCGCCCGCAAGGACTCTGACGGCTACATCTGGGTGATCGGGCGTGTCGACGACGTGATCAACGTCTCCGGCCACCGCCTCTCGACTGCAGAGGTCGAGTCGGCGCTCGTCTCGCACCCACGCGTCGCCGAGGCCGCTGTCGTGGGCCAGGCCGACGACGACACCGGTCAGTCGATCTGCGCCTTCGTCACGCTCGAGGGGGACCAGGACGGTGACGACGACCGGATCGCCGAGCTGCGCGAGCACGTCGCCCAGCGGATCGGCAAGCTCGCCCGCCCGAAGCGCATCGTCTGGGCCGACGACCTGCCCAAGACCCGCTCCGGCAAGATCATGCGCCGCCTGCTGCGCGACATCGCCAACGGCAAGGAGCTCGGCGACGTCACGACCCTCCGCGATCCCGGTGTCATGGCCGAGCTGGAGGACAAGGTCGCCGCCCGGCGCGACGACGCGGACGCGTAGCGGCGTCCTGGCATGACGAACGGCGCCCGCCAACAGCGACCCTCCAAGGCGCCCGCGCTGCTGCTCGGCGTCGGCCTGGGCGGCTTCGTCGACGGCATCCTGCTTCACCAGGTCCTGCAGTGGCATCACCTGCTCACCGATACGGGCGACCATCCCGCGAGCACCGTCCCGGGCCTCGAGGCGAACACATTGGCCGACGGCCTCTTCCACGTGGCGACGTGGGTGTGCGTCGCGGCTGGCTCCTGGCTGCTCTACCGAGCCTGGCGCGCTGGCAGGCCCACAGTGGCGCCCCGCGCCCAGCTCGGCCTGCTGCTCGCCGGCTGGGGCGCCTTCAACGTCGTCGAGGGCCTGGTCAACCACCAGCTCCTGGGCATCCATCACCTCCGCGACGATCTCGGCGCACCGCTCGGCTGGGACCTCGGGTTCCTCGCCTTCGGCGTCCTGCTCGTCGTCACGGGTCTGGCCATGGCGCGAGAGTCGACAGCTGACGATCTCCCCGCAACGCCTGCGTAGTGGGCCGTACTGGGCTCGAACCAGTGACCTCCGCCTTGTCGAGGCGGCGCTCTCCCAACTGAGCTAACGGCCCTTCGCGGCCGCGGAGGATAGCGGAGCAGGGAGCCGGCGAGGAGCTGGGGCGGAAGGAGAGGTCGCCCTTGTGCTCCTCACCGGCCATTGCCCTGGAGGGCAGGGGTACGGGATCAAGTACGCCCGTGCGACGCGGCCGTCATCGGGGGAAGTCCGCCGTTCGCGCTCGGTGGTTTCTACGTAGCTCGTGGACCGCGTCCGGTGGCGGGCGCGTCGCCATCCATTGCAACTGCTAGCTTGGCCGCGCCGGCCATGCGACTCTCCAGCGTCATCGCCCCCCGTGACCGTGAGTTCTTCGACCTGTTCGAGGAGGCTGGCGGCAACATCGTCCGCGCCGCGGATCTCCTCGATCGCATGCTGCGCGCGTTTCCCGACCGCGGCGACGACCTGGCGCGCGACATCCTGATCTGCGAGCAGGACGGCGACCGGATCACCCACGACATCATCCGGCGGCTGAACGAGACGTTCGTCACGCCGATCGACCGCGAGGACATCTACGAGCTGGCCTCCGGCCTCGACGACATCGTCGACCTCACCGAGGAGGTCGCCGACTACCTGATCCTCTACAAGATCGAGGCGCCGATGGAGCAGGCCCAGCGGCTCGCCCACGTGCTGCTCCAGTGCGCGCGCCAGATCGCCGAGGCGATGCCGCGGCTGCGCGGCTTCAAGGACCTCTCGCACTACACGGTCGAGATCAACCGGCTCGAGAACGACGGCGACCGGATCGTCCGCGAGGCGATCGCGTCGCTGTTCGACAACGGGATCGACCCGATGGTGGTGATCCGCTGGAAGGACATCTACGAGCGGCTCGAGCAGGCGATCGACGCGACCGAGAAGGTCGCGAACATCCTCGAGGGCATCGTCATCAAGAACTCGTGACGCTTCTGTAGCGCCGCCGCATGGATAGCGACATCATCCTGATCATCGTCGTCGTGACGGCGCTGGCGTTCGACTTCACCAACGGCTTCCACGACACGGCGAACGTCGTCGCGACGACGATCTCGACGCGCGCGATGCCGCCGAAGGTCGCCGTCGGCTATGCGGCGATCCTCAACTTCTTCGGCGCCTTCCTGTCGCTGGAGGTCGCCGCGACGATCGCCAGCGGGATCGTCGAAGCGGACCTGATCACGCCGCTGATCGTCTTCGGCGGGCTGATCGGGGCGATCGCCTGGAATCTCGTCACCTGGTACTTCGGACTGCCGTCGAGCTCGTCCCACGCGCTGATCGGCGGCGTCGTCGGCGCGGCCTTCGTGGCCGTCGGACCGGACGCGATCATCGGCGAGGGGATCCTCGGCAAGGTCGTCGTTCCGGCGATCGTCGCCCCGTTGCTGGCCTTCGGCGTCGCCGGGCTCGGCATCCTGCTGATCTACCGGATCGTCGGCCGATTGCACCCGGGGCCCGTGACCCGCGGGTTCCGCTTCGGCCAGATCATCTCCGGCGGCCTGCTGGCACTCGCCCACGGCACCAACGACGCGCAGAAGACGATGGGCGTGATCACGCTCGCGCTGATCGCCAGCGGCGAGCTGGGCGCCGGCGCGGAGCCGCCGTTCTGGGTCGTCGCGTCGGCGGCTTCGGCGATCGCCTTCGGCACCTACTTCGGCGGCTGGCGGATCATCAAGACGATGGGCAGCCGAATCATCAAGATGGACGCGGCTCAGGGCTTCGCGGCTCAGGGCAGCGGCGCCGCCGTGATCCTCGCCGCGACCCACGTCGGCTTCCCGCTCTCGACCACCCACACGATCTCCGGGGCGGTGATGGGCGCCGGCGCCGCGAAGCGCCTGTCGGCGGTCCGCTGGGGCGTCGCGGGCAACATCGTGATCGCCTGGATCCTCACGCTCCCCGCCGCGGCGGGGATCGGCGCGCTGACCTACGGCGTGACGCGCATCTTCGGCACCGGCGCGCTCGGTCCGATCATCGTCTCGGCGGTGCTGGTGGCGGCGATCGTCGTCGTCTTCGCCCGCCGGCTGCGCCAGGGCTCCGCGCTCACGGCGGCGGAGGGCTAGGCGATGTTGCCGATCGCCGAGGTTCTCGACGTCGGAGACCTGGTCAGCGTCATCTGGACGTCGATCGTCGCCGGGCTGGCGGTCTGCGTCGTCTTCTCGCTCGCGATCGTCGGCTTTGCCCGCGCGACCGATTCGCGCGAGCGGCGCGGGGTCGCGATCGCCGGCTATTTCGCGATGGCGATACTCGCGTTCGGCGCCGTGATGGCGCTCGTCGTGTTCGGCGTCATCGTGATGACGTCGAAGTAGCGGCGCCGGCCAGCCGCTCCAGCTCGTCCTCGGAGGTCCAGCCGCCCGCGGACGCGCGGACGTACGGCGTCCCGGGAAGGTCGCGGACCAGCAGTCCGGCGTCGAGCAAGCGCGCGGCGTCGGCCTGGGGATCGGCCGCCTCCCAGGAGACGAGCGTCGAGCGCCCGCGTGGGGCGACGGTCAGACCGGCGCTCGCCAGGCGCTGAGCCAGCGCGGCCGCCAGCGTCGTCGCGCGCTCCTGAATCGCCTCCAACCCGGCCTGCTCCAACACGTCTAGCGCCGCCAACGACCAGGCGCTGCGGTGCGACGGCGCGAAGCCGTTGTCGAAACGCGCCGCTCCGTCGACGAGCGCCAGCTCGAGCGGGCGCTGCGCGTCGGACAGCGTTCCGTACCCGGGCCACGCCGGGCGCAGGCCGTCGATCGCGTTCTCGCGCACGTAGAGGTAGCCGCTGCCGACCGGGCCGCACAGCCATTTCTGGCCGGACGCGGCGTAGTACTCGCAGCCCAGCGCGCGCACGTCGACGGGCACGGCGCCGAGGCCCTGCGCTCCGTCGAGCAGGACCGGGGCGGAGGCCGCGGCGAGCGCGTGGACGTCGACGACCCGGCCGCTGACCCACGAGACGTGCGAGCAGGCGACGAGCCGCGTTCGCGGCCCGACCGCGTCGGCGATCGTCTCGAATGGCACGACGCGGATCTCGACGCCACGGCGGTCGCGCGCACTGGCCAGCGGCGCGAGCAGCCCGGGGTGCTCCTCGTCGCTGGTGACGATCTCGTCGCCGGGCTCGAGGTCGAGCCCGGACAGCACCGTGTTGACGCCGTCGGTCGTGGCGCCGGTCAGCGCGACCTCCCACGGATCGCAGCCGAGCAGTCGCGCGATCCGCGCGCGCAGCCGGTCGGCGAGCGCCGCGGCGTGCTCGAAGTGCGCCTTGCCCCCGCGGCCTTCCGCCAGCTGAAGCCGCAGGTCGGCCGCCGCCGCATCCGCCGCGGCCCGCGCCAACGGCCCGACGGAGCCGGTGTTGAGGTAGCCGACGCGCTCCAGCACCGGGAACTGCGCTCTCAGCGCGGCGAGGTCCATGCAGCCGGATGCTACGGCGCGGGTACGCTCCAGCCATGCCGCCGACTATCGAACGCTCCATGCACTCGGGCTTCCTCTCCAACGCCTACCTCGTCTTCGACGAGCCCGGCGGGACCGCCGTGATCGTCGACTCGGGCGCGCCGCCGGAGCCGCTGCTGGAGTCGATCGAGCGCAACGACGTCACGCCGACCCACCTGCTGCTGACACACCACCACGGCGACCACGTCGAGTGCAACCACGTCTACAAGGAGCGCTTCGGCGTCGAGATCCTTGCTCACCCGCTCGAGGCGGCTCAGCTGCTCGACGTCGATCGCACCATCGAGCCGGGGGATCTGGTGCTCGAGACCGGCGGCCTGTCGATCGGCGCGCTGCACACGCCCGGCCACACGGCGGGAATGCTCAACTTCGTCGTCAACGGCGACGACGTCTTCACCGGCGACACGCTCTTCAAGGGATCGGTCGGCGGCGTCAAGGCGCCCGGATCGACGAGCTTCGAGGACCTCAAGGCGTCGATCATGGACGTGCTGATGACGCTGCCGCCGGAGACCAGGCTGCATCCGGGCCACACCGACCCGACGACCGTGGCCGACGAGTGGGAGAGCAACGCCTTCGTCCGCGTCTGGCGCGGCCTCGACCCGCAGGGCGAAGACCGCTGCACCGTTTGGGAGCGCGACGCCATGCTCGTCCTCTGGGCGCCCGACTACGACGGCGGCCACAAAGCCTGGGTCCGCTGGGACGACACGGGAGCCGACGACATCGTCCCCGGCTCTCAGGTGGTCAGGCCTCAGTAGTCGCCCAGTCGGTCACTGGCTGCAGACCGGCCACTGGCCGGGGCCGGATGTGTTGTAGAGGATGACCGCGCGGCGGTCCTGCTCGGCCTCCGGTGCGGCGGCCGGGTCGCCCTGGCCGCCGACGGCCTGCCAGGTCGCGACGGAGAACTGGTACTTGCCGCGGTAGAGGCCGCCACCGCCGATAGCGGTCGGATCGCCGCCCGACTCGCACTGGGCGATCGCCTGCAGGTGCGCCGGCACCGCGACCGGCTTCGGCTCCGGGTTGGCGCGCGCCCTGGCGGCCCGCAGCTTGCGCTGGGCCTCCTGGACGGCGAGCCCGCCGCCAATGGCGTCTGCGACGTACGTCGCTCCGGCCGAGGCTCCCCTCGTGTCCGAGCCGTCAGCGGCCATCGCGATCGCCGGCGCGGCGACGGCAAGGCAGAGTGTTGTCAGTAGGGCGAGCTTGCGCATATGGCGTGGACCTCCACGCGTCGGGGTCAGCTGCCGGACGAGCCGGCTCCCGCGTTCTTGTGCGTCGCTTCTGACGTGCGCGGGGAAGGGAGAGCCGGCGGGGGACCTAGGTCCGCGCCAAAAGACGGCTCGACTTCGCCAGGGTAGGGACACTTGGAGACCGGTCTGTGACGAGCGTCACACTTCGCTGGCGCGTGTAGGTTCCAGCCGCATGACGGTTCAGCTGCCAGACGAGACGAAGCTCGACGTTCCCGAGGGCGCCAGCGGCCTCGATGTGGCCCGCGCGATCGGCGAGGGGCTGGCGCGCGCGGCGCTCGGGATCAAGGTCGACGGCGAGCTGCGCGACCTGTCGGCGCCGGTCGAGGACGGCGCGAAGGTCGAGATCGTCACGGCGAAGAGCGGGGAGGACGCGCTGTGGCTGATCCGCCACGACGCGGCCCACGTCCTGGCGACCGCGGTCACGGAGCTCTATCCGGGGGTCAAGGTCTCGATCGGCCCGCCGATCGCGGACGGCTTCTACTACGACTTCGACTTCCCGGAGGGCGTCAAGCTCTCCGACGCCGACTTCGAGCGCATCGAGCAGAAGATGCGCGAGCACATCAAGGCTGACGAGCAGTTCGAGCGCTCGGAGCTGCCGGTCGCCGAGGCGATCGAGCGCTTCAAGGCCGAGGGGCAGGACTACAAGGTCGAGCTGATCGAGGACCTCGTACGCGACCAAGGCGTCGAGACCGTCTCGCTCTACCGCAACGGCCCCTTCACCGACCTCTGCCGCGGCCCGCACGCGCCCGGCACCAAGCGAATCAAGGCCTTCAAGTTGACCAGCGTCGCCGGCGCCTACTGGCGCGGTGATGCCAACCGCCAGATGCTGACCCGCGTCTATGGCACCGCATTCCTCTCGAAGGAGGACCTCGCCGCCTATCTCGAGCGGCTCGAGGAGGCGCGCAAGCGCGACCACCGCAAGCTCGGCAAGGAGCTCGACCTGTTCATGTTCAGCGAGCTGTCGCCCGGCTCGCCGTTCTGGCAGCCGAACGGCGCCCAGATCTGGACCCAGCTGACCGACCTCTGGCGGACCGAGAACGCCAAGCGCGGCTACCGCGAGGTGCGCACGCCGATCCTCTACGACGTCGACCTCTGGAAGCAGTCGGGCCACTGGGACGTCTACCGCGAGAACATGTACTTCACAGATGTCGAGGGACAGCCCATGGGCCTCAAGCCCATGAACTGCCCGGCGCACATCCAGATCTACAAGGACGACCGCCGCTCCTACCGCGACCTGCCGATTCGCTATTCGGAGGCCGGCCTCGTCCACCGCCACGAGCCGAGCGGGACGCTCCACGGCCTGCTGCGCGTCCGCCACATCACCCAGGACGACGCCCACATCTTCTGTGCCGAGGATCAGGTCAAGGAGGAGGTCCAGCGCTGCCTGGACTTCGGCTTCTTCATCTACGACATCTTCGGCTTCGAGCCGCGGCTCGAGCTCTCGACCCGCCCCGACAAGCGTGTCGGCAGCGACGAGATGTGGGACCGCGCCGAGGGCGCGCTCGAGGCGGCGCTGGTCGAGAAGGGCCTCGACTTCGAGGTCAACGCCGGCGACGGCGCCTTCTACGGGCCGAAGATCGACCTCCACATGACCGACTCGATCGGTCGCTCATGGCAGCTCGGCACGGTCCAGCTCGACTACTCGATGCCCGAGCGCTTCGACCTCGTCTTCACCGGCGCCGACAACGCCGACCACCGCCCGGTGATGATCCACCGCGCCCTGATGGGCAGCTTCGAGCGCTTCATCGGCATCCTGATCGAGCACTACGCCGGCGAGTTCCCGCTCTGGCTCGCGCCCGTCCAGGCGCTCGTCCTGCCGATCTCCGACCGTCACGTCCCGCAGGCGGAGAAGGTGGCCGCCGAGCTGCGCGCCTCCGGACTGCGCGTCGAAGTCGACGATCGCACCGAGTCGGTCGGCCGCAAGATCCGCGACGGCGAGCTGCGCAAGGCTCCCTACATGCTGATCCTCGGCGACAAGGAGCTCGACGCCGGCAACGTCTCCGTACGCCGCCACGGCGAGGGCGACCTCGGCAGCCTCACCGTCGCCGAGTTCGCCGAGCGCACCGCCGCTGAGGTCTCCTCGCGCCGGTAGGCGCGACCGACGCTATACTCGCCACGAATGCCGGGCACCGAAACCAAGCGCACCCTTTGCCGTTGACGCTCCACGTGCCCGCTCCCGACTCCCTCTCGCCTTTGACGTCTAGCCGAGCTTTCGCGTAGTGCCGGTTCCGCGTAGGTTCGACCGGCGTCCGCCGGATCGCGACGACACTCGCATCAACGAGCGCATCCGCGTTCGCGAGGTGCGGCTGATCGGCGAGGACGGCGAGCAGGTCGGCGTCTTGGAGATCGCCAAGGCGCTCGCCTATGCCCGTGAGCGCGATCTCGACCTCGTCGAGGTCGCCGCCGACGCGCGACCACCGGTCTGCCGCGTGCTCGACTACTCGAAGTACAAGTACGAGCAGGAGCAGAAGGCCAAGGCCGCGCGCAAGCACCAGAAGCAGGTCAACGTGCGCGAGATCAAGCTGCGCCCGAAGATCGCGGACAACGACTACGAGACGAAGAAGAACCACGTCGTCCGTTTCCTGTCCGGCGACGACCGCGTCAAGGTCACGATCATGTTCCGCGGCCGCGAGCAGACCCATCCCGAGCGCGGGGTGGCGTTGCTGATGCGGCTGGCCGAGGACGTCTCCGAGCTCGGCGTCATCGATCAGCGGCCGATCCAGGACGGTCGCAACATGACGATGTTGCTTTCGCCGGTGCCCAAGAAGGTGGCCGAGGATGCGGCTGAGCCCGCTCCAGACGCGGCTTCAGAGGCCCCCGCGGAGGCCCCTGCCGAGCCGGCGAAGGCCGCCGACGAGCAGCCCACTGCCTAGACCGCAAGCGCGGTCTGCTTCAATACCCGCTCGTCATGCCTAAGATGAAGTCACATTCCGGCGCCAAGAAGCGCTTCCGCAAGACCGGCACCGGCAAGCTGAAGGCTCGCCACGGCATGACCAGCCACATCCTCGAGAAGAAGAGCGCCAAGCGCAAGCGCAAGCTCGGCCGCCCGGTCGAGGTCGCGAAGGTCGATGAGGCCCGCGTAAAGGGGATGATCGGCTAATGGCCCGCGTCAAGCGTTCACTGCACGCGAAGAAGAAGCGTCGCGCGACTCTCGAGCGGACCAAGGGCTACCGCGGTCAGGCTCACTCGAGCTACAAGCGGGCCAAGGAGGCCCTGCTCAAGGCCGACAGCTACGCCTATCGCGACCGTCGCAACAAGAAGCGCGAGTTCCGCCGCCTCTGGATCCAGCGCATCAACGCCGCCGCGCGCCGCGAGGGCATGACCTACGGCTCGTTCATGCACGGCCTCAAGCTGGCCGGCGTCGAGCTCGACCGCAAGGTGCTCGCCGACATCGCAGTGCGCGACCCCGAGACGTTCCGACGTTTTGCCGACACCGCCCGGGAGGCGGCCGCTGCCTGATTCCAGGTCAGCGGTCGAAGAGCTTTCCCGGGGCGCCCAGAGTGGGCGCCCTTCGTCGTTCTAGGACCGATTTCGACACCCCACGCAGATGATCACTTCACGCGACAACTCCCAGCTCAAGCAGATCCACAAGCTCCAGCGCAAGAAGGAGCGGGACTCCAGCGGCCTGTTCGCGGCCGAGGGCGAGGACCTGATCGCGGCCGCCGAGGCGGCCGGCTGGACGCCGGAGACGCTGCTGCGCTCCGGCGAGGACGTCGAGCCGGAGCTGCTCGACCGGGTCAGCTCGCTCGGCTCGGGTGCCCGGGTGATCGGCGTCTACCGGCAGCGCTGGTCGGAGCCGGTCGGCGACGTCTGCGTCTACCTGCACGGCGTCGGCGACCCGGGCAACGTCGGCACGGTGATCCGCGCTGCCCACGCGCTCTGCGACGGGCCGGTCATTCTCGGGCCTGGCTGTGCCGACCCGTACGGCCCGAAGGCGGTGCGCGCGAGCATGGGGTCGATCTTCGCCCGGCCGCCCGCACGGACGGCGTTCACCGAGCTGCGCGGCTTCAAGCTCGCGCTCGACGGCGGCGCCGAGCGGACGCTAGGAGACGCGGTCTCCGCGCTGGCAGCAGCGAGCGGCCCCGCCCAGCCCTCGGTCGTGCTGTGCGTCGGCGCCGAGCGGTCCGGCCTGTCCGAGCCGCTGCTCGACGCCGCCGAGGCCGTGGGTCGGATCCCGATCGCGGCCGACGGCCCCGACTCGCTCAACGTCGCGATGGCCGCCACCGTGGGGCTCTACGAGCTGCGGAATAGGATGGCCGCCAATGTCTGACGCCCCGGCCCGCCTGCAGGAGATTCGCGCCGAGGCCGAGGCGGCGATCGCCGGCGCCGCGACGGCGGCCGAGCTCGAGCAGCTGCGGATCCAGTACCTCGGCCGCAAGGCCGAGCTGACGCTGATGTTGCGCTCGATCAAGGATCTGCCGCCGGAGCAGCGCGGTCCGGTCGGCAAGGGCGGCAATCAGGTCAAGCAGGCGCTCGAAGCCCAGCTCGAGCAGCGGGTTGCCGCGCTAGACGGCGCCGAGCTCGACACGCGGCTGCGCTCCGACGCGATCGACGTCACGCTGCCCGGCGATCCGCCGCGCAGGACCGGCCACCTGCACCTGATCACCGAGACGCGACGCGAGATCGAGGACGTCTTCCTCGGGCTCGGCTTCGCGGTCGCCGAGGGTCCCGAGGTCGAGTTCGACTACTACAACTTCACCGCGCTCAACCACCCGCCCGGCCACCCGGCGCGGATGCTGCAGGACACCTTCTACTTCTCCGACGACGTCCTGCTGCGCACCCACACCTCGCCGATGCAGGTGCGGGCGATGGAGCTGCAGGAGCCGCCGATCTACATCATCGTCCCGGGCAAGGTCTACCGGCGCGACCACGACGCCACCCACACGCCGATGTTCCACCAGATCGAGGGGCTGGCGATCGACACCGACATCACGCTCGGGGACCTCCAGGGCGTGCTGCTCGAGTTCGTGCGTGCGATCTTCGGCGCGGGGCGCGAGATCCGGCTGCGGCCGCACTACTTCCCGTTCACCGAGCCGAGCGTCGAGGTCGACGTGTCGTGCTTCAAGTGCCAGGGGAAGGGATACCTGGCCGACGGCTCGCACTGCAACCTCTGCAAGGGGTCGGGGTGGATCGAGATCCTCGGCTCGGGGATGGTCGACCCGAACGTGCTCGGCTTCGTGCGCGACAACGGCTACGACCCCGACAAGGTCCAGGGCTTCGCGTTCGGGATGGGGATCGAGCGGATCGCGATGCTGCGACACGGCGTGCCGGACCTGCGGCTGTTCTTCGACAACGACGTTCGCTTCCTGGAGCAGTTCGGCTCATGAGGACTCCCTACGCATGGCTGCGCGAGTACTGCGATCCGGCCCTCACGGCCGTCGAGATCGCCGAGCGGCTCGACCTGACCGGCACCGAGCTGGAGCGGATCGAGCAGGTCGGCGTGCGGTCGGCCGACAACTTCGTCGTCGGCAAGGTGCTCTCGGCCGCGCAGCACCCCGACGCGGACCGGCTGAAGGTCTGCCAGGTCGACGTCGGCGCCGGCGAGCCGAGCTCGATCGTCTGCGGCGCGCCGAACGTGGCGGCCGGTCAGACGGTGCCGGTCGCGCTGCCGGGAGCGGTGCTGCCCAGCGGCGCCAAGCTCGGCAAGGCGAAGCTGCGCGGCGTCGAGTCGCACGGGATGATCTGCGCCGAGGACGAGCTCGGCCTTACCCCCTCCGGGGGCACAGGCGGCGAGCAAAAGTCCAAGGGGATCATGGTCCTCGACGATGCGCTCGCCGCCGGTACGCCGCTCGGCGACGTGCTGCCGATCGCCGACGAGGTGCTCGAGCTGGAGATCACGCCGAACCGGCCGGACTGCCTGTCGGTCTACGGCATCGCCCGCGAGGTCCACGCCGCGACCGGCGCGCCGCTGGCTGACGACCCGGCCGAGGCCGACGCCGAGCCGAGCGGCTCCGACAGGGCCGAGGACCATGCGAGCGTCGAGATCGCGGACGCCGACGTCTGCGTCCGGTTCACTGCGCGGGTCTTCGAGGACGTGAAGGTTGGCCCATCGCCCCTCTGGCTGCGCCAGCGGCTGATCGCCGCCGGTCAGCGGCCGATCGACAACGTCGTCGACATCACCAACTACGTGATGCTGCTCACCGGCCAGCCGATGCACGCCTTCGACCTCGACAAGGTCCGGGGCGCGAAGATCGTCGTGCGCAAGGCGAGCGCTGGAGAGAAGATGACGACGCTCGACGACGTCGAGCGCAGCTTCGACCCGTCGATGGCGCTGGTCTGCGACGCCGAGGGGCCGTCGGGCATTGCCGGGATCATGGGCGGTCAGATCTCCGAGGTCTCCGAGACGACGACGCGCGTGGTGATGGAGGCCGCCACCTGGGTCGGCCCGAACGTGCTCAAGACCTCCAAGGCGCTCGGCCTGCGGTCGGAGGCGTCGACGCGGTTCGAGAAGCAGCTTCACCCCGAGCAGGCGCTCGCTGCCCAGCGACTGGCCGCACGGCTGATGGTCGAGCTGGCCGGGGCGCGGCTCGTGCCGGGGACGATCGACGCTTATCCGGAGCCGCTGGAGCCGCGTGTGATCGATCTCGGTCTCGACCGGCTCGAGCGGATCCTCGGCGTCCGGATCGACGACGCCGAGGTCGTGCGGATCCTCGACAGCCTCGGCTTCGTGTCGCGGCCAGATGACACGGTTGCCGTGACGGTGCCGCCGTGGCGCGACGCCGACGTCCAGCGCGAGGCCGACCTGGTCGAGGAGATCGCGCGGATCTACGGCCTCGACAAGCTGCCGACGACGCTGCCCGCACGCGAGCGCGCGATCGGCCGGCTGACACACCCCCAACAGCTGCGGCGACGGCTCGAGGACGCCCTGCGCGACCGCGGCATGGACGAGATCGTCGGCTGGAGCTTCACGGCGCCCGCGACGCTGGAGAAGCTGCGGCTCGGCGGAACGCCGGTGCTGGCGCTGTCGAACCCGCTCAGCGAGGATCACTCCGTGATGCGGCCGCTGCTGCTGCCGGGGCTGCTCGACGCCGCGCAGCGCAATGCGGCGCACGGTGCGCCGGCCGTGGCGCTGTTCGAGTCGGCGCACGTCTACGAGCCAGACGGCGAGCTGGACGCGCCCGCCGGGAGTCCCGAGGGCGCGACGCCCGCGACCGAGCGACACCATCTCGCCGGTCTGATCACCGAGTCGTCGCCGGCGACTTGGCGGAGCAAGGCGGGAGCCGCCGACTTCTATGCGGCCAAGGGATATGTGGCCGCGTTGCTCGCCGTCGCCGGGCTCGAGCTGGCCGTCGAGCCGACGGTCGATCTGCCCTATCTCCACCCCGGGCGGGCGGCGCGGGCGCTCGTCCAGGCCGGCGGCGAGCTGGTCGACGTCGGCTGGATCGGCGAGCTGCATCCGCTGGTCGCGCGCGAGTGGGATCTCGGCGGCGCCGCCGGGTTCGAGCTCGACGTCGACGTGCTCGCCGAGCTGACCGAGGACGTGCTCGCGACCTATGAGGACGTGACGAGCTTCCCGGCGGTCCTGCAGGACATCGCGGTCGTCGCGCGGGCCGACGTCAGCGCCGCGACAGTGGAGGCGACCGTGACGGAGGCTGGTGGCGATTTGCTCGCCGCGACTGGCGTGTTCGACGTCTACGAGGGCGAGCAGGTGGGGGAGGGCAAGCGGTCGCTGGCGCTGCGGCTCCAGTTCAGGGCGCCAGATCGGACGCTGACCGAGGACGAGGTCGTCGAGCGGCGCAACGCGATCGTCGCGGCGCTGGAGCAGATCGGAGGGCAGATCCGTGGCTGAGCATCGGGTAGCCGTCGTCGGAGCGGCCGGATTCGGCGGCGCCGTCGCGGCATCGATCGTCGACCGGCACCCGTCGTTGAAGCTGACGGCCCTAACTGCGCGCAGCGATGCCGGCAAGCGGCTGCGCGACGTCTATCCGCGCCACCGGGTCGATCTCACGATGGACGAGTTCGACGCCGACCGGATCGCCGAGGTCGCCGACGCGGTGATCCTCGGCTACCCGCACAAGGCGGCCGCGCCGGTCGTGCGGGAGCTGCGCGCGCGGGGCGTGAAGGTCGTCGACCTGTCAGCGGACTTCCGGCTGTCGCGGGAGCTCTACGAGCGCGAGTACCAGCCGCACGAGGCGCCGGAGCTGTTGGGCGAGGCCGTCTACGGGCTGCCGGAGCTGGGGCACCGTGAGGCGATAGCCGGGGCTGATCTCGTCGGCGCGCCGGGTTGCTACCCGACGGCGTCGCTACTCGGCCTGTGGCCGCTGCGTGAGATCGCAGCGGACGCGATCGTCGATGCCAAGTCGGGCGTCTCGGGCGCGGGTCGCGAGGCGACCGCGACCACCCACTTCGTCGCGGCCGACGAGAACGTGACGCCGTACAAGGTCGAAGGGCACCGCCACCGGGCCGAGCTCGACCAGGAGCTGCCCGACGGGCTGCCGGTCACCTTCACGCCACACCTGCTGCCGATCGACCAGGGGCTGATGGCGAGCTGCTACGTGACGCCGAAGTCGCCGCTGACCGGCAACGAGGTCCGCGAGCTGTTCCACAACGCCTACGCCGGCCAGCCGTTCGTCGAGCTGGCCGACGCGCCGCCCGGCGTGCGCGATGTCCGCGAGACCAACCTCTGCCGCGTCTACGCGACGGTCGAGCCGGCGACCGGGCGGGTGCTCGCCTTCGCGGCGATCGACAACCTCTGGAAGGGCGCCGCCGGGCAGGGCGTCCAGTGCCTCAACCTGATGCTGGGCCTGCCAGAGACCGCGGGACTGCTGCCGTGAGCGACTTCTTCAGGTCGAAGTGGGTGCCGCGGCCACCGCAGGCGATCGAGCTGGCGCCAGACCGCCTCCCGCACGGATACCGGGCGGCAGGGGTCCACGCCGGGATCAAGGAGCTCCCGGGCGGGGGTGAGGGGCCGCTCGACGTCGGGCTGCTGGTCTCCGACTCTGAGGAGACGGTCTCGGCCGTGCGCTTCTGCGACAACGCGCTGGTCGGCGCCCCGATCGCGGTGACGAGCGAGGCGAGGACGGCCGGGCTGCGGGCCGTGCTCGCGAACTCCGGCAACTCGAACGTCGCCGACGGCGCGCGTGGGCTGGAGACGGCGCGGGCCTCGCAGAAGGCCGCCGCGCAGGCGCTGGGGATCGACGCTGAGCTGGTCGGCCTGGCCTCGACCGGCGTGATCGGGCGGGAGCTGCCGCGCGACGCGCTGCTCGCCGGCGCTCAGGCCTGCGCCACGGCGCTTGGACCGGACAGCGAGGACTTCTGCCAGGCGATCCTGACCACCGACAAGGGCCCGAAGCGGGCTTGCCTCGAGGTCGCGCTGCCGTCCGGGGCAGTCGTACAGCTCGCCGGCCAGGCGAAGGGCGCCGGGATGATCTCGCCGCGCTTCGCGACGATGTTCTGCTTCGTCGAGACCGACGCTCAGATCGAGCAGGAGACGCTCGACCTGCTGACCGGGGTCTGCGTCAAGCGGTCGTTCGACCGGATCTCCGTCGACGGGCAGCTCTCGACCTCCGACACCGTGATCGCCTTCGCCAACGGCGCCTCCGGCGTGCGGATCGAGTCGGAGTCGCACGACGAGCTGGCGTTCGGCGAGGCGATGGACGCGCTGATGCGCCAGCTCGCGCTCGAGATGGTCGCCGACGGCGAGGGCGCGACGCGGGTGGGGCGGGTCGTGGTGCGCGGCGCGACAGACGTGGTCGAGCGGGTCGCGCGGGCCGTCGCAGACTCGCCGCTGGTCAAGTCGGCGCTGCTCGGCGCCGACCCGAACTTCGGCCGCATCCTGCAGTCGGTCGGCCAGGCGCTCGGCGCCGGGGCCCCGTTCGTCGTCGACCTCTCGATCCAGGGAATCCAGGTTGCCTCGGCCGGAGTAGTGCTCGACCTCGACGCCGAGGCGTGGAGGACGCTCGAACGGGCGGTCGAATCCCCGGAGGTGGACATCGAGCTCTCGTTGCCCGGCGAGGGCGGCGAGACCGAGGTCTTCTTCAGCGACCTGACGCACGAGTACGTGACGATCAACTCGGAGTACTCCACCTAAGTGAGAGACATGCGCGACGTCGAGACCCTTCTAGAGGCACTGCCCTACATCCGCGACTTCCACGGCCGCACGGTCGTGATCAAGTACGGCGGCGCGGCGATGATCGACGACGCGCTCAAGGAGGAGTTCGCGCGCGACGTGGTGCTGCTCAAGTACGTCGGCATGAACCCGGTCGTCGTCCACGGCGGCGGACCCGACATCACCGCCTACATGGAGCGGCTCGGCATGAAGGTCGAGTTCGTCGACGGCCTGCGCGTCTCCGATGCCGCAACCGTCGAGGTCGCGAAGATGGTTCTCGTCGGCAAGCAGAACAAGGACATCGTCCTGCGGCTCGGCCGCCACGGACAGCCCGCGGTCGGGCTCTGCGGCGACGACGGGCGGCTGTTCACCGCGCGCAAGCAGCTCGCGGGCGCCGCCGGCGACGTCGACATCGGCTTCGTCGGCGAGATCGAGCGCGTCGACGTCGACGTGCTGCGCCACATCGCCGAGGACTACATCCCGGTCGTCGCCTCGGTCGGGGCAGACGCCGAGGGCAACTCGTACAACATCAACGCCGACACGGCCGCGGCTGCCGTCGCGTCCGCACTCGGCGCGTCGAAGGCGATCTTCTTGACCGACGTGGTGGGCTGGCTCGCCGACCCGGCCGACGAGGGGTCGCTGATCGCGCAGGTGACGCTCGAGGAGGTCAAGCAGCAGCTCGGCGGCGTCCAGGGCGGGATGCGGCCGAAGCTCGAGGCGTGCGTGGCGGCCCTCGAGGGCGGTGTCCCGAACGCCCACATCGTCGACGGGCGGCGGCCGCACTCGCTCCTGCTCGAGCTGTTCACCGACAAGGGCATCGGCACCAAGCTGTTCCGGTGAGCCCCGCGTGACTCTCGCCGACCTCCAGCAGCTCGAGGCCCAAGCCGTGATGGGCACCTATGCCCGCAACCCGGTCGAGTTCGTCCGCGGCGAGGGCACCCGGCTCTGGGACGACGCCGGCAACGAGTACCTCGACTTCCTCGCCGGCATCTCGGTCGTCCAGATCGGCCACGGTCATCCCGAGCTCGTCAAGGCGATCGCCGACCAGGCGGGACGGCTGATGCACGTCGGCAACCTCTTCTACACCGAGCCCGGCATCCGGCTCGCGCAGCGACTCTCGGAGCGCGGCCTCGGCGGCAGGGCGTTCCTCTGCAACTCTGGCGCCGAGGCGATCGAGTGTGCGCTCAAGCTCGCTCGACGCAACCGCGCCGGCGGCGACTTCGTAGTGATGGAGGGCGGCTTCCACGGCCGCACCATGGGCGCCCTCTCCGCCACGCCCCAGGAGGCGAAGCAGGCGCCGTTCGCGCCGCTGGTACCCGGCTTCAAGGCCGTTCCGCGCGACGACGCGGCCGCGCTCGAGGCTGCCGTCGACGGCAACACGGCCGCGGTACTGCTCGAGCCGATCCAGGGCGAGTCCGGCATCCATCCGCTCTCCGACGAGACGCTGCGCGCCGCTCGTGCCGCCTGCGACCGCCACGGCGCGCTGCTGATCTTCGACGAGATCCAGTGCGGCATGGGGCGGACCGGCGACCTCTGGGCATGGCAGGACGCCGATGTCCGGCCCGACGTGATGACCGTCGCGAAGGGCCTCGGTGGCGGGCTGCCAATTGGGGCCTGCCTCACGACCCCCGAGTACAGCGCCGTGCTCCAGCGCGGCGACCACGGCTCGACGTTCGCCGGGGGACCGGTGATCGCGGCCGGCGCCAACGTCGTTCTCGACGTCGTCGACGAGCTGGATTTCCTCGCGGCCGTCTCACGCAAGGGCGACCGGCTGCTCGTCGGTCTCGCAGCGCTCGGCGTCGAGGTTCGTGGCCGTGGGCTGATGGTCGCCTTCGCCTGCGAGCAAGCCCCCGACCTTGCGCTCCGCCTGTTGCTCGAACAACAGCTGGTCGTCAACGCCACCGGCCCCGACACGATCCGCCTGCTGCCGCCGCTGACCGTCTCCGACGAGGAGATCGACGAGGCGATCGCCCGGGTCGGCGCCGCGCTCTGACCCGCTGGTAGGTTCCGCGACCGATGAGCGATCCCAACGACTCGACTCCACTCGGCTCCTACGAGGCCGGCCCCGGCGACGTCGAGCGTGTGCTGCTGCTCTACTCGGGCGGTCTCGACACGTCGGTGATGCTGAAGTGGATCCAGGACCACTACGGGGCCGAGGTCGTCGCGCTCTGCCTGAACCTCGGCCAGCCCGGCGAGAACTACGACGTCGTGCGCGGCAAGGCGCTCGACCTCGGCGCGCTCGCCTGCGAGATCGTCGACGCCCGCGAGGAGTTTGCGCATGACTACGTCCTGCCGGCGATCAAGGCCAACGCGCTCTACGGCGGTGGCTACCCGCTCTTCACCGCGCTCGGCCGGCCGCTGATCGCCAAGGTCGCGGTCGAGAAAGCGCGCGAGCACGGCTGCGACGCGGTCGCCCACGGCTGCACCGGCAAGGGCAACGACCAGGTGCGGATCGATTCCGCCGTACTGGCCTACGCACCCGAGATGAAGATCGTCGCTCCGGTGCGCAACTGGAAGATGGGCCGCGAGGAGGAGATCGCCTACGCGCGGGAGCACGGCATCCCCGTCAAGGGCGGCACCGAGGCTCCGCCGTACTCGATCGACGACAACATCTGGGGCCGTTCCTCCGAGGGCGGTCCGATCGAGGATCTCGACGAGCCGCCGCGCGACGACGTCTTCGAGCTGGTCGCCGATCCGCGCGAGGCGCCCGACGAGCCGGAGGACCTGGCGATCGGCTTCGAGCGCGGCTGCCCGGTCTCGCTGAATGGCGAGCGGCTCGGCCTCGTCGATCTGATCGACCGTGTCGCCGAGGTGGCGTGCCGCCACGCCGTCGGCACCGTCGACCACATCGAGGACCGGATCGTCGGCCTCAAGGTGCGCGACCTCTACGAGGTCCCCGCCGCCGCCGTCATCCTGCCCGCTCATCAGGAGCTCGAGAAGCTCGTCGGCACGATCCACCAGAACCGCTTCAAGCGCTCGCTCGACGAGCAGTGGGCCTTCCTCGTCTACGCCGGCCTCTGGTACGAGCCGCTGCGCGAGAACCTCGACGCGTACATGGACTCGGTGAACGAGCAGTGCACCGGCGAGATCACCGTGAGGCTCTTCAAGGGCCGCGCCCAGGTCGTCGCGCGCAGCTCGCCAAACGCCCTCTACGACGAGGCCCTCGCCGGCTTCGGCGAGTCCGGCGGACTCTTCTCGCAGCAGTCGAGCCCTGGCTTCATCGAGCTTTGGACGCTCCAGTCGCGCATGGCTTACAACGTCCGTAACCGGGGTACCCCCTCAGAGTGAGCTCGAAGGGCTACACCGCGCTCGGCTGGATCGTCTGGCAGATCGGCTCGCGCGTCGCCAAGCGCAAGCTCGGCCAGAACCGCTCGAAGCTGATCGCCGCCGGCGCCGTCGCGGCCGTCGTGGCCGTCGGCATCGCACTCGCCTCCGGCGACGACGAATAGCCGCACTTCGTAACGTTTCCGCAAAGAGCGGGGGCTCTTGGGCAACGGTTGGGAGCCGTCTTGTCCCACGCGTATATTCGGCGTCTCGTGACCTGCGCTCACCTCCACGTCCACTCCGAGTACTCGCTGCTCGACGGCGCCGCGAAGATCGACAAGCTCGCCGAGCGGGCGGCCGCTTATGGGCAGCCGGCGCTGGGGCTGACCGACCACGGAGTGATGAACGGCGCGGTCGAGCACTACAAGGCCTGCAAGAAGCACGGAATCAAGCCGATCGTCGGCCTCGAGGCCTACTACGTCGACGACCTGAAGTCCGAGGCGGTCCGCTACGAGCGCAACCACTTGACGCTGCTCGCCGCCGACGACGAGGGCTTCCGCAACCTAGTCAAGCTGACCTCGGCCGGCTTCCTCGAGGGCTACAAGCGCGGCAAGGCGAACGTCGACAT
>Ga0190275_10000451_pt1 | contig 36587 bp, 40 predicted proteins | sample Popmic550T_FD_133745 | JGI IMG/M metagenome (GOLD analysis project Ga0190275, IMG submission 133745) | Populus adjacent soil microbial communities from riparian zone of Yellowstone River, Montana, USA - 550 T | ecosystem: Environmental > Terrestrial > Soil > Riparian zone > Trees stand | place... | reverse complement strand
CTCGAACATTTTCCGAACGTCGTCGCCATGTTCTTCACGCGCGCCAAAGAGAAAGGCGACGCGCCCTTCCTCTGGGCCAAGCTGGAGGGCGAATGGCGCTCGACGAGCTGGGCCGAGGTGGCGGGCAGGGTCGCCCGGCTCGCGGCCGCCCTGAAGGGGCTCGGCCTCGCGCCCGGAGACCGGGTGATGCTGGTCTCCGAGAACAGGCCCGAATGGCTGATTTCGGACCTCGCCATCATGGCCGCGGGCTGCATCACCGTGCCGACCTACACGACCAATACCGAGCGCGATCACCAGCATATCCTCGACGACAGCGGCGCCCGCGCGGTGATCGTCTCGACCCAGAAGCTTAGCCGGACCCTGCTGCCGGCCGCGATCCGCACCACCGGGTGCGAGCATGTCGTCGCGATCGAGCCGGTCGCCTCGGGTCAGGAAAGCCTGATCCAGCTCCACGATTGGAACGCATTGATCGCCGGCCGGGAGGCGAGCATCGAGGCCTGCGCCGCCGCCGCGACGTTCGAGCGCGGCGATCTGGCCTGCATCATCTACACGTCGGGCACCGGCGGCGCGCCGCGCGGCGTGATGCAGCATCACGGCGCCCTCCTGCACAATATCGAGGGCTGCACGGCGGTGATCTCCGAGGATTTCGGCTGGGGCGACGAGATATTCCTCTCCTTCCTCCCCGCCAGCCACGCCTACGAGCATACCGGCGGCCAGCTCTTCCCGATCGGACTCGCTGCACAGATCTACTATTCCGAAGGGCTCGAGAAGCTCGCCTCGAACATCGAGGAGGTGCGCCCGACGATCATGGTCGTCGTCCCGCGCCTGTTCGAGGTGCTCAGGCAGCGCATCCTCAACCAGGTCGAAAAGCAGGGCAGGCTCACCAATTATCTTCTGGGGCGCGCGCTCGCCATCGGCGCCAAGGATTATGCGAGCGGGGTGCCGCTCTGGGACAGGCCGATGGACTTCTTCCTCGGGCGGACCCTGCGGCCGAAAATCTCGGCCAGGTTCGGCGGGCGGATCAAGGCGATGGTTTCGGGCGGCGCGCCATTGAACCCCGAGGTCGGCATCTTCTTCCATTCGCTCGGCCTGACCCTGCTCCAGGGCTACGGCCAGACCGAAGCGGGGCCGGTGATGAGCTGCAACCGGCCCAAGGCCGGGCTCAAGATGGACACGGTCGGCCCGCCTTTGCCCAATACCGAGATCAGGATCGCGCAGGACGGCGAGATCCTCGTCAGGGGCGAGCTCGTCATGCAGGGCTATTGGCGCAACGAAGCCCTGTCGGCGCGCACCGTCGTCGACGGCTGGCTGCACACCGGCGACGTCGGCCATATCGACGAATCGGGCCGGATCGTCATCACCGACCGCAAGAAGGATCTGATCGTCAACGACAAGGGCGACAACGTCGCGCCGCAAAAGGTCGAGGGGATATTGACGCTCCAGCAGGAGATCGTCCAGGCGATGGTGATCGGCGACAAGCGCCCTTATGTCGTCGGGCTGATCGTTCCCGATCCCGAGTGGAGCGCGGATTGGTGCGCCGCCAATCATCGCAAATGCGATTTCGCCGATCTCGCCCACGATCCCGATTACGTCAAGGCGCTGTCGGCCGCGGTCGACCGGGTCAATTCCGAATTGTCGGTCATCGAGAAGGTCCGCCGCTTCATCATCGCCGACGAGCCGTTCACCGTCGAGAACGAGCAGCTGACCCCCTCGATCAAGATCCGCCGCCACGTCATCAAGGAGATATACGGCGAACGGCTCAACGCGCTCTACAAGCGCTAAATCAAGGGTTGTCCATGATCGCCAAACTGAGAGGGCTGCTCGACGGCTTCGGCGCCGACCATGCGGTGATCGACGTCAATGGCGTCGGCTACCTCGTCTCCGCCTCCAGCCGCACCCTTTCGGCGCTTGGCGCGATCGGCGAGGAAGTCGTGCTCCACACAGAGATGCTGGTGGCCGAGGATATGATCCGCCTGGTCGGCTTCACCACCGCCGCCGAGCGCGACTGGTTCGGCCTGCTGACCTCGGTCCAGGGCGTCGGTGCCCGGGTCGCGCTCGCCATCCTCTCGGCACTTTCGATCGACGAGATCCACCGCGCGGTGGCGAGCGGCGACAATGCGATGATCGCCCGCGCCCAGGGCGTAGGCCCCAAGCTCGCCCAGCGCATCGTCCACGAATTGAAGGACAAAGCGGGGAGTATCGCGCTCGGGCCGGGCGGCCTCGCGACTCCCGCCGGCGGCAACGCTCAGGACGCGCTTTCCGCGCTCGCCAATCTGGGCTTCCGCCCCAGCGAAGCCGCCTCCGCGGTCGCCAAGGCCGAAGCCGAGGTCGGCGCCGACGCGAGCCTCGACCTGCTGGTCCGCACCGCCCTCAAGAAGGCGGCGCGATGACTCCTTGCCTCGTCATTCCCGCGAAAGCGGGAATCCCGCTTCCTTCTGCGCTGGTGAGAAAGTGCAAAAGCTGGATTCCGGCTTTCGCGGGAATGACGGGAACGGCTAGGTTCGGTTCAGGATGACCGACCCCGACCGCATCACCACGCCCGAGCGCAGGCCCGAGGACCACGATGCCGCGCTGCGCCCCAAGACGCTGGACGAATTCGTCGGGCAGAAAGCGGCGCGTGGGAATCTGCGCGTGTTCATCGACGCCGCCAAGGGCCGCGGCGATCCGCTCGACCATGTCCTGTTCTTCGGGCCGCCGGGGCTGGGCAAGACGACTTTGGCGCAGATCGTAGCGCGCGAGCTGGGGGTCGGCTTCCGCGCCACTTCGGGGCCGGTGATCGCCAAGTCGGGCGATCTGGCCGCCTTACTGACCAATCTCGAAGATGGCGACGTCCTGTTCATCGACGAGATTCACCGGCTCGCGCCCGCGGTCGAGGAGATCCTCTATCCGGCGATGGAGGACAGGATGCTCGATCTGATGATCGGCGAGGGCCCTTCGGCGCGTTCAGTCCGGATCGATCTGCCCAAATTCACCCTGATCGGCGCGACCACCCGTCAGGGGCTGATCACGACGCCGCTGCGCGACCGATTCGGAATTCCCGTGCGCCTCACTTTCTATTCGGTCGCCGAGCTCGAGCAGGTGGTGCGCCGCGCCGCCCGCCTGCTCGGCCTCCAGCTTACCGAGGACGGCGCCCAGGAAGTGGCGCGGCGCGCGCGCGGGACGCCGCGAGTCGCCGGACGCCTGCTGCGCCGGGTCCGCGATTTCGCCCAGTCGGCCGGCGATTCCGAAGTGAACGCCAGGGTCGCCGACGCGGCGCTGACCCGGATGGAGGTCGATCATCTCGGCCTCGACGCGATGGACCGGCGCTATCTCTTGATGATCGCCGACCTCTACCAGGGCGGCCCGGTCGGCGTCGAAACGCTCGCCGCCGGCCTTTCCGAGCCGCGCGACACGATCGAGGAAGTGATCGAGCCCTATCTGATCCAATTGGGCCTGATCGCCCGCACCGCGCGGGGGCGCTGCCTCAACGGGCCCGGCTGGACCCATTTGGGCCTGCCTTTGCCCAAAGTCGGCCAATCGGGCCTGTTCGACGCGAAATGAGGAGGGGTTTATGAAGATTTTGCTGGCCGCGATTGGATTGACCCTTGGCGCCCCGGCGCTTGCCCAGCCCCCCGCCGCGTCGCCGCCCGCGCCCGCGGCCGTCGATTATGCCGATCCGGCGGCCTGGCTGTGCCTGCCCGGACGCCAGGACGCCTGCGGCCGGCCGCTGCCGACGGCGGCGCTGACCCCGGCGGGCTATGGTCCCGCCGGCGCGAGCGCGCCCGCCGCCGATCCGCCGATCGACTGCTTCTACGTCTACCCGACCGTCTCGCGCGATGCCGGCCTCAACAGCGACATGGTCGCCGGCGCCGAGGAGCAGGCGGCGACGGCGGTCCAGTTCGCCCGCTTCGCCGGCGCCTGCCGCCCGTTCGCGCCGCTCTACCGGCAGGCGACCGTCTCGAGCATCGGCGCGATGCTGGCCGGACAGGATCCGGCGCCGATCCTGGCTGCGGCCTATGGCGACGTACTGAGCGCCTGGCGCCATTATCTGCGGCATCACAATGAAGGCCGGCCGTTCGTGCTGATCGGCCACAGCCAGGGGACGATCCACCTGATCCGCCTGATCGCCTCTGAGATCGAAGGACGTCCCGAAGCGGCGCGGATGCTCTCGGCGCTGCTGATCGGCTACAATGTCGAGGTCCCCGAAGGCCAGGCGAGCGGCGGGACGTTCCGCACCACGCCCTTGTGCACCAGCGCGGGCCAGACCGGCTGCATCATCACCTACGTCTCGTTCCGGGCCGAGGCGCCGCCGCCGGTGGGCGCGTTGTTCGGGCGGGCCCCCCGCCCCGGCATGACCGTGGCCTGCACCAATCCGGCCGCGCTCGGCAGCGATCGGGCCGCGCCGCTCGACAGCTACTGGTTCGCCGTGTCGCCGACCAATTCCATCGCCTGGTCGTCGTCCGGTCCGCCGCCGACGCCCTTCCTGCGCACCGAAGGGCTCGTCTCGGGGCAGTGCGTCCACCAGGGCCCGGTCGGCTATTTCGCGGTGAGCGTGAACGCCGACCCCAATGACGCGCGCACCGACCGCATCCCGGGCGACGTGATGCTCGGCGGCGTGCCGGCGCCGGGCTGGGGCATTCACCTGGTCGACGTCAACCTGGCCCAAGGCGACCTGGTCCGCGCCGTCGAGGCGCAGCGCGACGCCTGGGCGAGCGAGCACCACCGGCACTAGGGTCCCTAGCGCAACTCGAGCCAGGCGTAGCGCAGCAAGGCGGCGGCGATCGTCAGGTCGAGCAGGACTCGCAATCCCTCGCGCAACGACATGTCCCACTGGAAGCTGGCGAAATAGAGCGCGACTCCGAGGATCGTCGCCACCCAGAAGCCGGTCTGGAGCGCCAGGCTGCGATTGGCCAGCGCAACCTCGTCGTTCATCACGCTGCGAACATTCTTGCCGAGGCGCAGCCCGCCGCCCGTGGCGAGAATGAAGAGCCACAGGACGATCATCAGCGCCCAGCCCAAATGACGGACATAGGGCCTGATCGCGCCCGGGGCCGCGTCGTTGAATCCGAAATAGGCGCTGATGACGAGTATCACCGCTATCACTGCCATGAGGGAAGCGCGCAGGCGCGAGGCCTTATCGGCCTTGTCGATGTCGAACGCGGTCATTTCAAGCAAACTCCTATTCGTCGGTGAGGAAGAACAGCTCTTCGACCGGCCGCCCCAGCGCCCGCGCCAGCTTGAGCGCGAGCAGGGTCGAGGGGATGAAGATTCCGTTCTCCACGGTGTTGATCGTCTTGCGGCTCACGCCGACCGCTTCCGCGAGCGCCGCCTGAGTGAGGCCGCGCTCGGTGCGGATATCGAGCAGCCGGTTCCCGAGCGTCATTTCGAATCCCGTTTGTATAACCTGTAGGTGACATGTAACCTAGGCGTTACACTCCCGTCAACACGAAATCGGCTCGGCTCGTCTAAGGGTGGTAACACGGGGTTTCCGCGCGGGCCGAGCGCCGGTAGACGCGCCCGGGTGAGCGGCATCGACCAACCCTATGAGGGGGCCTTTATCGACGGCACCCATCATTTCGCGCTCCGCGTCTATTTCGAGGACACGGACGTCGCGGGCATGGTCTATTACGCCAATTACCTCAAGTTCATGGAGCGGGCGCGCTCGGACATGCTGCGCTGCGCCGGCATCGACCAGCGCGCCGCGATCGAGAGCAATGAAGGGGTCTATGTCGTCGCCGAGGCGAACATCAAATATCGCGCTTCGGCCAGGCTCGACGACGCCCTTGTCGTGCTGAGCGAGGTTCGCTCGGTCCGCGCCGCCTCGTGCCTCATTCATCAGCGAGTCATGCGCGGCAATGACATTCTGGCCGACGCGATGATAACGGCCGCCTTCCTCGTCGAGGGACGGCCGGCACGCCAGCCGCGCGCGTGGGTCGAATCATTCGAGCGGCTGAAGAAGGAAGAATAGGTGGCACTAGCGACAACCGGCTCCACGATGTCCCCCATCGCCCTGTTCATGCAGGCGGATATCGTCGTGAAGGCGGTGATGGTGGGCCTGCTCCTTGCCAGCATCTGGACCTGGACGATCATCGTCGTCCAGTGGCTCAGGATGCGCAGGATCCGGCGCGAGAACGAGAGGTTCGAGCGCGAATTCTGGAAAGCGGAGGATATCGACTCCTATTACGAAGCGCGCGGCAAGGGCGATCTCCCTTCGGCGAAAGTGCTCGCCGCCGGGGTCGCCGAATGGCGCCGCTCGACCTCGGGCAAAAGGGTCGACCGCGAGGGGACTCGCTCGAGGCTCGCCATCGCGATGGGCTCGGCGGTGGCGGCGGAGACCGATAAGCTCGCCGCCCAGCTCAACATTCTCGCCACCGTCGGCTCGGTCGCGCCCTTCGTCGGCCTGTTCGGCACGGTCTGGGGGATCATGCGCAGCTTCACCGACATCGCGGGCGCGCAGAGCACCTCGCTCGCGGTGGTCGCGCCGGGCATCGCCGAGGCCCTGTTCGCGACCGCTCTGGGCCTGTTCGCGGCGATCCCGGCGGTGATCGCCTACAACCGCTTCAGCTACGGCATCAACCGGATCGAGGCGCGCCTGCAGCGTTTCGCCGACGGCTTCCACGGCACCCTCTCGCGCGAGCTGGAGGCGGAGGGATGAGGGCGACGTGCCCTAATCCTCCCCTCGTTTTCGAGGGGAGGGGGACCGCACGAAGTGCGGTGGAGGGGCTTTTTTGCCGCAAGAGGCCCCTCCACCATGCTGCGCATGGTCCCCCTCCCCTGCAAAAGCAGGGGAGGATTTAGGCGTGGCGATGGGCCCGATCCTTGGCGCCGGGCGGCGCGGGCGGCGGACGCCGATGGCGGAGATCAACGTCACGCCGATGGTCGACGTGATGCTGGTCCTCCTGATCATCTTCATGGTCACCGCGCCCTTGCTCGCGACCGGCGTCCAGGTCGATCTGCCGCAAAGCAAAGCGGCCGCGCTCGAGCAGAATAACGAGCCGGTGGCGATCTCGATCGACGCCTCGGGCAACGTGTTCATCGACGACACGCCGGTTCCCGCCGACGCGATCGACGCCCACCTCCAGCAGATCGCCGCCGCGAGCCGCGAGCCGGGCGGGCCGCGCATCTTCCTGCACGCCGACCAGGGGCTCGATTACGGCCGCGTCATGGAGGTGATGGGCGAGATCAACCGCGCCGGCCTGCGCAAGGTCGCCCTGGTCAGCATTGCGGCGGGAGAGCGGCGCTGATGGACCGGGCGGCGGCAGCGGGCCTGAGCCTATCGGTGGTCGGGCATGTCGCCTTGCTCGCGCTCCTGTCCTTCGCTTTGGTCAGGATCGGCAGCCCGCCGGTCGTTCCGCAGGCGATGGAGGTTTCGTTCGTCGAGGAGGTCGGCCTGACCTCCGCTTCGCCCCAGCCTTCGGTCGAGCCCGCCGCTCAGGCGCGCGCGCCCGATATAGGCCCGATCGAGGACGCCGCCCCTGCCCCCGCGCCGGACGCACCGGCAGCGCTGCCCAAGCAAATCGCGCCGGCGCCCTCGCCGGCTGCCACGCAGCGCCCTGCCCAGGCCCGGCCCGCGCCGTCCGCGCCCGCCGGGACCGGGCGGACCACCCGCCGGCCGGGCCTTGGCGACATCGATCCACGCAGCTTCGGCCGCGACCCCAATGCGCGCGCCGCCAATCCGCCGGCCGCGACGATGAGCGCGCAGGCTTCAGCGAGCATCGCCCAGGCGATCACCCGCCAGGTCCAGCCCTGCGCCGACCGGCAGGTCTATCCCGGCCCCGGCGCCGAGCGGATCGTGACCCCGATCAGCCTCAGCCTCAACCGCGACGGTTCGCTCAAGGCGCGGCCGCGGGTCGGGCGGCAGCGCGGCCTCGACGACGAGAACAGGCGCTATGCCCAGCGCGTCGCCGACCTCGCGGTCAACGCCTTCGTCTCCTGCTCGCCGCTGCGCGGACTGCCGCAGGATCTGTACGAAGTGCCGCGCGGCTGGAGCAATTTCACCATGGTCTACCGTTTACCCGGATGAGGAATTCGAACGTGCGTATTGCCCTGATCGCCGCCGCCGCTGCCTGGAGCCTGACCTTGGCCCCCTCCGCCTTCGCCCAGACGCCGCCCGACCCGGCGCCCGCGCCCGCGCAGGACGATGACGACGGCCAGCTCGTGGTCGACGTCACCGGCGGCCAGCGCGCCGCGCTGCCGGTCGCCGTGCCCTATATGCCGACCCCCCAGGAGGAGAGCACCGCCGCCGGCGGCACCGGCGCGCTCGGCCGCCAAATCGCCGACATCGTCGCCGCCGATCTGCGCAATTCGGGCCTGTTCACCCCGATCGGGCCGAGCGGCCTGCCCTCGGTCGCCTTTCCCCAGGTAACGGCGCCCGATTTCGCCTCCTTCTCGTCGACCGGCGCCCAGAATCTGGTCCAGGGCTTCGTCCAGGCCAATGGCAACGGCTCGCTGACGATCGGCTGCTATCTCTACGACGTCTCCGCGCAGAGCGAGCTGACCCGGCAGGGCTATGTCGTCCAGCCGCGCGACTGGCGCCGCGCCGCCCACCGCTGCGCCGACGCCATCTATTCGCGCCTGACCGGCGAGGGCGGCTATTTCGATACCCGCATCGTCTACGTCTCGGAAACCGGCCCCGCGCGGCGGCGGATCAAGCGGCTCGCGATCATGGATTATGACGGCGCCAATCACCGCTTCCTGACCAACGGCCAATGGACCGTTCTGACTCCGCGCTTCGCGCCCAACCAGCAGACGATCACCTTCATGACCTATCAGGACGAACGGCCGCGGGTGATGGTCTACGAGCTCGATTCAGGGCAGACCCGGCCGCTCGTCTCGCAGCCGCATATGACCTTCGCGCCGCGTTATTCGCCCGACAGCCGCCACATCATCTTCTCGATGGCGATAAACGGCAATACCGACATCTACCGGATACCGGTCGGCGGGGGCACGCCGCAGCGGCTGACCAACACGCCCGGCATCGACACCGGCGGCTCCTATTCGCCCGACGGAAGCCGGATCGTCTTCGAAAGCGACCGCGGCGGCAGCCAGCAAATCTACGTGATGGACGCCGACGGCTCGAACCAGCGCCGGATCAGCTTCGGCGGCGGCGGCTATGCGACGCCGGTCTGGAGCCCGCGCGGCGATTTGATCGCCTTCACACGGACCGGCGGCTTTCGCATCGGGGTGATGGCGCCGGATGGCTCGGGCGAGCGGATCCTGACCGGCGGCGGCTATGCCGAGGGGCCGAGCTGGGCGCCCAACGGCCGCGCGATCATGTTCACCCGCGGCGCGAGCGCGGGCCGGCTTTGGTATGTCGACGTCGCCTCGGGCGCGACCCGCCAGGTGCCGACGCCGCTCGGCGGGTCAGACCCCGCCTGGTCGCCGCTGCGGCCGTGAAACCGATCCCGATCCTCATCCATTGAACCGAAGTGAAGGAGCGTAAGATGAAGAGAATCACCAGCCTGATCGCGATCGCCGCGGCGCTCTCGCTGACCGCCGGCTGCGCCCACCGGCGCACCGCGGCCGAGCTTCCGCCCGAGCCGCCGAGCGCGACCGACACGGCGGCGGAAACCGGCGACCAGCCCGGCAGCGTCACGGGGACGGCGCTGCCCGGCTCGCGCGGCGATTTCCTCCAGAGCGTGCCCTCGGACCGGGTCTTCTTCGAGCTCAATTCCTATTCGCTCGACGGCCAGTCGCGCGCCACGCTCGACGCCCAGGCCGCCTGGCTGGAGCGCAACGCGAACGTGCGGGTCACGATCGAAGGCCATGCCGACGAGCGCGGCACCCGCGAATATAATCTCGCTCTGGGCGATCGCCGCGCCAATGCCGCGCGCGACTATCTCCAGTCGCGCGGCGTTTCATCGAGCCGGATGCAGACGATCAGCTGGGGCAAGGAGCGGCCGGCCAACGACAGCCATGACGAAACCGCCTGGGCCGAAAACCGCCGCGCCGTGACGGTCGTGCCGGAGTAAAGAACAATCCTCCCCCGCAAATGCAGAGGAGGATTATCTTTCCCGCGGCCTGAGCCAGGGTGAATCGGGCTGGAACGCCTCGTCGAGCAGGCGGGCGAGGCGGATGCCGCCGCGGGCGACCTGGCGGCGGATGACCGGCACCAGCCGGCGGGTGATCTCCTCGGTGACCACCGGCCGTGTCGCGGGCGGCGGCCCGCACGGATCGGCGATGATCGAGCCGTAGGCGAACTCGCGGCTCGCCTGCCAGCTTTCGCGCGCCCAGCCGGTGACGTCGCCGCCGCGCATCGCCGCCTTGTCGGCCGGCGCGAGCTCGGAAAGCAGGCCCTCGGCCTCCCCTGGGGGATTGGAGATGCCGCGGTCGGCGAGATAGCCGTCCCAGATCGAATGGAGGTTGGTCCGCCCGGCGATGATCCCGTAGGACGCCTGGACGCGGTTGCCGCCGAGATCATTGTGGTCGCCGGCGTGCATCGGCTGATGCAGATCGCCCATCAGGTGGACGACGAAGGCAAAAGCGAAGATTCGCTCGCGCACCGGCAGGCGGCGGTCGGCGAGAAGGCGCAGATTGCGCTCGATCTGGGCCGAGACGCAATTGCCGTCGCGGCAGGCCGACACCTGGTCGAACGGCCGGCAGATTTCGACGTTCTGATAATGCCAGGTCGCCGCGTAGCTGAAGCGCTCGCCCAGCGTTTTGATGCAATCGGGCCAGTAGCTTGCCTGCTCGATCGTCCGCGCCGGGCAGGTCGGCGTGTCGAGCAGCCGCGCCTGCCGCAGCAGCCGGTCGATCTCGGCGCGGGTGCGCGAACCGGCTTCGAGCCAGGCGATCCGCGCCACCGTCTCATGGCCATATTCCCACCAGGCCAAAGCCGGCGAAGGCAGGAGAAAAGCGAGGAGCAGGGAAAGGCGGATGAGGAGGCGCTTGGTCATGGCGGCGACCATAAGCCGCGCCGCGCCAACATTCCTCCCCGTTAATCGAAACATTCCGGCGGCGAATCCCTACTCGTCGCCAAAGATTGCGACCGAACGCCCGGCGGGCGAGGCCTGGCCGCGATACATTCCGGGCGTGTTGAAGCTGGTGACGCCCTCTCCGCCCGGCGTGACGACGATGACGCCGCCCGTCCCGCCGAGCTCCGCGACCTCGGCCATCACCGCGTCGGCGGCGGCCTGGGCGCTCTCTCCCCCCATCCGAATTCGCGCGCAGATTTCGTGGGCGACGCCGATTCGGACGAAATATTCCCCGGCGCCGGTCGAGGAGACGGCGCCGGCGCGGTCGTCGGCAAAAGCGCCGGCGCCGATGATAGGCGAATCGCCGATCCGGCCCCAGCGCTTGCCGGTCAGCCCGCCGGTCGAGGTCGCGGCGGCGACATGGCCGGCGCGATCGAGCGCCACCGCGCCGACCGTTCCGTATTTGAGGTGGACGTCGAAATGCTCGGCTTGCGGGCGCGCGCGCAATTCCTCGAGCTGGCGGCGGCGCTCGGCGGTCGCGAAATAGTCGGGCGGCTCCTGCTCCAGGCCTTGCTCGCGGGAGAATTGGTCGGCGCCCTCGCGGCTCAGGAAGACGTGCGGGCTCGCCTCCATCACGGCGCGGGCGAGGCCGATTGGGTTGCGGGTCGCGGTAACCCCGCTGACCGCTCCTGCGTCGCGGTTGGCGCCATGCATGATCGCGGCGTCCATCTCGATCCGCCCGTCATAGGTGAAGACCGAGCCGCGCCCGGCGTTGAAATGGGGATCGTCCTCGAGCACGCGGACAGAAGCTTCCGCCGCGTCGAGCGCGCCGCCGCCGCGCGCGAGGATCGCCGAGCCCGCGCCGAGCGAGAGGTTAAGCGCCGCGCGGATCGCCTCATCCTCGGCCGGGTCGAGCCGGCCGCGCTCGATTCTTCCGGCGCCGCCGTGAACGACGAGTCGCCACTGGGCTTCTGGCTGGTCGGTCGGCATCGCCGCCCCATAGCAGAAGAGGGCAGAGTTGCTAGCGACCGTCCCTATTTCCGCATCCGGAACAATTCCTCTTGCATCGGCCGAATCATATAAATATGATATCATCATTCTTAGGGAGGAATGACGATGAACACGACCAGCGATTCGGCCGACAGCAGCGCCCTCAGCCTGTCCCGCGAGCGCCCGGCCCACACCAGCAGCGGCTATACGATGCTGCTCGTGCTCCTGCTCACCCTCGTCGCGATCGGAATCGGCATCTGGCAGCTCACCGGCGGTAACATCGCGCTCGGCGCCGGCTTGATCGCCGCCGGCACGCTCGCTTTCCTGTTCATCCTGTGCGGCTTCTATCTGCTCCAGCCCAACCAGGCGGCGGCGATCCTCCTGTTCGGCGCCTATAAGGGCACCGACCGGACCCATGGCCTCAGGTGGGTGCTGCCCTGGCTGACGCGGACCAAGATCTCGACCCGCATCCACAACATCACCTCCGACCGGATCAAGGTGAACGATCTGCGCGGCAACCCGGTCGAGATTGCGACCAACGTGGTCTGGCGGGTGACCGACACCGCCCAGGCCCTATTCGACGTCGCCAATTACATGGAGTTCGTCGAGATCCAGATCGAGAGCGCGGTTCGCGCGATCGGCGCCCGCTATCCCTATGACGATCTCGAGCATAAGGAAGTCACCCTGCGCGGCGACGCCGAAGTGGTCAGCGAGGAGCTCGAAAAGGAGTTGCAGGACCGCGTCACCCGCGCCGGCATCACCATCGACGAATGCCGCCTGACCCATCTCGCCTACGCCCAGGAGATCGCCCAGGCGATGCTTCGGCGCCAGCAGGCCGAGGCGGTGATCGCGGCACGCTCGAAGATCGTGATCGGCGCCGTCTCGATGGTCGAAAACGCCATCCAGCTCCTGTCGGAAAAGGGTGTTGTCGACCTCGACGACGAGCGCAAGGCGGCGATGGTCTCGAACCTGATGGTGGTGCTCTGCTCGGAGCACAGCACCCAGCCCGTCGTCAATGCGGGCTCGCTCTACCAATAGGAGCGGGCGCGTGGCTCAGGCCCCCAAGAAAGCCTATCCGTTGCGCATCGAGCCCGCGCTCTGGGGGGCGCTCGAGCGCTGCGCCGCGGCCGATTTCCGCAGCGTCAACGCCCAGATCGAGGTGCTGCTGAGGGAAGCGCTGGCCCGGCGCGGCGTCAAGGTCGCCAACCCCGAGCAGCGCAAGCGCGGCCGGCCGAGCAAAGGAGACGTGCGATGATCGCGATGTGGTGGCGGCTAACCTTGCTGGGCATGATCGGGGCCGCCTCGCTGGCACTGGTCGACTTCGGCCAGTTCGGCGAAGCGGCGCTCGATCCGGCTCTGCTGCGCCTGGTCGCGACGCTTCAACCGGCGGTGCTGGTGGCGCTGTGCGTGGCGCTCGGCCTCTGGGCGGCGCCCAAGGTCGGGCTCGATGCGCCGACAGTGCGCGCCTGGGCGGAGCGTCGCCCGGTACTGCCCGCGCTCTATTCGCAGCTCGCGCCGGCCGCGCTCGGTGGCCTCGCCATCGCCGTCATGCTGGTCGGCTTCTGGTCGGCGGTGCGGGCGCAGGATTTCGCCGCGCCCGTGCTCGCCTTCGAGCTGCCGCTGGTGACCAAGCTGCTCTACGGCGGCATCGTCGAGGAGCTGTTGCTGCGCTGGGGGGTGATGTCGCTGTTCGTCTGGATCGCCTGGCGCGCAGGCGGCGCGGCGCGTCCGGTGCCCGCTTGGGCGTTGTGGAGCGGCCTCGTCACCTCCTCGCTGCTGTTCGCCGTAGGTCATTTGCCGGCGCTCTACTTCCTGCTGCCCAATCCTCCCGGCTGGTTCGTCGGCCTGGCCCTCATCGCCAATTTCATACCCGGTATGCTGTTCGGCTGGCTCTATTGGAGGCGTGGGCTCGAGGCGGCGATGATCGCCCACGCGCTCGCCCATTTGCTCGCCACCATCGCCTTGTCGATTCTGTGATAGTGTAAGGGAGAAGGAGTGATGTTCATGATGTTCCACACGAGCCGGGCGCGGCGGCCCTGGCTGATCGGCGTTTTCGCGCTGCTTCTGGCGGTCGGCACGGTTTTGTTGTTGATGCGCGCCTGATCTTGCCAAGGGCCGGGCGCCGGTCCATCCATGCGCCATGCTGACCGGCCGGCGAGACTTTCTGACGATGAGCGCCGCCGCCGGGCTCGCCGCCTTGGCCCCCGCCCGCCTCTTCGCACAAGAGGCCGCATCGCCGCTGCGCCCGATGACCGGCGGGATCGTGCCGATCGCCCGCGACGAATATCTCGCCCGCATCGCCAAGGCCCAGCGGCTGATGGCCGAGGCGGGGATCGGCGCGCTCTTGATCGAGCCCGGCGCCTCCCTGGTCTATTTCACCGGCGTTCAATGGTGGCGGAGCGAGCGCCTCACCGCCGCGATCCTGCCGCGCGAGGGCGAAATCGCCATCGTCACCCCGCATTTCGAGGAGCCCTCGGTCCGCGAGAGCCTTAAGGTGCCGGCGCAGGTCCGCGTCTGGAACGAGCATGACGATCCGCTGGCGACCGTCGCGGGCATATTGCGCGACCGCCGCGTCACCGCCCCGGTCGGGATCGAGGAAACGGTCCGCTTCTTCGCGGTCGACGGGCTGCGGCGCGCCATGCCGGGCGTCGAGATCCGGGCCGGCGCGGGCGTCGTGCGCGGCTGCCGGATGATCAAGTCGGCGAACGAGCTGGCCCTGATGCAAAAGGCGACGGACATCACGATCGCCGCCTATCGCCACACTTATCCGCGGATCGAGCGCGGCATGACCCCCGCCCAGATCGGGGCGATCATGAACGGCGCCACCGCGGCGCTCGGCGGATCGCCCGAATTCGCGCTGATCCTGCTCGGCGAGGCGAGCGCCTATCCGCACGGCTCGGGCCAGCCGCAGGCGGTGCGGGACGGCGAGGTGGTGCTGATGGACTGCGGCTGCTCGGTTCAGGGCTATCAGTCCGACGTCTCGCGGACGTTCGTGTTCGGCGAGGCCACTGGAGAGCAGCGCCGGGTCTGGGGCCACATGCGCCAGGGCCAGGAGATCGCCAACGCCGCGGCGCGGATCGGCCGCCCGGCGGGCAGCGTCGACGATGCGGTCCGCGCCCAATATGAGGCTTGGGGCTACGGCCCGGGCTATAGCCTGCCGGGCCTTTCGCACCGCACCGGCCACGGCATCGGCCTCGACGGCCACGAGCCGGTCAACCTCGTCCATGGCGAGACGACATTGCTCGCGCCCGGCATGTGCTTCTCGAACGAGCCCGGCCTCTATCTCCCCGGCAAGTTCGGCATCCGCCTCGAGGATTGCTTTCACATGACCGAGCAGGGCCCGGCCTGGTTCTCCACCCCGCCGCCCTCGCTCGACGATCCGTTCGGTTAGGAAAGATACAGATGGTCTACGAGGCGCGTCATTCGCAAAAGCTCAATTTTCTCCTCGCGGGCGCATGCCTGCTCCTGTCGGTCCTGGGCTTCGCCGCCGCCGGCGTGATCCCCACCGCGAGCGGCAGCTATCCGATGGTCGGCGGGGCGATCGTCGCCGCCTGCTTCCTCGCGGCGATCGTCTTCATCCGCCGCGCGCTCGACCGCAAGGTGCAGGCCCGGGCCGACGCGCAAGGCCTCTATGCACGCCTGGTCGGCCCCGATTGCATCCCGTGGAGCGAGATTACCGGCGCCCACGTGATCGCCGCCGGCATCCAGCGGATCGCGCGGTTCGAGCGGAGCGGACCATCGGCGCGGACATTCGGCATCAACACGACCTTCTACGATCGCGGCATAGGCGAGCTTGTGGCCGCGGTCCGGCATTACCGGCCCGATCTGGGCCTCTGACCCGCCGCGCCTTTCGCTTGGCGCTTTGCGAGCCTATATCCGCCCCATGTCGGTACGGCCCTGGCGAGACATAGAGCGGCGCAAGTCGCGGCAAATCATGGTCGGCAGCGTGCCGGTCGGCGGCGACGCGCCGGTCACCGTCCAGACGATGACCAACACGCCCACCTCCGACCCCAAGGCGACGATCGACCAGATCCGCCGCTGCGAGGAAGTGGGCGTCGACATCATCCGGGTTTCCTGCCCCGATACGGATTCCACAGCCGCGCTGAAGCAAATCGTTCGCGCCGTGCATGTCCCGATCGTCGCCGACATCCATTTCCACTACAAGCGCGCGCTCGAGGCCGCCGATGCCGGCGCCGCCTGCCTCAGGATCAATCCGGGCAATATCGGCTCGGCGGAGCGAGTCGCCGAAGTGGTCCGCGCGGCCAAGGCGAACGGCTGCTCGATGCGGATCGGCGTCAACGCCGGCAGCCTCGAAAGGGACCTGCTCGAAAAATATGGCGAGCCTTGCCCGGAAGCCCTGGTCGAAAGCGCGCTCGACCATATCAAGCTGCTCCAGGACCACGATTTCCACGAATATAAGGTGGCGGTGAAGGCGTCCGATCATTTCCTCGCCGTCGCCGCCTATCAGCAGCTCGCCGAGGCGGTCGATTGCCCCCTGCATCTGGGCATCACCGAAGCGGGCGGCCAGCGCGGCGGGACCGTCAAATCGGCGATCGGCATCGGCACCCTGCTCTGGTTCGGGATCGGCGACACGATCCGCGTCTCCTTGTCGGCCGAGCCCGAGGAGGAGGTCCGCGTCGGCTACGAGATCCTCAAGAGCCTCGGCATCCGCAACCGCGGCGTCCGGGTGGTTTCCTGCCCCTCCTGCGCACGCCAGGGCTTCGACGTCATCCGCACCGTCGAGAAGCTCGAGGAGCGCCTCTCCCACATCCGCACGCCGATGTCGCTCTCCGTGCTCGGCTGCGTCGTCAACGGCCCGGGCGAGGCGCGCGAGACCGACATCGGCATCACCGGCGGCGGCCAGGGCAAGCATATGGTCTACCTCTCCGGCGTGACCGACCACCACGTCCAGGATGGCGACATGATCGACCATATCGTCCGCCTGGTCGAAGCCAAGGCGGCGGAGATCGAGGCCGCCTCGGGGGCGGTGGCGCACGCCGCCGAGTGAGCTCCGGAAATCAGGGACTGTCCCTAATTTTGGGGACCGGGTCAGAAATAGATGTCGACGTAATCGGTCAGGCCGTCGCACTGCTCCATTTCCTGTAGCCGCCAGTAGCGCCGCCGTCCCGTGATTCGGAATTCGTAAGTGCCGTCGCGGACGCATTCGCGGCCGGGATCGGGCGTGTCGGTGATCGCGATCCGGCCGCGGAAGGTGAAGGAGCGGGCGCCGATCTCGACCAATTCGCCGTCCAGCTCGAGCCGTCCGGCGCCGCCGCGCGCTGCCTGCAACCCGCTCAGATGCACGCGGCCGGCGGCGTCGCGTACCCGGACGTGGCCGCGCGCCGGGGATTCGAAGCTGATCCATTGCAGCGTGATGCCGCTATTGCCCCGCAGGCGCGCCAAGGCCGCATTGTCGTTGACGATCGTGCGCTGCGCCTGCGCCGCCGCCAGCGGCAGGAGCAGCAAAGCGAGGCCGGCGACGAATCTCATGGCGTGGCTCCCGAAAAATCGCTTCGCAACGCCCCCGTTTTAGGCGAGTGGACGCCCAGGTCCAGCGCGCCGCTCCGGGAGACGAATTTGGGTTCCGATCGCCAATCCGCATTGCCCGCCGCCTTCGCCGTCGCGGCGCTCGGCATCGCGCTCTTCTCCGGCATGGACGCGGTGATGAAGCATCTCGCGCTCGCGCTCGGCGCCTATAATGCGATGCTCTGGCGGACCATGGCGGGCGCGCTTTTCGGCGGCCTGGTCTTCTTCGGCACGCGCAGCCCATGGCCGGCCTGGCCGGTGCTTCGCATCCACCTCGTCCGCGGAATCCTCTCCTCGGTGATGGCGATCCTCTTCTTCTGGGGCCTCGCGCGGGTGCCGCTCGCGCAAGGGGTGGCGCTCGCCTTCGTCGCGCCTTTGATCGCGCTCTATCTCGCCGCCTTGATCCTCAAGGAGCGGATCGAGCGCCGGGCGATCTTCGCCTCTTTGTTCGGTTTCGCCGGCGTCCTCGTCATCCTCGCCGCGCAGGGGCAGGCCGAGCTCGGCCCCGAGGCGCTTCAGGGCTCGGTCTCGATCCTCCTGTCGGCCGCGCTCTACGCCTACAATATCATCCTGATGCGCCAGCAGGCCCAGGTCGCGGGGCCGATCGAGATCGCCTTTTTCACCAGCGCGATCGTGAGCTCCTGCCTCCTCCTCGTCGCGCCTTTCCTCGCGGTGCCGCCGCCGGTCGAGCATCTGCCCGCCATGCTGGGCGCCGCGGCGCTCGCCTATGCGTCGCTGATCCTCTTGTCCTGGGCCTATGCCCGGGCCGAGGCGCAATATCTCGCCCCGGTCGAATATACCGCCTTCGTCTGGGCGGTGCTGCTCGGCCTCGTCATATTCGCCGAGCCGGTGCGCCCGCTGACGGTGTTCGGTGCGGCGATGATCGTCGCCGCCTGCCTGTTCGCCGCCCGGCGCACCCGCGCGACCGACCCCGCGACGGGAGTCTAGCCCCGCCTCGGCGCTGGCGCGGCGCGGCGGGCGCCGCTATCCTTTCGCCATGGCGTGGGCGCTCCTCATTCTGGGCGGGTTTTTCGAAATCGGCTTCACCACCGCGCTTCGCTTCGTCGACGGCTTCCGCAACGCGCCCTGGACCGCCGCCTTCCTCGCCAGCGTCGCGATCTCGATGGGCCTGCTCGAATATGCGGCGCGGACGATCCCGATGGGGACGGCCTATGCGGTCTGGGGCGGGATCGGCGCTCTCGGCACGGTGATCGTCGGCATCTGGTTCTTCGACGAGCCCTGGACTTTGGTGCGGATGCTGCTGATCCTCGCTCTGGTCGGCTGCATCGCCGGGCTGAGACTCACCGCATGAGCATAGACGAGGGCCTTTACGCCTGGGTGCAGGAGGCCCTCGAACCGCTCGGGGCGGTGACGATGCGCAAGATGATGGGCGCGGCCACGCTCTATCTCGACGGCGTCATCTTCGCGGTGCTCGACGAGAGCGAGCTTTGGTTCAAGTCCGATGCCGAGACCAACGCGATCTGGGACGCGCAGGGCTGCGAGCGCTTCACCTTCACCGGAAGCAACGGCCGGATCGAGAGCATGAACTATCGCCGCGCGCCGGCCGACGTCTATGATGGTGCCGAAGCGATGCAGCGCTGGGCCGCGCTGGCCCGCGAAGCCGGCACCCGCGCCGCCTCGACCAGGAAGAAGCGTTAAGACCTAGGGGCGGTGCGGCCTCAGGTGCGGGGCGACTTCTTCGCTTTCCTCGATCGAGTCGAGGTAGCGCGGCGCGAAGCGGGCGTTGCTGGCCTGCTCATAGGCATAGCCGAGCGACAGGACCAAAGCGTCCGACCATTTGGGGCCGATGAAGCTGATCCCGACTGGAAGCCCGCGCACCTGGCCCATCGGCACGGTGAGGTGCGGGTAGCCCGCCACCGCGGCAAGGCCGCCCCCGCCGCCGCCCGGGCTCTGGTCGCCATGGACCGCGTCGATCAGCCAGGCCGCCGGCCGGGTCGGCCCGACCAAAGCGACGATGTTGTGCTCGCGCAGCAGCCGGTCGATCCCCTCCGCGCCCGCCAACCGCAGCGAGGTCTCGCGCGCCGTGCGCCAGGCCGCGTCGAGCCCGGCCGTCGCTTGGGCCTGCTCGAACAAATCCTGGGTGAAGAGCGCCATCTCGACATCCGCATGATCGCGGTTGAACGCGATCACCTGCTCGAGCGTGCGCGTCCGCACCATCGGCGGCAGCGTCGCCAGATAGAGGTTCAGATCGTGCTTCAATTCGGCGAGCAGGACGATGATCTCGTTTCGGCCGATCTCCTGGCGCCCGGCGAACTCGCGAATCTCGACCAGCTCGGCGCCCTGCGCGCGCAACGTGTCGAGCGCGGCTTCGAACGGCGCATCGGTGCCGAAGCCGGCGGCGAAGCGCATCAAGCCCAGCCGCACGCCCCGCAACGCGTCCGGCCGCAGGGCCGCGGTATAATCGACCCGCCTTTGGTCCGCCTCCGCGGTGGCGGGGTCGGCGGGATCGGTGCCGGCGATCGCGTTCATGACGAGCGCCGCGTCGCGCACCGTCAAGGTCATCGGCCCCGGCGTGTCCTGGCTGTGGCTGATCGGCACGACGTGGGTGCGGCTGACCAGGCCGACGCTGGGCTTGAAGCCGACGATGCCGTTGATCGCGGCCGGGCAGGTGATCGAGCCGTCGGTCTCGGTGCCGATCGCCGCCGGGACCATGCCGGAGGCGACCGCGACCGCGCTTCCCGAGGAGGATCCGCAGGGGTTGCGGTTCAGCGCATAGGGGTTGCGCACCTGCCCCCCGATCGCGCTCCAGCCCGAGATCGAATCGGACGAGCGGATGTTCGCCCATTCGGAAAGGTTCGCCTTGCCGACGATCACCGCGCCCGCCGCCCGCAATCGCGCCACCAAAGGCGCGTCGCGGCCGGTGACGTTGGCGGCGAGCGCCAGGCTGCCGGCGGTGGTGGGAAGTGGGCCAATCGTCTCGATATTGTCCTTGATCAGGATCGGCATGCCGAACAGGGGCCCGCGCGCGCGCCGGTTCCGGTCGAGCGCACGCGCCTGATCGAGGGCCGTCGGATCGACCGCGATCACCGCGTTGAGGCGCGGGTTGAGCGCCTCGATCCGCTGCAGGGCTTCGCGCGTGTGCGATTCGGCGCTGGCGGGAGGCTGGGCGTTGGCGGCGGAGATGGCGGCGGCTCCTGCGACGATCGGAATCAAGAAACGCTTCATGCACCTGCCCCCTTATAGCGGCGCCAGCAGGGCATCGAGGCTCGAGGGCCCGGTCCCCACCCGCTCGAGCACCGGATAGCGCAGCCCCTCATGATAATCGAGCGCGACCTCGCGATAGGTGTCGCCCTTCTTGACCAGCAGCCGGATCGGCTCGCGCGTGCCTTTTGCGGCGGTGATCGCGCGGCGGAACAGATTGTGCGAATATTGGCGCCCATTGACCGCGACGATCGTCGTGCCCGCGGTCACGCCCTGGTTGAACAGGGGCGAGTCCCAGGCGACGCCGCCGACCGCCCCATTCTCGCCGACCACCACGCCGATCGTGTAGGTGAGATCGAGAATCTTGCGGTCCCTCTCGCGCGACGTGAAATAAGCCGGCGGCGTCTCGCTATAGGCCAGGCGGTAGCCGCCCTCAGCAATCCAGGCGAGCGGAGCACGGCCGGCATTCTCGACCCGCTCGCGAAGATAGGTGCCCCAATCGAACGGCGCGATCTCGTTCAGGGTCCGGACCACATCGTCGAAATTGTAGGTCGAGATGCCCTGATCGCCATCGTCGCGGCCGAAGAAGGCTCGGGCGAAATCGTCGAGCGAGCGGCGCCCGCCCGACATCTGCCTAAGCTTCGCGTCGACCTCGAGCCAGATCAGCATGCCTTCGGAATAATAATCCTCCCCCCGCATCCAGCTCGGCCAGGGCTGCGGCCGCCGCGCCTGGACGATCGGATCCATGGTCGTGTCGATCAGCGGCCGCCAGCTGCGTCCGGGAAGAATGTCGTAGAACGCCGCGGTCCGCGCCAGCTCGGCGCGCACGTCCTCGGCCGGCATCATCCCCGATCGCGCGGAAAGCACGAAGCCCCAGAATTGGGTCTGTCCCTCGTAGACCCACAAGAGGCTGTGCTGCATCGGCACATTGTAGGTCGGGGTCCACAGATCGGCGGGGCGGCGATATTTGCCGTTCCAGCTGTGGGTGAATTCGTGCGCTAGCAAATCGCGCCCGGCCGATCCCTCGTTCCAGCCGGTGAAGTAATCGCGCGGGTGGCTGTTCTCGGACGAGCGCAGATGTTCGAGGCCGATCCCGCCGAGCTGACCGGTCAGCGCGACCAGGAACTCATATTCGTCGAAATGGCGACCCCCGAACAGCCGGATCGTCTGCTCCGCCATCCGGCGGTGGACAGCGATCTGTTCGTCGGTCGCGGCGAGGTCGCCCGGCTCGTCGGCGAACAGGTTGAGATTGACCCCGTCGGCAAGCCGCTCGCGCCGCGCATGGCGCCCGGCGAAGAGCGGCGAATCGACCAGAATCTCGTACGGCACGACGCGGTAGGATATCCGGTTGCCGCGGCGGCCGGCGACGTCGAGCGAGGTCGCCGCGGACCAGCCTTCGGGCAGGGTCACGCTCGCCTCGAACGGAATGTTGCGGACGAAATAGCCGGCCGGATAGAGCGACATCTTCTCCCATTGCAGGTTGAGCATGTTGGCGGTCATCGTGATGCGGCCCTGATTGCCGTCGGTCGGCGACAAATGCTGGAATTCGAGCCGCAATTCGCGGGCGCCGGCCGGAACATCGACATGAACGGCATAGACGTCCCTCGGGTCGCGCCGCCAGGCGACGGGCCGGCCGCCGGCGCTGATCCTGAGGCCCGCCAGGCTCGCGATCGGGCCGTGCGGCGCGTGGTTGCCCGGCAGCCATTGCGGGTAGAGCAAGGTCAGCGGCCCCGGCCCGCGAACCGGCAATGTCTCGACCACATTGAATATGCCGCGCGTGGTGTCGGTCGCGTCGACCTCGATCCGGATCGTGCCGGGAAAAGCGATGTCGCGCGCGGCCGGGATCGCATTGGCCTCGGCCAGCGGCTGGGGCCGGCTGGTCTCGATCTGGGCCATGGCGGGAACGGCGAGTGCGGCAGCGGCGGCGAGGAGAAGGAAAAGACGCATCGACAACTCCGTGCAGGGAGCGAGCCCGCGCCCTCCCTAGAGGGTGGGATGGAGTGGCGTCCAGCCCCGCCCATTACGAGATCCCGGCCTTCGCCGGGATGACGACTAGGAGCCCTTCGCCCGCGCGATCGCCTCCATGATCAGCCGCTTCGCCACCTCGCGGTCGCCCCAGCCGCCCAGCCTAGCCCATTTGCCGGGCTCGAGATCCTTATAGTGCGAGAAGAAATGCTCGATCTGCTGGGCAACGATCGGTGGCAGGTCGCCGAGATCGTCGATCTGGCTGTAATAAGGGAAGGTTGAATCGACCGGCACGGTGATCAGTTTCTCGTCGCCGCCTTTGTCGTCCACCATCAGCAGCACGCCGACCGGGCGCACCCGAATCACCGCGCCGGAAATGACCGGCGAAGGTGCGATCACCAAAGCGTCGAGCGGGTCGCCGTCCTCGCCCAAAGTGTGCGGCACGAAGCCGTAATTGGCCGGATAGCGCATCGACGTGTGCAGAATCCGGTCGACGAAGATCGCGCCGGATTTCTTGTCATACTCATATTTGACCGGCTCGCCGCCGAGCGGCACCTCGATGACGACGTTGATCAGCCTGGGCGGATCGTCGCCGACGGGAATGAGATCAAAGTTCATCGCGGCGCGGCGTACAACGACATGGTGTTGCGAGTCACGCGGCGGCATTGCATGAGACGGCGATGAAGGTTGCGATCTGCATTCCGCGCTACGGCGACACCAGGGGGGCGTTCACGATCAGCCTCGCCCGCATGCTCGTGCGCAGCCTGTCGGCGCCGGTCGACGGTGGGCCGCTGCGGATCGAGATCTTCTCGGTCGCCTCGTCGGACCTGCCGCGCAGCCGCACCGAATTGCTCAAGCAGGCGATCGGCTGGCAGGCGCGCTACGCGCTCTGGCTCGACACCGACCACGTCTTCCCGCCCGACGCCCTGCTCCGGCTCCTGAAGCACAAGCTCCCCGTCGTCGGCTGCAACCAGGCGCGCCGCACCGACCCGACCGGCCCGGTCGCCGCGCGCCTCAACGCCAAGGGCGAGATGGAGCATGTCTACACGACCGAGGCGCTGGCCAAGGCGGGCGCGGTCGAGGAGGTCTATCATGTCGGCCTCGCGCTCTGCCTGATCGACATGAACGTCCTCCACCAGGTCAAGGCCCATGTCGAAAAGGGCGTCGGCTGGGCGCAATGGGAGCCGTTCGACCGCAAATTGCTGCCCGGAACGAACACGCGGATGGGCGAGGACGTGTCTTTCTTCCGCGAGCTCACCGCCGCCGGGGTCAAGGTCCATGTCGATCACGGCCTGTCCTGGGAGGTCGGCCATATCGGCGAGCGGGTCTTCACCAATGCCGATGCGGTCGCGCAGAAGGACGCCTGGCTGAACCGCTAGGGAACAGCCGCTTTTCCGACCCTCGTCACCCTGTTGGACGCGGTCGCGCGGAAAAGTGACTGTCCCCATATTTGCGCCGAAAAAAGTAACTGTCCCCATTCTCAAAACTGCTAAGGCCCCGCGATGAGCAAGGGTCCGCAAAAGGTCCGGGGCACCCAGGACATCTGGGGCGAAGAGGCCGATCGCTTCAACGCGGTCGTGGCCGCGTTCGATCGCGTGCGCCGGCTCTACGCCTTCCAGCGCATCGAGACGCCGGTCTTCGAGGCGACCGAGGTCTTCGCCCGCTCGATCGGCGAAACCAGCGATATCGTCTCGAAGGAGATGTACACTTTCCCCGACCGCGGCGGCGACATGCTGACGCTGCGCCCCGAATTCACCGCCGGCATTTGCCGCGCCTATCTCTCCGAAGGCTGGCAGCAGCACGCGCCGATGAAGCTCGCCACCCACGGCCCGGTCTTCCGCTACGAACGCCCGCAAAAAGGCCGCTTCCGCCAGTTCCACCAGCTCGACGCCGAGATCATCGGCACGGATTCGCCCGCCGCCGACGTGGAATTGCTCGTCCTCGCCGACCAGCTGCTGCGCGAGCTGGGCATATCCGACGCTGTGACGCTGGAGCTCAATACTTTGGGCGACGCCGAGACGCGCGACGCCTGGCGCGCGGCTTTGGTGGCCCATTTCGAGGCGCATCGCGCGGACCTGTCCGAGGACAGCTTGGCCCGGCTCGACAAGAACCCGCTGCGCATCCTCGACAGCAAGGCGCCCCAGGACCGCCCGATCGCCGACTCAGCGCCCGGCATCGACGATTTCCTGACTCCCGCCGCCGCCGACTTCTTCGGAGCGGTGACAGCGGGTCTCGACGCCGCCGGCGTCGCCTGGACGCGCAACGACCGCCTGGTGCGCGGCCTCGATTATTACCGCCACACCGCCTTCGAATTCGTCACCGACCGCCTCGGCGCGCAAGGCGCGGTCATCGCCGGCGGCCGCTACGACGGCCTGATAGAAAGCCTCGGCGGCCCGCACACGCCTGCCGTGGGCTGGGCGGCCGGGATCGAGCGGCTGGCGGAACTGCTCGCAGCGCGAGAGGGTGATCGGCCCGATCTCGCTCTCATTGACGAGAGCATGCGATCCTCAGGCGCATTGATCCGAATCGCCACGAGTATGAGACGCGCTGGAATTTCGTTTGCCGGGCCTTTTCAGGGCAAAGCCAAGCGCCAATTTGAGCTGGCGCAAAAAGCGAGTGTGAAAGCTCGCCTCAGCCTCCGGCGCTGGGAACCAAACGATACGCTCACAGAAGAGGCGCTAGCTGCAGACGATCCTGTCATTGCGCAAATCCGATATGCGGCGGATGCGACGATTGATGTCGATCTCACTCGCCGCATACTCGATGTCCTTGCTGGCGAATTTGACACTAGTCGTCCCGCTGGGTCTGACGGGCTTGTTTTGTTGCGCGAAAAATCGTTATGACCCGCATCTCCGCCGAACGGATCGCCGCCATCGAGGCGCGGCGCGAGGAATTGCAGCGGGCGATGTCGGCTGAGGATCTCCCGCCCGAGCAATTCGTGCAGCTCTCCAAGGATTATGCCGAACTCGAGCCGGTGGCGGCGGCGGCGAAGGAGGTGCGGCGGCTGCGCGACGAGGCCGCCTCGCTCGAGCAGATGACCCACGAGGCCGACGAGGAATTGCGCCAGATGGCCGCCGAAGAGCTGGTGGAGAACCAGGCGAAACTCGCCGAGGCCGAACGCGACCTGGCGCTGAAATTGCTCCCGCGCGATGCCGCCGATGAGCGCCCCGCAATGCTCGAAATCCGCGCCGGCACCGGCGGCGACGAGGCGGCTTTGTTCGCCGGCGATCTGCTGCGCATGTACCAGCGTTATGCCGAAAACAGGGGCTGGCGCTTCGAGATGATCTCGGCGAGCGCGTCCGAAATCGGCGGCTATAAGGAGGCGATCGCTTCGGTCTCCGGCAGCGGCGTATTCGCGCGGATGAAGTTCGAGAGCGGCGTCCACCGCGTCCAGCGCGTTCCGGTGACCGAGAGCGGCGGCCGCATCCACACCTCCGCCGCCACCGTCGCCGTCCTGCCCGAGGCCGAGGAGGTCGACGTCCAGATCAACGATTCGGATTTGAGGATCGACGTCTACCGCTCGTCCGGCCCCGGCGGCCAGTCGGTCAACACCACCGACAGTGCGGTCCGAATCACCCATTTGCCGACCGGCCTGGTCGTCATCCAGCAGGACGAGAAATCGCAGCACAAGAACAAGGCCAAGGCATTGAAGGTGCTTCGCACCCGCCTCTACGAGCTCGAGCGCGAGCGGCTCGCCTCCGAGCGCGCGGGCGCGCGCAAGTCGATGGTCGGCTCGGGCGACCGCTCCGAGCGGATCCGCACCTACAATTATCCTCAGGGGCGAGTCACCGATCATCGGATCAACCTTACCCTCCATCGCCTCCCCGAAATCCTCGAAGGCCAGCTCGATGAGCTGATCGGCGCCCTGACCTCCGAGGACGAAGCCGAGCGCCTCGCGAGCCTCGATGAAGCCTAAAGCCCCTCCCTCCAAAGCCCTCCCCCTTGATGGGGGAGGGTTGGGTGGGGGTGAACGTCAATGAAGAGCGGTGCCTCTCCACAGACTCCACCCCACCCCAACCCTCCCCATCGAGGGGAGGGGCTTAGCGTCCGCGCCGCCCTTAATGCCGCTACGGCACGCCTCGCCGCCGCCAGCGACACACCCCGCCTCGATGCCGAGCTGCTGATGGCGCACGCTCTGGGCACGGAACGCGAGACGATGCTTCTCGATATGGGCGACAATGTTGCGCCCGAGGCGTTCCCGGCCCTTGTCGAGCGCCGCCTCGCCCACGAACCGGTCGCCTATATCATTGGCCGCCGCGCCTTCTGGACCATCGCGCTCGAAGTCGGCCCCGGCGTCCTCATTCCCCGCCCCGACAGTGAGACCCTGATCGAAGCCGCGCTCGCCCGGTTCGGCGCCGCCGGGCCAGGCCGGATCCTCGATCTCGGCACCGGGCCGGGCACCTTGCTGCTCGCGGCGCTCGATATATGGCCGGGCGCGACCGGTCTCGGCGTCGACGCGTCGGAGGCGGCGCTCGCTTACGCCCGCCGCAATGCGAAGAAGCGCGCGGAATTCCGGCTTGGAGACTGGGGCGACGGGATCGACGAGCGCTTCGACCTCATCCTGTGCAACCCGCCTTATGTCGCGCGGGCGGCCGACCTTCCGCGCGACGTCGCCACCTACGAGCCGCACGCGGCTTTGTTCGCCGGCGGCGACGGCCTCGCCGCCTATCGCGTACTGGCGCCCCAATTCGTGCGGTTGCTGGCGCCAGGCGGCACCGTTTGCCTTGAAATCGGCCTTGGCCAGGAAAAAGCCGTCCGCGAACTGATGCGCGCGCGGGGATTCACGATCGAGTCACGAAGCGACCTCAAAGGGATCGCGCGGTGCCTCGTTCTGACGCTCGATCCACAGTAATTCTTTTTCCCTTGGTTTTCCCTGCCGGGCTGGCTACATAGGGGGCAGGGACGGGGCCGACCACAGCTTGGATGCGTGAGGCCTGACGTCGCCGACCCCCGATGGCTTGGTCGCTTGCGAGAGGCGGTTTCGGAGTGGTGGCTGGTGCCGGTTCGCGGCGCTTCGCCTCCCGGGTCGAGCAGGAAAATCAGGCCGGAAGGAGTCCGGCCGAATAGAGGGCAGAGTAGAACCACCCTTGGTAAGGAACATCGTTTGATCAACAATCGTCAGGGTGGCCGCAGGCGCGGCCGCGGCGGCACCGGCGGTCCGCCGCGCAGCAATAATCCCGGTCCGGGCAACCGCCAGGACAATCGGCAGCGCGGCAACGCGGCCCAGCTGCTCGAAAAGTATAAGGGGCTCGCGCGCGACGCCCAGATGCAGGGTGACCGCGTCCTCACCGAGAATTACTTGCAGTTCGCGGACCACTATTTCCGCGTGCTCAACGAGAGCCGCCCCCGTTTCGAGGAGCAGCGTCCCCGGCAGCGCGACGATTATCAGGACGAGGACGAAGAGCAGGAGGCCCAGCCCCCCCGCGAAGCGTTCGAGCGCGAGGCCGAGGAAATCGAGGACCGCGACCAGGACGACGGCCGCGGCTCCCGCGACCAGGAGCAGGAGCCGGAACGCGACGTCCGCGAAGCCCGCGACCAGGGCAATCGCCGCGAAGCCGGCAATGGCGAGTTTCGCAGCCGCCGCCCGCGCGAGCGCCGGCCCGAGCACGAGGAGGAGATGGACGAGGAGCGGATCGCGCTCGACGTCCTGCCGCCTGCAATCTCCGCCGCCAACGAGAGCAATGAGGAACCGGCCCCGGCGCCGCGCGCCCGCCGCCCCCGCCGCCCGCGCGCCGGCGATGAGGATATCGCGCCCGCGGCCTAAGGGCGGCCCTCATGGCGACTTTGTTCATTGACCTGAAAGCAGCGCTGTAGGACGGTCCTCCCCGACCTTGAAAGGGGAGCCCGTTCCTATGCGCGCCGTCATTCTGCTTTCCGCCCTGCTCGCCACCCCGGCGCTCGCCCAGAACACGATCCCGCCGCCCTCGCAGAACGCGCAGGGCGACGTCGCGGTCACCATCTACAATGGCGACCTCGCTTTGGTGCAGGACACGCGCCAGCTCAACATCCCGGCGGGGCGCTCGCGCCAGGAATTCCCCGACGTCTCCGCCCAGATCCGCCCCGAGACGGTGACGCTCTCTGGCGCCGGCGTCGGCGTGGTCGAGCAGAATTTCGATTTCGATCTGCTCTCGCCCCAGGCGCTGATGCAAAAGGCGGTCGGCGAGACGATCACCTTGATCCGCACCAACCCCGCCACCGGCGCCGAGGTGCGCGAGCGGGCGCGGGTGCTCGCCGCCAATGGCGGCGTCGTCCTCCAGATCGGCGATCGGATCGAAGTGCTGCGCGACGACGGCCTGCCGGTGCGGGTGATCTTCGACCGGGTCCCCGAGAATCTCCGCGCCCGGCCGACCTTGTCGGTCACCGTCCAGAGCGAAGGCGCCGGGCGCCGGCCGGTGACGCTCACCTATTTGAGCGCGGGCCTGGGCTGGTCGGCCGATTATGTCGCCTTGTTCGATGAAAATGCCGGGCGGATGGACGTCCAGGGCTGGATCACGCTGACCAACAATAGCGGCACGCCGTTCGTCAACGCCAACACCCTGCTCGTCGCCGGCGCGCCCGGCGGCGGAAATGGCGGCTACCAGCGGCGCGGCGGCCCGATCCGCCAGCCCGGCACCGAAACCTCGGACCGCGAGCGGCTCGGCGATTTCTACCTCTATCCGCTTCCCGAGCGGACGACGATCGCCAACCGCCAGACCAAGCAGGTCAGCTTTCTCGACGTCCACGCCACGCCGGCCGCGCGCGCCTACGAATATCGCAATGGCTGGCTCGGCACGACCGAGCAGCCGATGAGCGCCAACACGGTGCTGCGCTTCTCATCGTCGCGCGAGCAGGGGCTCGGCGACGCGCTGCCGGCCGGCACCGTGCGCGTCTATCAGCGCGACGCCCGCGGCAATCCCCAGTTCGTGGGCGAAAGCGCGATCGGCCACACGCCGATGGGCTCCGATCTGGGCCTCACCACCGGCCAGGCGTTCGACGTCAAGGTCCGCGCCGTGGTCGAGCGGCGCGAGCGGGTGAATTCGGAGCGCTGGCGCACGACGATGCGCTACACGCTCACCAACGCCCGCCCGCAGCCGGTGACGGTCGACCTCATGCAAGGCGGCCTGTGGGGCGACACTAGGATCGCCGAGGAGAGCATGGCGAGCGAGCGCCGCTCGGCCGACGAGGCATTGTGGCGGGTCCTCGTTCCCGCCAATGGCGAGGCGGTCGTCACCGCGACCTTCGACACGCGCTTTTAAAGGGCTCCGATGCGGCGGCCTCGCGCCATATTATTGGGGCTTTCCCTCGCGTTCGGCGCGCCCCCGGCGCACGCCCAGTCGATCGTCACCTCGGCCGGGCCCGACGATGTCGACGTCACCATCTATCGGGCGCCCGGCCGGTCGGCCCGCACGCCGCTCGACCTCCAATGGCTGAACGGCTACGCGCTGATCAGCGAGACCCGCCGGATCGCCATCCCCGCCGGCGAGAGCGATATCCGCTTCGAGGGCGTCGCCGGCGGCATCCTGCCGCAAAGCGCGATCGTCACCGGCTTTCCCGACGGCATCGTCGAGCGCAACCGCGACGCCTATCTGCTCTCCGCGAACAGCCTGATCGACCGCTCGCTCGGCCGCCGGGTCCATCTGCGCCGGACGTCGAGCGCGACCGGCGCGGTGACCGAGCAGGAGGCCGTGATCCGAAGCGGGGCGGACGGCGCTCTCGTCCTGCAGACGCCGGAAGGCTTCGAGGCGCTGCGCTGCACCGGCCTTCGCGAAACCCCGATCTTCGCCCAGGTCCCCGCGGGCCTGTCCGCACGCCCGACTTTGTCGGTACGCACCCGCTCGAGCCGGGCCATCGCCGCCACGGTCACGCTCTCCTATCTTTCGAGCGGCTTCGACTGGCAGGCCAATTATGTCGCCAATCTCTCCGCCGACGGGACCCGCGTCGACCTGTTCGCCTGGGTCACGCTCGCCAGCAGCGACGAAACCAGCTTCCGCAACGCCGACACCCAGGCCGTCGCCGGGCGCCTCAACCGGGAGCGGGTGGATCGCGAGGAACGGGAAGAAGCCAACCTCCAGCTTCGCTGCTGGCCCTCGCTTCGGACCCACCACATCCCCCTGCAGAGCTCCGAGCCGCCGGAGGGGGATAGCCGCCGCCGGAATATGGTGATGAACTCGCCGGTGGCGGTGACCTCGGTTGGGTCTGAAGATATCGTCCTGACCGGCACCCGCATCCCGCCCCCCGAAACGCTGGGCGACCTCAAGCTCTACCGGATTCCCGAACCCGTCACTGTCGCGGCGAACAGCCAGAAGCAGGTCGCCTTCCTCGAACAGAATGGTGTCGCGGTTCGGACCCTCTATCGCCAGCGGCTCGATCCCGAGGAAGACGGTTCCACCCAGCGCGCCACCCGCGTGCTGGTGACGCGCAATCGCACCGAGGAAGGGCTCGGCCTGCCGCTGCCGGCAGGGCGGGTCCAGCTCTTCGCTTTGGCCGGCGGACGTCCGATCCTGCTTGGCGAAGGGTCGCTCGACGACCGGGCGGTCGGCGAGGACGTCGAGATCGTGATCGGCGAGGCGCCGGGCGTGATCAGCCGGATCGAGGACATTGCCTGGGGGGACGATTGGCAGGACCATGTCCTCACCGTCACCAACGATTCGCCCGCGCCGGTCCGCTACGAGGCCGAGTTCGACGTCGTGGAGGGCGACATCCTGCGGCCGCGCGCCCGGTTGTCGCGCCGCAACGGGCGCCCGCTCTGGGCCGTGACCGTGCCCGCCAACGGCACCGCCACCTTGCGCTACCGCCTCGTCGATTCGGACGACTGACCCGCATGACCCGAACGCCGCGATCGCCGCTCCTTCTCCTCGCCGTGGCGAGCGCGTCGGCACAGGCGCAGACGATCGCGACCTCGCCGCGCCCGGACCATGTCGCGGTCACCGTCTATCGCGACCCCAACAGGCAGCCCGAGCAGCAGCCCAATTTGCGCTGGCTGAACGGCTATGCCCTGATCAGCGAGACCCGCCGGGTGACGCTGCCCGCCGGCGAAACCGAGATCCGCTTCGAAGGCGTCGCAGGCGGCATCATTCCGCAAAGCGCGATCGTCACCGGGCTTCCCGAAGGGGTGATCGAGCGCAACCGCGACGCCTATCTGCTCTCGCCGGCGACGCTGCTCGACCGCTCGCTGGGGATGCGCGTTCGTCTGCGCCGGACCTCGCGGGCGACCGGCATTGTACGCGAGCAGGACGCGATCGTTCGGACCGGCGCCGCCGGCGCCGTCGTCGTCGAGACCGAAGGGGGCTTCGAGGCGCTGCGCTGCACCGGCCTGCCCGAGACGCTCGTATATGACGGCGTGCCGCAGGGCCTGTCGGCGCGGCCCACCTTGTCGGTGCGCGCGCGCAGCGCCCGGGCGGTCACGGCCACCGTCACCCTTTCCTATCTCGCCACCGGGCTCGACTGGCAGGCCAATTATGTCGCGACCCTGTCGGACGACGGCACCGCCATGAACCTCTTCGCCTGGCTGACGCTGGCGAGCACCGACGAGACCAGCTTCATCAACGCCGACACCCAGGCGGTCGCCGGCCAGCTCAACCGCCGCTACGTGGCGCGCCAGCAAAGCGAAGGCGGCCCGCTCAGCCTGCGCTGCTGGCCGCAGGGCACGACCGACGACATCCCGCTCGAGGAATCCGAGACGATGGATATCGACGGCTTTGGGATGGGCCGGATGGCGATGGCGCCCCCGCCGCCGCCGCCACCTCCCCCGCCACCCCCGCCGCCGCCGCCGATGCAGGCGCAGCAGGAAGATCTGGGCGATCTCAAGCTCTACCGAATCCCCGAGCCGGTCACGGTCGCCGCGAACAGCCAGAAGCAGGTCGCCTTGCTCCAGCGCGCCAACGTCCAGGTCGCGTTGGTCCATCGCCAGCGTGTCCATGCCAGCGAGAGGAACGTCGTCTGGCCCGCGCAGCGCATTCTCGTAACCCGCAACCGCACGGCCGAGGGCCTCGGCCTGCCTCTGCCGGCCGGCCGGATCATGCTCTTCTCGCAGGACGGCGAGCGCCCGATACTGATCGGCCAGGGCATTGTCCGCGACCGCGCGGTCGGCGAGGATGTCGAAGTGCCCCTCGGCGCCGCGCCGGGCGTAATCACCGCTTTGACCGTGCTCGGCCGCAACAAGGGGCGAAGCGACTATGAGCTCGCCGTCAGCAACGATCGGGGTGGGCCGGTCCGCTTCGAGGCGGAGATCGCGGCGGACGGCGCGGCGTTCCGGTCGGCCGGACGCCTCCCCCGGCGCAACGGCATGCCGCTCTGGGCCGTGACCGTCCCCGTCAATGGACGCCTGACCCTGCGCTACAGCCTGGACCGGCCGCGCTGATCAGCGCTCGGCGATTGTCGCGACGGCGATTTCATTTCGGGACCAACTTTCGCGTCCCGGGACCAACTTTCGCGTCCCGGGACAAATGAACAAGAAACGGCTTGCAACTGTCTCTGGAACGTCGGACCTTATTGGGAGGCGAGCGAGTCGCCGTTTTGCATTCACAAGATTTGAGGGGAGGCACAAATGGCTACAATTCCCAATTCCATAGATACCGCGGCGGTCAGCTGGTTCGACGGCACGGTCCATCTTCGCGTCTATTCGAGCGACGGCTATACCGTTACCGAGCGATGCTGGGACGGTTCGGGCTGGAGCGACGGCGGATTCAAGCAGTCCGGCGGGAGCGTGGCGGCGACCTGCTGGCAGGACAACGGCATTTTCATCCGGGTCTATTGCACGACAGAGGATACGACCATCGAATGGTGCTGGGACAATGGCGGCACCGTCGGCTGGTACCAGGGCGCCTTCACCAACTGACGGCCCTAATCCCGCTTCACCGGCCGCGGCTGGTGCTCCTCGTCGAGGGCGACGAAGGTGAACAAGCCTTCGGTGACCTTGACCTGGCGCGTGCCGCGCTCGCGGCTGGCGATGACGTCGATTCGGATCGCGATCGAGGTCCGCCCGATCCGCTCGACTCGCGCGTAGACCGAAACCAGGTCGCGCAGCAGGATCGGGGCGATGAACTCCATCGCCTCGATCGCCACCGTGGCGACCGGGCCCCTGGCCTCGCGCGAGGCGACGATGCCGGCGGCGATGTCCATCTGGGAAAGGACCCAGCCGCCGAAGATGTGGCCGTTGGCGTTGATGTCGCCGGGGCCCGGCACGACCCTGAGGATCGGCTCGCCGCGGGATTCACCCTTCGTCGTCATTGCGGCCTCCGCGATTGGCGTCCTCGTCGTGGCCGGTGCGGTTCGAAAGGAAGACGAGCCCCATCAGAGCGGTGCCGACCAGCACCGTCAGCCCGACGCCGGCCACGGTCGCGATCACCATGTGGATCGGAACCGGGTCGCCGAAGCTCTTCAGATAGATGAGCGAGAGAAGGACGCAGACGATGGCGAGCAGGGCCATCCATCGCATCGTCCTCTTGTAGCGCGCCCAGGCGGTCGCGGCGCGCTCGTAATCGGGGCGCGGCTCGCGCGGGACGGGGTCGTGTCTGGGCATGGCTTCCATTTGGCCCCGGCCCGTGGGATCATCAAGGTCCGAGTCGGGTGGGGCCCGAAGGGAGAGGCGACATGACCATCTCAGCCATCCTCCAGTCCAAGGGGAGCGAGGTCCTCACGGTCGAATGCGATAGCTCGGTGCGCGACGCGGTCGCTTTGCTCGCGGAGCGCAAGATCGGCGCGGTTCCGGTGCTTCGGGCGGGCGCGGTCGCCGGCATCATGTCGGAGCGCGACGTCATCTATTGCCTCAGGACCGACGGGGCGGCGGTGCTCGACTGGACGGTCGAGCGGATCATGACCGCGCCGGCGATCACGGTGACGCCGGCGACCGAGATCATGAGCGCGCTGTCGCTGATGACCCGCCGCCGCATCCGCCATTTGCCGGTGGTCGAGGCCGAGGCGCTGATCGGCCTCGTCTCGATCGGCGATCTGGTCAAGTTCAGGATGGACAAGATCGAGGCCGAAGCCGCCGCGATGCTGACCTACATCCAGAGCGTTTAATACTGTCCCTATTTAAGGGCCGCCCCGCGGGGCCGGATCAGGCCGAGCACCTCCTCGACGATCGGCCGCGCGAAGACGAACAGCAACCCGGCATAGGCGGCCATCCCCGCGACCACGAGCGTGGCGAGGCGCGTTCCCACGCCGATCTCCGGCAACGCCCAATCCGCCGCCTGGACCAGGCCGGCCATCGCCGCCGAAGCGGCGAGCCCCGGCGCCACCGCGAGGAAAAGGCCGCGGCGGCTGATGCCGATCACCGGCAGCGACATCTCGACGGTGGCCGCGAGCAGCAATGCCATGCCGCCGAGCCACGCCCAGGCGAGCCCTTCCATTCCCCATTGGATGCCGGCGAGGAAGGCGAGCGGCAGGAGGATCGCGCCGACCAGGCCGGTGCGCAGCGCCATGCCCGGCCGCCCCAGCGCGTTGGACGCGGGCGCGAACAGGATCTGCAGCGTCATCATCGGCATCGCCATGGCGAGGATCGGCACCAGGGCCGCGACCTCGCCCCATTTCGGCCCGAGGCAGGCCAGAACGAGCGGTTCGGCGGTCACCATCAGCCCGAAATAGAAGGGCAGGGCGACCAGCATGATCAGCCGCACCGACTTCAGGAAGGCCGACTGGATCATGTCGGGCCGCGCCTGGATCCGCGAATAAGCGGCGAAGGCGACCTCGTTGAGCGGCGGCACGAACTTGGCGGCGAGGATCTGGGTCAGGAACAGAGCGGTGGTGTAGATGCCGAGCCGGTGGGCGTCGAGCGCGCGCCCCCCGATGAATATGTCGGCCTGGCTCTGGACGAACCAGCAGGCCTGGATCCCGACCATCGCCGCGCCGTAGCGCAGCATCGTGCCGGCCCCTTCGAAGCGGAATCGCGGCCGGATCTCCCAGAGCCGCGCCGCGATCACATAGCCGATCGCCCGCGAATACCAGAGCGCTGCCGGCGCCGCGACCAGCGTCCAGACGCCGAAGCCGGCGAGCGCGCAGCCGAGCGCCGTCGCGGCGCTGAGCGCGGCGGCGACGAGGTTGATCCGCGCCTGGCGCTTGAACTCGAGCCGCCGCATCAGGAGAGCGTGGCCGAGCGCGTTGAACGGGTTGGCGAGATAGAAGATCGCCTGGACTCGCAGCAGGTCGGCGACCAGCGGCTGGTTGAAATAAGCGGCGGCGTAAGGCGCCGCGATCAATTGCGCCGCGGCGAGCGCGCCGTTCATGAGGACGAGCATTCCGAACGCCTGGCCGATCTTGTGGCGGTCGGTGGTCTCGTCGCGGACCAGCGAGCTGGCGAATCCCCAGCCGTTGAACAGGTCGAGCAGGGTCAGCACCACGCCGGTCATCGCCACCAGCCCGTAATCGGAGGGCTCGAGCATTCGGATGACGAGGAAGGTCGTGGTCCAGGCGATCAGCTGGCCGAGCAGCTGGCTGCCCGATTTCCAGATCACCCCCGCCTTTACCTGCGCGGCGAAGGCTGGCCCGAGCGACGCCGCGGGCGTCGCCGGGGGGAGCGGTTCGCTCCTCCCGGGCGCGAGGGCGCGGTCGGCCGATGCGGCCGGCTGTGGAACATGGGCGTTCATCCTGGGGGCGGCTTAGCGCAAAGGGGTTAAGTCCGCGTTGAGGATTGGCGCCCGCCGCGCCGCACCCAAGCCTCGGGAGACTTTTCCAAAAAGGCGGTTGACCTGTGGGGCCGTCCTACATATATGCCCCCTTCACGGACGGGGCAGGGCGACTTGCCTAGCCTCGTTTGCGTCTCTCTTAACCGATCACCGGTATCCCGGATAAAAACGGGGTGGGAAACGCGTCGGCTCTTTGACATTGTTGGTTTAGATGAAGGGACATGTGGGCGGCGGCTCCGGTCACCGGCGGCTTCAAGGCGTCGGAGGATCGGTTAAAGCCAGGCCGTTCCATGGACTGATCGTACGGGGCTTGCTCCAGCGATCGGTTCTACATGTCTCGTTACATATCCACAGTATATGTGAAGTGCAGGAACGGCTCCTTGAAAGCCGGCCCTAATTGCTCCGGGTTTTCCCTCGGGGCGCCTGGGTCGGTCATAAACTTGAGAGTTTG
>Ga0190275_10000450_pt1 | contig 36678 bp, 39 predicted proteins | sample Popmic550T_FD_133745 | JGI IMG/M metagenome (GOLD analysis project Ga0190275, IMG submission 133745) | Populus adjacent soil microbial communities from riparian zone of Yellowstone River, Montana, USA - 550 T | ecosystem: Environmental > Terrestrial > Soil > Riparian zone > Trees stand | place... | reverse complement strand
CCCCAGCTGCCAGTCGGCGCGGCTGCCGTAGTCGCGGCGGTCGAAGTTCTCCGGCGGCGAGAAGTCGTGCTCGGCCTTGGAGGCGTAGCCGACCTTGCCCTGGATCCGCGAGAGGCGGAAGACCCGCACCGCCTCGCGCTCGTGCGAGTAGCCGATCAAATAGAACTGGCCGCCGCGGAAGACCAGGTGGTAGGGGTCGACCTTGCGCTTTTCGGTCTCGCCCCGCTCCATCGTGTAGTAGGTGAACTCGATCGTCTTCCGGCGTGAGATCGCGGTCTCGATCTTGGAGAGGCGTTGGGAGAGGTCGCGGCCGCCGGCGGAGGCGGTCATTGCCATCTCGACCGGGGCGCGCTCGCCCTCGCTGAGCGGGTTCGGGTGGCCCCAGGCGACCTGCTGCAGCGCCAGCCGCAGCGGCTCGGCGTAGGCAAAACCGCCGTCGGTGAGCAGCATCAGCGCCGTGCTCAGCGCCGCCAGCTCGTCATCGGAGAATTTGATCGGGTCGAGGTAGAAGTTCTCCGGCGGTAGCGAGTAAAGCTCAGCCTCGAAGAAGCCCTCTCCCGGCTTCTCGACCCCGAGCTGGATCCCAAGGCTCTCCAGCTCCGCGCGGTCGGCGTAAAAACGGCGCGCGAACGCGTCGTCGTTCATGTCGCTGTAGCCCTCCACCTCGCGCTTGATCTCGAGGGCCGAAACTGGCCTTCCCTGAGCCATCAGGAACGAGATCAACGAGAGCTGGCGAATTAGCTTCTCGGTGTCCTTCGCCACTGGTGCGCAGGATAGTCTGCGCGCTGGGTATGGACGTCCTCCGAAACCTCTTCGGCAACGTAACCGCAGGCATTATCCGGCTTTTAGTCACCGTCGGAATCATCGCCGCGGTCGGTTTCTTCGTCGTCAAGCCGGCCCTGGAGACGACCGAGAGCATCAGCCGCGAAGTCAACGAGAACGTCCGCATGGGCTTCCAGCAGGGCGACGCGAACAGGATCCAGAAGACGATCAACGACGTCAACCGCCAGGTCCAGCGCGAAATCAGAGAATCGCTGCGGGCTTCGAGAGGGCAGGGCGACGCCCGCAGGTTGATCCGCTGTATCCAGCGGGCGCACAACGACGTCAACCGGATCCAGCGCTGCAGCGAACGCTTCCAGTAGCGGGGCGTGACGACTAGAAGGCGCTGGTTCCAATCAGCGCCGCGACGACCACGAACAGACCGGCCGTCACGGTTCGGTTATAGGCGTCGATGCGCTCGGTGAGCTTTTCGAAGCGCGCGTCGATCTTGTCGAAACGCTCGTCGACCTGCTTGAAGCGCTCGTCGACCCTCGCGAACCCTTCGTCGACCTTCTTCTCGAGGGCGTCGAGGCGATGCTCGGTCACGGTCTCTCTGGGCACCATCACGGCCATGATCCTAGCGTAACGTTTCGTCTTCACGAAACAAGACATGAAAGCCGCCGAAGCGGAAAATCTTCGTGGCGTCTTCGGGACTTCAGGCTGCGCGCTGGGCGAAGAACGCCGAGCCCGAGAGAGCCCGGTCGAAACCGGACCAGGCCGCGCCGGCGGGGAGCTGCTTCTCGATCCGGTCGAAGCTGCCGAGGCGACCGCCGAGGTTGTCGATCATGTGGACGAGCACCGCCTCGCGGGTGGCGGGGACGACCGGCGAGCCGTGTTCGAGCGAGCCGTGGTGGCTGAGGATGATGTGGAGGACGCACTGGGCGAGCGCGGGGTCGAAGCCCGGCAGATCCTCGATCGCGCGGCGCACCGTGTAGTAGCCGAGGGGGATCTCGCCCTGGAGGCGGCCGGCATCGGTGAGGTCGATCGCCAGCGGGTCGTCGTTGTAGGCGACGCACTTGCCGATGTCGTGCAGGAGGGCGCCGGCGACGGCGACCTCGCGGTCGATCCCGGGGAAGAAGTTGGCCGCGGCGGAGACCGCCTGGGCGACCGAGAGGGTGTGCTCGAGCAGCCCGTGGCGGTAGGCCTGGTGGTAGGTCTTCGCCGCCGGGGCGACGCTGAAGCGCCGCCAGGTCTCGGAGTCCTCGCCGAAGAAGACGTTGAGCAGCTGCCGCAGTTCGGGGTTCTGGACGGTTGCCAGCAGCTCCCGCAGGTCGCGTTCGAGCAGGTCCGGTGAGACGTCCGACTCGGCGGCCAAATCCTCGGTCTCGTACTCATGCGGCTCCGCCTCGCGCAGGGAGCTGATCTTGATCTTCGCCCCCCAGCGCTCGCTGATCTCAAAGATGCCGCTGACGAAGACGGGGCTGCCCCCGCAGCAGAGTGCGTGCAGCGCCTCAGCCTCCTCCCAGCAGACCGCCTCGGCGGTGCCGGTCGCGTCGCCGACCGAGAGCCGCAGCCAGGGCTCGCCGTTGCGCTTGCGCCGCAGCTCGCGCTCCCGCACCGCGTAAACCCCGCCGACCGGCTGGCCGTCCTCGAGGTCCTTGAGAGGGATCCGAACCGCGACTGGCGCCGCCTCCGGCACTGACCCGTTGCTGCCGTTGCTCTCGACGAACGCCTCGATCTGCGTCTGCTCCGCCATCGTCCGCTCAAGGTAGAGGCGGCGGCGGACGGTCGGTCAGAAGGCGATCAGGCCACCGATACCGAGGAAGCAGGAAACGGTGATCGTCGTCTGCGCGACGAATCCCTGGAACATCATCCGGCGGAGGTCGCGCATATCCGCGTCGACGCGCTCAAAGCCCGCGACCATCTGCTCCTTCAAATCGTCGAGTCTCTCGTCGGTCCAGCTCTCTCTTGCCATCTCCTCCATGATGGCAAGTGTAACTCATTGTCTGTAACAAGATGCGCACATGCGCGCAAAATCTTCGCCTCAGGTGGGTGGCGAATCGATCGCAAAAAGGCGCCATTCGCCGGGCGCGCCCTTCAGCGTCTGCACGCCGCGATCGGCGAACGCGAGGCCCGAACCGACCACCAACTCGCGCACGGTGCTGGACACGAGCACCTCTCCCGCACCAGCCAGTGCCCCGATCCGAGCGCCAATGTTGACCGCCATGCCGCCGACGTCCTCGCCGATCAGCTCGACCTCACCGGTGTGGATTCCCGCCCGCACCTCGATCCCGAGGCTCTCCACTTCGTCGCAGACGGCGGCGGCACAGCGAATCGCCCGCGCCGGTCCGTCGAAGGTGGCGAGGAAGCCGTCCCCCATCGTCTTCACCTCGCGACCCCGGTGCAGGGAGAGCTGGCGGCGAACCGCCGCGTCGTGGCGCTCGAGCAGCTGCCGCCAACCGCGGTCGCCCAGCGCCGCCGCCTTCTCGGTTGAGCCGACGATGTCGGTGAAGAGAATCGTCGCCAGCGCCCGTTCTGCTTCGGTCGCGCCGCGGCTGCCGACGAGGAACTCCTCGACCTCCTCCAGCACTTCATCGAGATCGCTAGCGAACGGCAGGTGGTCAACTCCCGGCAGCTCGACGTAGCGGGCGCCGGGGATGCTCTCCGCCAGGTAGCGGCCCTGCGCGGCCGCGACCATCTTGTCGCCGCCGCGGTGGAGGACCAGAGTGGGGACGTCGATCGTGGGCAGGATCGCGCGCACGTCCATCTCCCGGTAGAGCTCCATCAGGGCGACGGCGCCGGAGGGGCTGGTCCCCTGGCGCAGCAGGCGCGCCCACCAGCGTTCGAACCCCTGGTCCCCTACCCGGCTCGGAGCCCAAAGGTTGAGGCCGACGGGGCCGCCCCAATCGCGGCGGATCATCGCCGCCCAGCGATCGAGCGCCTCGTCGGCGATTCCCGGCGAGAAGTCCGGCGCTTCCAGCATCCGCGCGAAGGTGCCGAAGAGGATCAGGGCCGAGACCTTGCTCGGGTAGGTGGCGGCGTAGAGAGCTGACATCGGCCCGCCCTCGGAGACGCTGAAGAGCGCTGGCCGCTCGAAACCGGCGGCATCGATCACCGCCTTGAGGTCGTCCATCGCCTCCTCCAGCGTCGGCGGCGGACCCGGCCGATCGGAGAGGCCCTGGCCGCGCTTGTCGAAGACGAGCAAGCGGGAGAAACCGGTGAGGCGGCGGAAGAAGCGGGCCACCCCAGGCTCCTCTGAGAGCAGCTCGACCTGAGAGACGAAGCCGGGAACGAGCACCAGGTCCAGCGGGCCTTCGCCCTGGACCTGGTAGGCGATGCTGACGCCGTCGGAGTCGGCGTAGTGCGTCTCGACTTCCATCAGCCGATCGTCTCAGTAGGCGGATAGGCCGCGCAAGCCGTCAAGGACATCGGCGTTTCTGTTTGCCTATTGCTCAAAGGTTCTTATAAGGTGTCGGCATGGGGGCGAAGGCGGGGAAGCGGGAGGCGCGGAGTAGCGCCAAGGAACGGAAGGAAGAAGAGCTCCTCTCGACGGCTCTCCATCCGGCGCTTGCCGCCGGCCTCGTATTCGTCGCCGCCGGCGCCGTGCTCGTGCTGGAGATCCTTGCGGTCAGGCTGCTCGCCCCCTATGTCGGGCTGACGCTGGAAACGACGACCTCGATCATCGGCGCCGCGCTCGCCGGCATCGCTCTTGGAGCAGCGGTCGGCGGCCGGCTTGCCGACCGCATGGACGCCCGCATCCTCGTGGTCGGGCTGTTCGTCGCCGGCGGGGCGCTGGCCCTGCTGATCGTCCCCCTCGTCCACTGGCTCGGCCCCGGCGCGCGCGGTGACGGCGACCTTGCGGCCCTCGGCATCACCGTAATCACCCTGGTGCCGGCGGCGGCGGTGCTGAGCGCGGTCTCCCCGGCGGTCGCGCACCTGCAGCTGCACGACCTACGGGCGAGCGGGACCGTGGTCGGGTCCCTCTCCGGGTGGGCCACGGCCGGCGCCCTTCTCGGCACCTTCGGGACCGGCTTCGTCCTCGTGCCACTGATGCCGGTCAGCGCCGCGGTCCTGCTCGTCGGCGGAGTGCTGATCCTGGCCGGAGTCCTCCTCGGCGCCTCGACCCGGCTCGTTCCGGTGACCGCGCTCCTCGGCGGCGTCATCCTGCTCGTCGTTCTCGGGGCCTGGACGGGAACGACCGACTCCCCCTGCGAAGCCGAAACGAAGTACCACTGCGTCAAACTCGAGGCCGATCCCCAGAGGGCAAACGCCTACGCGCTGGTACTAGACGACACCTACCACTCGTATGTCGCCCTCGACGACCCGACCCACCTCCAATACGACTACGTGCGCTGGATCGCCAACGCGATCGACGCGGCCCTCCCGAAGGACGAGCCGCTCGACGTCGTCTTCGTCGGCGGCGGTGGCTTCACCCTGCCGCGCTGGCTTTTGGCGACCCGGCCCGGATCGCAGGCCGAAGTGCTCGAGGTCGACGAGGAACTGATCGAATTCGACGAAGAGCGCCTCGGGTTGGAGCCGACTCCCGGACTGGAGATCGAGGTTGGCGACGCCCGCGTCGGGATGCTCTCCCGTGGCGATAACAGTGCCGACGTCGTGGTCGGCGACGCCTTCGGCAACTACGCGGTCCCCTGGCACCTCGCCACCACCGAGTGGATCGAGGAAGTCAGACGGGTCCTGAAGCCGGACGGGCTCTATGCCTTGAACGTGATCGACCTCGGCTCCCTCGACCTGATGCGGGCGGAGGCGGCGACCGTTCTCGACAGCTTCAACCACGTTCGGCTGGTCACTTTCGGGGAAGAAGAACGGCCTTTCGGGGGCAACGGCGTCCTGCTCGCCTCCGACCGGGAGATCCCCGACAAGGCGCTGCTCGAATACCCAAGCGTCACCGGCCTGGCCGAGTCAACGGTGGAATCGTTTGCCGCCAGGGGCGAGATTCTGCGCGACGACTTCGCCCCCGCGGACCAACTGCTGACGCCGCCCTGATCCCTCCTGCAAGAGGATCGCCGAGAATGAGGCGGTGAGCGCCCCGCGTCAACGACTCCAACAGACCTTCGCCAGCTTCGCGATCTTCGCCTTCGCCGCCCCCCTCTTCCAGGGAAGCGCCGAGCCGGTCGGCCCGCAGCTGCGGCAGCGGATGACCGGCGTCTCCTGGCACCGCGGCTGCCCCGTAGGGCTGAACCAGCTGCGGCTGCTCCGGGTTACCCACTGGGGCTTCGATGGCAAAGTCCACCGTGGCCGCCTCGTAGTTCACCGCGACTCAGCCCAGTCGATGCTGCGGGTGTTGCGGGAGCTCCACCGCCTCCGTTTCCCGATCCGTCGCATGCGCCTGGTCGACGCCTACGGCGCCGACGACCACCGCAGCATGGATGCCGACAACACCTCCGCCTTCAACTGCCGCTTCGTCGCCGGCACCAACCGCTGGTCCGAGCACGCCTACGGGCACGCGATCGACGTCAACCCGGTCGAGAACCCGTACGTGACCAGCAACGGCCACGTCTCGCCAGCCGCCGGCGCTCGCTACGTCGACCGCTCGCAGCGCGCTCAGGGCCTGCTCCATCGCAATGGCCCGGCAGTCGCGGCCTTCGAGCAAAACGGCTGGCAATGGGGCGGCAACTGGTCCTGGCCGAAGGATTACCAGCACTTCTCGGTCGGCGGCAACTGAGCGAATCAGCCGAACCCGAGTTCCTCCTCTTCTTCCTCGAACCGCTCTTCCTGGGCTCGCTTCTCGGCCTTCGCCCGCGTCAGCAAGCGACTGGCCACCGGGGAGCGCTGCAACGACAGAACCCGCTGGGCATCTTCGACCGAGCCGCCCGGAGAGTCGTCTAGGTCCTCGGCCGCCCGTCGCAGCAAGAAGTCGATTACTCGTTGTCGCAGCGCCGCTTCGTACTCCGGTTCGCCAGTCTGCACCGCCGCCTCGAGAGCGTAGATCGCGGCTTCCCGGTTGTCACTCTGAAATAGGTCCTCGATGACCACCCGCGCCGGACGCTGGTCGGCGTACTCCTTCCAAGCCGGTGCAGGCTGCAACCGCGTGAGCGCGGCCACATAGTCCGAGCGCCGTCCCGGCTCCGCAATCACTCGGCGCATCCCGTCTAGGTTGTGGCGGAAGCACCAGGTGGGGACGGCTTCGTCGGGAACGGTGGCTTCGCTCAGCAGCACTCGGTCGCTCTCCGGAAGGACCTGCCCGGAGCGGCTGACGGGCTCCGGCACTCCGACGACGAAGCGCCCCGCGTCGATCACTTGGTGTCCCGGAGCGGCAACCAACTGCACCCGGATCGCGTAGAGATTGGTGGTGCCAGCGGACTCCTTCTCGAAGCTGAGGACCGGCCGCACGCCGTGCCCCGGTTGAACTTCGACGTGGAGGTCCCGGCGGATCTCGACCCTCCTCTCTGAAGGGAAATCGGGCAGGGAGATCCGGTAGCGCTTGCTTTGCGGGACATCCCCGCCGCCCTGATTGACGCAGATCGAGAGTCGTGCCGCCTCCACCACCGTGACTCGAGCTTCCTCGATCCAGGCAGTCTCATCGCCGCGGTTACGAACCGTCGCGACGATGGTCGGCTCGGTAGCAGGGTCCTGTTCGATCTCGCCGGCCCCGGTACTGGAGTAAGAGGACGGTGGGTTGGAGATGGTGACTTCGCCGATTTCAAGCAGGACCTCTCCCTCTCCCTCGAACGCCGCTTCGATCTTCGGCCCCAGCGCGAATCCGATCGCGATGATGCTGAGGAGGGCCGCGACGATCTCGATCCGCCGGCCCCACCCGGGTTTGCGGGGGCCGCTCGGGCGGGGACCAATCTCCGCTTCCCGCGACCGCCCATTGCTGCCTTTCCCCTTCGACTCGCTCACGGCCGACCCACCGGCCCTTCGACAGCGGTCGCGAGTTCTCTGCCCCCGGCGCTCTCGACGAAGAGCGAGCCGGGATCGATCGGGTCCTCCACTTCCTCCACCAGGATCGTCCCGCTCGCGGTCTGTACGTCGAATCCCTTCACGCCCGTCGGCTCCCACTTCCCATCTTTGAGCAGGTAGCGCTCGGCGAGCGGCGGCTCGTCTTCCGGATAGCCCTCCTCGTCGCAGCCGATTGGGGCGAGCGTCCCGCCGACCGTCCCGTCGGCTGCGACCTGAAGCGAGCGGATCGACGTCGGCTCGTCGCCAAAGGGCGAGCGCGGAAAGGAGACCTCGAGCTCGCCGCCCGCCCCCGCGGAAACCACACCGGCATTGGCGGTGGAGTAACAGACGCCGCCCGAGAGACCAGCAAGGAAGACAAGTGCATCCGGAGAAGAGCTGGGCCAACGCAGGAAGATGCTGCCGTGGGCATCGCCGATCAGCTTGCGCGCGGTGCCGTCGGCTTCGAGCTCGAACAGGACGCTTGGAGTCGAGCGATCCGGTTCTTTCTCGAAGGCGGTGACAATCGGGGTCCTGCCGACGATTCCGAGCAGACCCGGCAAATGAGCGGGAACGCCGTGCGTGGGGAGGGTGCGCAGCGATCCCCGCTCCGGGTCGATCCTGATCAGCCGCTGGCCGTCGATCGTGAGCGTTATGACTTCGCTGCCGTCCCAAGCGATGCCGCTGCACGCACACGGCCAGAAGAGGGGCTTCTCGCGCCCGCTGAGGAGGACGCCGATCTGCCCGGGCGCCGACCAGGCGAAGCCCCGGCCCCCCCAGTCATAGGAGATCGGGGGGGGTGGGATAGTCGTCCTTCAGGTACCCGATCCGCGCCTTCTCATCATTGAGATCGGCAGCAATCAGGCTCCCTTCTTCGCGAAAGACGAAGTCGATCGCGGCCAGCCGCGAGGCATCGTCGAGTTGGCTGCCAAGGGGGACAGCGGTCGCCGAGTGACAAGCCGCGAGCTCGCACATCCGCCTCTTCAGGTCGGTGGCGGACAGCGTCCAGATCGAGGCCGGGCCGGGATCGTAGCCTTCGCCTTCTTCCTCGGGCATCGGGTTGAGGGCGACCAGCATGCCGCCGTCGGAACTCCAGGAAAGCTGTGGCGATGGAGTCGTCGCTTCACGGGGAAGCGATTCGGATACCTCTCCGCTCTCGGGGTCGACGAGCACGATCTCACCCTGGCTGAGAGAGACCGCGATCAGCTTCCCGTCCGGGCGCCAGGCAAGGGCTTCGGCCGCCGCGCCAACTTTCACCAGCGGGCCGGCCGGCTCTCGACCGTCGGCTGAGCGAAGGCGCAAGAACCCGCTCTGATCGACCATCGCCAGCGTCGAGCCATCCGGGGAGAAGGCGGCGTCCGAGACGCCCTTCGCTGCCACCTCACCCCGGATCCGCCCCTCCTCGGTGTCGATGAAGGTAAGCGGGGTCAAACCGTCCGGCTCCACATAGCCTTCCGAGTCCGGGCTGACCCCGACCGCGACGATCGTCGATCCATCCGAGGAAGCCGCGACATCGCCGACGGCGCCGACCGGAATCGAGTCAACCAGCTCCCAGGTGTCCGTGGACCAGATTGCGATCAGTTGCTGGGCCGCCGAGTAGCAGGCGACCAGGTGCTGCTCCGGCAGCAACATCACATCGGCGACGATGCTCGGCAGCTCGGTCGTCACTCCGCCGGTCCCCAGGGTCAGGTGCTGGATCGGGTTGCCGGTCTCGGCGTCCCAGACCAGCACGGCCGCGTTGCCGTTCGGGTCCTGGCCACCTGCGACCACGTACTGGTCGGTCGCTGCAACTTCATTCAGGTACAGCGCTTCCGGGTCTTCGGCTTCGGGCCACCACTCGGGGTCGGGACGGTAGGTTTGGACGACCTCGTCTTCCTGGTATTCCTCTTCCGGCTCGCGCGGCTGCGGCCGCACTGCATGCAGCTCTTCGACGTGGTTTGCGTCATACCCTTCGGCGACCAGCACCCGTCCCTCGGGATCGAAGGTGGCGACTGAGCTCCATTCGGTGTCCGCCATCGAGATCCCGGTTCCAGCGGGCCCAAGCGCACTTACCTTTCCTTCGGGATGGATGACAGCGATCCCGTCGACGCTGGAGTCAAAGCGGAGGACCGGCGGTCCGGCAAAGGGTCGCTGATAGGCCTGACCCAGCAACAATCCTTCCCTGCTGCCCTGACGAAGCCCTTCTTCCTCGATCGTCACCGCCGGGATTGCCGGCCCGGGATAGACCAAGGGTTCGTCATCGTAGGATTCTTCGCCGAGCAGGACCAACCCTTCGCTGGCGCCGACGGCGAGCTGCGTCTCCCCGTACGGATCGCGGTCGAGGCTGAGGACGCGGCCTGGTGCGATCCCAGGACGCAGCGCGGTTTTGCCCTGGCCCTTGGCAAGGTCGACGTCGGCGACTCCGCCGTTGGCGGTCGACACCAGGAGCCCTTCATCGTCTTCGTAGTTGTCGGGAAGGAACCGCGCGGCGGTGAGCGTCGCGCTGGATCCGCGCCGGTCCCAGGGCAGGTCGCCACGGTAGCTCCAGATCGAGGTGCGGCCGCTGACGGTCCCGGTGGTGTCAACGCGCAGAACCTCGCCCCCAGCGCCAACGGCGATGACCTCGTCGGATTCGTCGGAGAAGGCGATCGCGAGTGGGCGCTCACCTGGGGAAAGGCCCACTTCAAGGCCGAGGATGCGCGGTCGCCCCGGATCCGTCACGTCGAGGAGGCTGATCGCGCCATGCCGATCGAGCGCGGCCAGGTAGCCAGAGGAGGACTCAGACGAGGCTAGGGCGACGAAGGCAACCTCGGCCTCCGTTTCTCCCTGCAGCTTTCCGTTACTGCGCCCCCAAACCTGGATCACACCGTCGTCGCGAGCGGCTACCAAATCCCTATCCAGGACCAAAGCCGCGGTCACTTCCTCGCCGCCCGTCTCGATCATGTGCTCGAGCCCGCTCCCGTCGATAGCGACGTCCAGCATCGCTAGTTCGGACTCGGCCGAGGGCTCAGATCGAAAGGCAGCCAGCGCCGCGAGTGCCGCGTCCTGGGGTCGATCAGCGAGCTTGGCGTGGATCATCGCGGCCACAGGTTCGGGAGAGCCGGTCTCCTCATTGGAGCTCGCCTTCCTCAGCAATACGCCGAGCAGGAAGGCGATGAGGATCACCGCCGCCAGCCCCAACCAGCTCCAGCGCGAACGGCCCCCCCGCTCTCCGCGACTCCTCCCCTCAGCCACACCGGAAACCTATAGGAACGTTCCAGGTATTGAATTACTGGTTCTACTGTTTAAATAGTCACCCTTGGCGTCTGAGAAGGAGGCAAAGAAACGTCGGCCTTGGCTGCTCCCGGCGGTAGGGGCTGTACTGCTGGCAGCGGTTACGGCTTTTGCCGGCGGCATGGGCTCTCGTCTCGCCGATTCGATTGGTTCCGACGAGCCGCCGTTGATCTCCTATTCGGTGGAACTCCTGGAAGGAAGATGTCGTGGCGGCGAGTTCGTCCCCCAGCCCTCCCTTCCCGCGGTACTCGGTTCAACCACCGTCCAGGACTGGAAGGCGCTGGAAGGACAACCTGGTGCCGCCCAGGCCAGCATCAACCCGGTTCAGGTGGCGATCCAGGGCGGGACTGGCCGCACCATCACGTTGACCCGGATCGAGTTTCACGTCTCCCGCCGCCAGCGGCCGCCGGGAGCGCACTTTCAGGGGGCTTGCGGCGATGCGTTCATCGGTCGGTCACTGGAAGTTGACCTCGACTTGCACCCCCCTCGCGTGGTCGACTCAAACGCGACGGCAGAGGGAGCACTGGGCGCCCGGAAGACCAATGGGCAGCGGCCGTACAGCCCGATCCGCTTCCCTTGGACTGTCTCGGTAAGCGACCCGCTCCTGCTCGAAATCATCGCCAGCACCGAGTCCTGCGACTGCACCTGGAGGGCCGAGATCCTCTGGGTCAGCGGCAGCTCACAAGGCACGATCGTGGTCGACAACGGGGGGGCGGGCTACCGCGTCGTCGGCTCGGAGGGGCTATCGAGCTTCGTTCCTTCCCCCTACGGCTGGCGGCGCTGGCGGAGTTGAAAGGCAAGAGCCTGATCCACTGCATAGGCTCCCGTACGTGACCCTGAGGAACTTTCGCTACGTCGCCCTCGCCGAGGCGACCACCTTCCTCGCCCTCCTCGTCGCCTCCTACGTAAAACGCAGCGACGGCGGCGAGCTCGGCGTCCAGGTCCTCGGCCCGATCCACGGCCTCCTCTTCGTCGCCTACGTGGTCATCGCCCTCAACCTGCGCTCACAACTCGGTTGGACCAACAAGCAGACCTTCTGGATCCTCGTCGGCGCGGTGCTCCCGTTCGGTGGTTACGTCGTCGACTGGTGGCTGGTCAAGCGCGAGCGCGCCGCCTGAGCCCCGGGGCCTGCGGAGAGAGCATGAACGGCAAGGGATCGGCAATCGTCTTCGGAGGTGGTTCCGGGCTCGGCGCCGCTACGTCCCGCCGGCTCGCCGAGTCGGGGCTGCGCGTCGTCGTCGCCGACCTCGTGACGGAGGGAGCCGGCGAGGTCGCGGCAGATTGCGGCGGCACGCCGTTCGAGTGCGACGTCACCGACGAGGCCGGAGTCGAGGCGGCCGTCGCCGTGGCGGCGGAGGCACCGGGCGGCCTCCGGGTCCTGGCCAACTGCGCCGGGATTGCCACGCCGGGGAAGCTGGTGGGCAAGGAGGGCGCGACTCCGCTTGGGCGATTCGCCCGGGTGGTCGAGGTCAACCTGCTCGGGACGATCAACACGCTGCGGCTCGGTGCCGCGGCGATGGCGGCAAACGAACCGGACTCCGACGGGCAGCGCGGCGTCTGCGTCAACACCGCCTCGATCGCCGCCTTCGACGGACAGATCGGCCAGATCGCCTACGCGGCCTCGAAGGGCGGCGTCGCCGGCCTCACCCTCCCGGCCGCCCGCGAGCTGGCCTCCCACGGGATCAGGGTGGTGACGATCGCGCCGGGAATCTTCGACACGCCGATGCTGGCCGGCCTCCCCGACCAGACCCGTCAAGCCCTCGGCGAGAGCGTGCCCTTCCCGGCCCGCCTCGGCGACCCGGCCGAGTACGCGGAGCTGGTCGCCCACATCGTTACCAACCCGATGCTGAACGGCGAGACGATCAGGCTCGACGGGGCACTGCGGATGCCTCCGCGCTGAAGCTGGACTTAGGCGCCAGCCCGGCGCGGCGGGTCGAAGAAGGAGAAGACCTGCCCATCTGGGGCGAGCCACGCCTCGGCCAAGCGATGCGCCCTCTCGGGCTCACGGTGGAAGAGGCCGACGCGCACGGCAAGCACCTTGTCGAAGCGGCGCTCGCCGAGGTCGACGCTCTCCAGCTCCGCCACCAGGAACTCCGCCTTGCCGGAGGCGACGAAGTCGGCGTTGCGCCGCTCGGCCGTTGCGATCATCTTCGGCGAGCGGTCGATCGCGGTCAGCCGACCGGCGCCGAGGCGCTCGCAGATCAGCGTCGCCGCCACCCCCTGGCCACAGCCGATCTCCAGCACCCGATCCTGGGGCTGAACGTCGATCCGCTCGACGATTGCGCGAAGCCGCTCGCTCACGTCGCTCCTCTCGCCGGTCCAACGCGGTGTCGGCAGCAGCAGTGGCGAGGGCGGGATTCGAACCCGCGACACCACGATTTTCAGTCGTGTGCTCTACCAACTGAGCTACCTCGCCTGGAGCGCTGGACCGCTGCGCAGGGGCGAAGGCTAGCGGGCGGCGGGCTGCCCTGCCCCGGCGCGCGCGGCTGCTCAGCGGTCCTGCTGGTCGCCCTTCGCCGCTCGGTCTTCGCGCATCTGCCGGCCGGCGCCGCGGCCGGACCGCTCGCGCTCGCGCGCGGCCTCCTGGCGGTCGCGCACCCAGGCCTGCTCCCGTTGCAGCTTGCGCCAAGCGCTCAGGCGCTCGGGGTCGACTCCCTCCCGCACGGCGCAGCCCGGCTCGGAGTCGTGCCCGCAGTCGACGAACCGGCAGGAGGCCGCCAGCTCCTCGATCTCGGCGAAGACCTCCTCTCCCCCCGTCCACAGCGCCACTTTGCGCAAGCCGGGCATGTCGATCAGGAGGGCGCCGCTCGGTAGCGGGATCAGCTCGCGGGTGACGGTTACGTGGCGGCCGCCACGGTCGTTCGCCCGGACCGCGCCCGTCGCCTGACGCTCGGTGCCGAGCAGGGCGTTGACCAGCGTCGACTTGCCGGCGCCCGAAGGGCCGAGCAGGGCGCCCGTGCTCCCGGCCTCGAGCACCTGGGGCACGAACCCCAAGCCCTCGCCCTCGGTCGCGCTGATCGCGAAGCCTTCGGCGAGGCCGAGCTGGCGCGCCAGCCTCGCGGCGGCGAGGTCCGCATCGGGGTCGAGGTCCGCCTTGGTCAGCATCAAGACCGCGCGCACGCCGCCCGCAACCGCGAGCGCGGCCAGCCGCTCGATCCGCTGCGGGTGCGGCTCCGGGAGCGGCTCCGCGACCAGCGCCACGTCGACGTTTGCAGCCAGTACCTGCGACTCGCTGGCGCTGTCGGCGACCCGGCGCACGAGCGTGCCGCGGCGCTCGAGCACGCAGGCGATCGCCCCGGTCCCCTCGACTCCGACCCAGTCTCCCGTGACCGGCGATTCGCCCCGCAGCCGCCCGCGCGCCGGGGCCAGCCGCGGCTCCTCCCCCGGCGGCGCGATCAGCCAGAGGCCACGCTGCTGGGCCAGCACGCGGGCCGGGGTCAGATCGGGCTCTCCGGTTGCCGCCAGCTCGGCGGCCAGGTCGTCGCGCCGGCCGAGGCCGGCGGTGTCCAACTTCATTTGAGGTTCCTCCACGTCACCAAGACTGCACTAGCGTTGCGCACCATGAGGACTGCGAGTCGTCCCCTCGGCGCGGTGCTGCTGGCGGGGTTCGCTCTGATCGCGGCGCTGTTGCTCGTCTCCGGCGAGGAGCAGACCGACCCGCGGACGCCGCCGGCGCTGCCGGGGATGCCCGCGCCCTTCCTCGGCGTCGCGGTGCTCGGGGACGGTGGATTGACGGCGGCGGTCGACGCTTACGGCAACGTGGTCGACCTGCGGGCCCCGGGGCCGGCGGGACCGGCGCTGATCGAGAACCCGGCCGAGCGGCAGGCGGCGGGGACGGTGCCGGCGGAGACTGGGATCCAGGTGTGGGTGCGGATCGGCGGCTCCGCTCGGCCGATCTGGCAGGCGGACTCGATCCGCCAGGGCTACCTGCCGGGGATGAGTGTGCTGCGGACGGTGGCGCAGTTCGGCGAAGGCCGGGTCGAGCTCCTCCAGGCGGCTCGCGGGCAGGTGCTCGCGGTGGCGGCGGAAGGGATTGGAGCGAGCGTGGAGATGCGGGTCAACGCCGATCTGGGTTGCAAGCAGCAGCGGCAGGGCCGAGTAGTGACGCTGCTCTGCTCGGCCGATCGGCGGGACGACGGCAGTCCCCTGGATGAGGTGGCGGCCGCCGATCGACGCTGGCTCCAGCGCAGCCGGCCGCTGGGCCCGACGGCCCCGAGGTGGGCCGAGCAGATGTACGAGCGCTCGCTGCTCGTCCTCCGCGCCCTCACCGATCGCCGCAATGGCGCCGTCGCGGCCGGCGCCCGCGACGGCTGGGCCTACGTCTGGCCGCGCGACGCGGGAGCGGTTGCAATCGCCTTCGCTGCCGCCGGCTACCAGTCGGAAGCCAAGCGCATCACCCGCTTCCTGCTCGGGCTCGACCTCGAGGGGACGGCCCGGTTCAACGGTGACGGCAGTCCAGTGCCGGGCCGCGACGCCCAAGGCGACGAGATCGGCTGGGTCGCCGCCGCCGCGCAGGCGGCCGGAACCATCGGCAGCGCCCGGCACGCGGCGGAGATCCTCTCTCAGACCTATCCCGTCCCTTGGCGCGAGCGCCCCGACTACTGGGAGGGGGAGCCCGGTGACTTCCTCGCCAACGCGATCGCCTCGGGTGAATCGGCCGAGCGGATCAGGGGCGAGTTCGGCACCCTCGACGGGCTCGCCCGCGAAGCCGGAGGGAACGGCGGGCTCGAATCGGCCGCGGCCTGGGCGGTGCGTCCCTTCCCGCGCCCCGCCCTGGTCGAGCCGGCGCGCCGGACCTTGCTGCGGCTCGCCGGCGACGCCGGCCGCTACGGCCTCCTTCCCGGCGAAGGATGGAGCGGCGGCGAGGACCCCTGGTCGGCGCCGACCGCCTGGACGGCCTGGTCGCTGGCGGCACTCGGCGAGCGCAGTCAAGCCCTGCGCCTCCTCGGCGCCCTGCGCCGCAGCGCCACTCCCGCCGGCGATCTCCCCGAGCGGGTCGACGCCGACACCGGCATCCCCCGGTCGACGACCCCGCTCGCCTGGTCGCACGCCTTCGCGGCCCTCGCCCTGCGCGAGCTCTGGCCCTCGCGCTGAGGCGCCTATCCTGCGGCCGATGCACGTCCGCGACGCCACCTTCGAAGACTGCGACGCGCTCGGCGCCGGGATGAAGGCCGTAGTCGACGAGGGTGTGTGGCTGGCGACCGAGGCGGCGACGGAGCTGGAGCTGGCGAACCGGTTCCGGCAGGTGATCCTCGAAGGCGACCCGCTCCTCGTGCTGGAAGAGGAGGGCGGGATCGCCGGCTCGCTGACCCTGCACTCGACCGAGACGGCCGGCGTGATGGCGGTGGGGATGTGGGTCGTAGCCTCCCGCCGCGGCCGCGGCGGCGGCCGCAAGCTGATCGAGACGGCGCTGGCGAACCGGCCCGAAGACGTCCACAAGATCGAGCTCGAGGTCTTCCCGGAGAACGAAGCGGCGATCGCCCTCTACCGAAAGCTCGGGTTCGAGGAGGAGGGCCTGCGCCGCGACCACTACCGCCGCCGCGACGGTGGGCTTCGCTCGGCCCTGATCATGGCGCGGCTCTTCACCTGAGGCTAGAGCGCCGCCAGCGCCGCGGCGACCGCCTCCTCGGCGTTCTCGACGGGGATGACGCCGGGACCGCCGGCCATCCGCTCGCGCCCGTTCAGCTCCCAGCTGCGCAGCGCCACCACCTCGTGGCCGACGACGCGGGCGAAGCCGATCTCCGAGAGCGTCCCCCACTCGCCGCCGATCGCGATCACCGCCTCGCCGGAGGAGACGACGGCGAGGTTGCGGGCTTGACCGACGCCGGTGGCGACGACCTGACTGCAGTGCGGGTTGGCGTCGTCGGGGGAGGTGCCGGGGACGATCCCGATCACGGTGCCCCCGGCCTCCGCCGCCGCCCGCGAGGCCGCCTCCATGACGCCGCCCCCGCCGCCGCAGACCAGGGCCACCCCGGCCTCGGCCAGCCGCCGCCCCACCTCTTCGGCCAGCGCCCAGGCCTCGTCGCCCTCCTGGGTTCCGTTGGCGCCGATCACCGCCACCTGCCGCTGCCGCCTGTTGCGCGGTTCCTTACGCACGTCATTCGTGCGAAAGGAACCGCGCGATTCGCCGGCGCTCACGGCTCCCCCCGCATCAGCCCCATCAACTCCAGCGCCCCGGCCTTGTGCAGCGGTTCGTTCAGGTTCCCGCACTTGGGGCTCTGCACGCAGGAGGGGCAGCCGCTCTCGCAGGGACACTCGGCGATCAGCCGCTCGGCGTCGGCGAGCAGGCGCTCGAACTCCTCGAAGCCGCGCTTGGTGATCCCGACCCCGCCCGGGTGACCGTCGTAGATGAAGATCGTCGAGCGGCCGGTCTGGAAGTGGACGTTGGTGGAGAGGCCGCCGATGTCCCAGCGGTCGCACATCGCGATCAGCGGCAGGACGGCGATCTGGCTGTGCTCGGTCGCGTGCAGGGAGCCCAGCAGCGCCTCGGTCGGCAGCGCCCGGCTCAAGCCGTCCGGCAGCACGTACCAGAGCGCCTGGGTGACGAAGTTCTGCTCCGGCAGCTCGAGGGCGACGATGTCGATCGGTTCCTGGTCGGAGACGGAGACCCGCTGGAAAGCGATCACCTGCTCGGTCACCGAGACCTCGCCGAAGTTGAGCTCGACGCCGGCGACCTGGCGCTGCTCATGGACGCGCTCGATGTAGATCTCGGTCTCCTTTTTCGGCCGCGTGTACCAGTCGCCGTCGAAGCTGGAGACGATCGCCCGCCGCTCCTCGATGTCAAGCCGGTCGACCTCGTAGGAGCGGCCGAGGTGGAGGTAGACGGCGCCGGGGTGGACCGTGGTGAAGGCGCGCTCGGCCTCGACCAGGCCCAGCATCTCCCCCGCGTCGCGCTCGATCACCGCCACCGAGTCGGCCGAGGCCGAGCGCAGCGGGATCCGGTCGGCGACGAACTCAGCTCGCCGCGGCAGCAGCTTGCCACCGGCGGCGCGCAGCTCCCCCGCCGCCTGTAGTAGTTCGGCCCGCTCGCGCCACTCGGGCCCGAAGACATCGTCGTCCTCGCCGCTCAGCGGCAGCTCGTAGGCGGCGGCGATCAGGTGCCGGGAGGCGATCTGGTCGTTGGCGTGGTCGAGGATCGCCGCCTCGACCGGGCGGCCGAGGAACTCCTCCGGGTGGCGGCAGAAGAACTGGTCGAGCGCGTCCTGGCCGGCGACGTAGACGGCGAGGCCGCGGCGGCGGCGGCCCGCCCGCCCCCACATCTGCCGCAGGCTGGCGACGGTGCCGGGGAAGGTGACGCAGATCGCCGCGTCGAGCTCGCCGACGTCGATCCCCAGCTCCAGGGCGTCGGTGGCGACGACGGCCAGCAGCTCGCCGGAGGAGAGCCGGGCCTCGACCTCGCGCCGCTGCTGCGGGGTGTAGCCGCCGCGGTAGGGGGCGATCCGCTTTGCCAGCTCCGGCTTCCCCCGCCGCTCGAGGTTTTCGCGGGCAAAGCGCTGGATCAGCTCGATCCCGCGGCGGCTTTTGAGGAAGCAGATCGTCCGCACCCCGTGGGTGACGAGCTCGGCCAGCAGATCGGCGGCCTCGGAGAGCGAGGAGCGCCGGGCGCCGCTTGCCTCGTCGAGCAGTGGCGGGTTCCACATCGCGATCTCGCGGCCCGCCCGCGGCGCCCCGTCGTCGTCGACCAGCTCGAAGGGCGTCCCCACCAACCGCTCGGCCAGCTCCTCCGGGTTGGCGATCGTCGCCGAGGCGAGCAGGAAGCGCGGCTCGGAGCCGTAGAAGCGAGCCAGTCGCCGCAGCCGCCGCAGCACGTTGGCGACGTGGGAGCCGAAGACGCCGCGATAGGTGTGGGCCTCGTCGACCACCACCCACTCGAGGTTGGCGAGGAAGTCGCCCCATTTTTTGTGGTTGGGCAGCAGGGCGACGTGGAGCATGTCCGGATTCGTCAGGACGAGGTTGTTCTTGCGGCGGATCGCCGGCCGCTCCTCGCGCGGGGTGTCGCCGTCGTAGATCGCCTCGCGCAGGCCGGGCGGGCGCAGCTGGGCGAGCTTGCGCGCCTGGTCCTGGGCCAGCGCCTTGGTCGGGTAGAGGTAGAGCGCCCGGTTCTTCGGCTGCGCCGCGATCCCGTTCAGCACCGGCAGGTTGAAAGCGAGGCTCTTGCCCGAAGCAGTGCCGCTGGTGATCACCAAGTTGGAGTCGGCGGCGAGCTCGAAGGCGCGCAGCTGGTGGGTGTAGAGGGAGTCGATGCCGACCCGCGCCAGCGCCTCGGCGAGGCCCGGATGGATCTCGGCCGGCAGCGGCGCCGGCCGCGAGCGGCGCTCCTCTTCGGAGGACTCGGCGACGATCCGCCCGTCGCGGCGCGCCGGGTCGATCGCAACGGCCCACTCGGACGAGAGCAGACTCCCCCCGCGCGGCGTCATGCAGCGCTCCGGGCGGGGTGACAGATCTCCCCCGCCACCCGCATCGCCTGCAGAGAGCTGCGGTCGTGGATGCGGAGAATGTCGGCGCCCTCGCGGACGGCCAGCGTCACCGCCGCCACCGTCCCCCACTCGCGCTCGCGCGCCGGCAGCCGCTCCTCCCAGGAGCCGGCGAGCGTGGCGCCGATGAAGTCCTTGCGCGAGAGCGAGACGTAGAGCGGCAGGCCCAGCGCGCGCAGCTCGGCGAGCCGCCGCAGGATCTCCAGGTCCTGGGCGGGGCTGAGGTCGAAGTCGAGTCCGGGGTCGATGGCGATCTGCTCATCCGCCACCCCAAGCTCTCGAGCCAGCTCGATTCTCCCCTCGAACCAGGCGCGCAGGTGGTCGACGATGTCGCCGTAGTCACGCCAGGGGCGGTCGACCCGCGGCGGCCCCTCGATGTGCATCAGCACGTAGCCGCAGCCGGTCTCGGCGACCAGCTCGAACATCTCCTCCGAACCGCCGGAGATGTCATTGACGACGCTCGCCCCCGCCGCCAGCGCCCGCCGCGCCACCTCGACCGAGAAGGTGTCGGCGGACACCGGGGGGGCGGCGTCGTTTCCACGATTGGGGCCCTCATAGGGGCCTAAAGCGTGGAAACGATGCACCAGTCCTTCGACCGCAGGCACCAGCGCCGCCGCCTCGTCCTCGGCGGACACCGGCGGCCCGGCCTTCGCCGCCACCGCGCCGACGTCGAGCATCTCGAAGCCCGCCTCGGCCAGGGCCAGCCCGTCGGCAACCGCCTGCTCGGGAGTGCCGCTGCGGGACCCCTCGAACATCGAGTCGACGGTGACGTTGACGATCCCGGCGCCGAGCGGCTGCGCCAGGTCGAGGGTGCGGTCAGCCAGCTTCCACGCCATTGCCCGCTACGGTAGCGACCGCGCCGATGCCGCTCCGCTGCGTCTACACCGACCTCGATGGGACCCTGCTCGGGCACCGCAGCTCGCTCTTCCGCGACGCCGAGGGCGGCTTCTCGCTGGCGCAGGCGCGAGCGCTGGAGGCCTGCCACCGGGTTGGGGCCGAGGTCGTGATCGTCTCCGGCCGCCGCGAGCCGCAGGTGCACGAGGCGGCGCGGCTGATGGGCCAGACCTCCTACATCTACGAGGCCGGCTGCGCCTTCGCGATCGAGGGCGAGACGACGCTGATGACCGGCGAGATGGCGCCGAACGAGGATGGCACGATCTACGAGCAGATCGAGCAGCGGGGGATCCCGAAGCTGCTCTTCGAGCGCTTCGAGGACCGCCTCGAGTACCACTCCCCCTGGCACCACGGCCGCGTCCTCTCCCACCTCTTCCGCGGCAAGGTCGACGTCGAGGAGGCCAACGCGCTCCTGCACGAAAACGGCTGCGAGGACCTGCGCCTGCTCGACAACGGCGCGATCGGGCGGCCGATGCCGGCGATCGAGGGCCGCACCCACGCCTACCACCTGGTTCCGCGCCAGGTCAGCAAGGCGGCGGCGGTCGCCGGCCACGCCCGCGCCCGCGGCTACGACCCCGCCGAGTGCATCGCCGTCGGCGACTCGGTCGAGGACCTGGAGATGGCCAGCGCGGTCGGCCGCTTCTTCGTCGTCGCCAACGGCCCCGAGCACGACGCCGGTTTACGAGCCGCGCTCCCGAGTTGGGACAATGTCACTGTTACTGAAAGCAGCATGGGCGACGGCTTCTACGAGGCGGTCGTTTCCTCGCTGATGGAACACCGGTCTTAAAGGAGAGCTTGTGTCGTCTGAGAATGCGACCGTCGCGGAGCAGGAGTACCTCGAGATCATGTTTTGGCTGGAGGAGGCCGGGCTGCCGATGACGGGTGCCAACGTCGCCCGCGCGATGCAGCTCTCGCCCCCCACCGTGCACGAGATGATCGGGCGACTGACCGACGACGGCTACATCGAGCGCAACGCCGACAAAACCCTCGCCTTCACCGAGTCCGGGCGCGAGCACGCGAGCCACATCGTCCGCCGCCACCGGATGATCGAGCGCTTCCTCACCGACGTCCTCGGCATCCCCTGGGACGAGGTGCACGAGGAGGCCGAGCGGATCGAGCACGCGATGAGCCCGGTCCTGGAGGAGCGGATGCGAGCGGCGATCGGCGACGCCACCACCTGCCCCCACGGCCACCCGATCGTCGAGGGCATCCGCGAGCAGGGCTCGCTGCTGGCCGATGTCGAGGTCGGCGCCGCGGTCACCGTTCTGCGCTTCGAGAACGAGGCCGAGGAGCTGCTGCACTACCTCAAGGCGGCGGGCATGGACCCGGGCCTGGAGGGGAAGGTCGAGACCTCCGACGACGAGCGCGTCGTCATCAGCGCCGCCGACGGCGCCCACGAGGTCAGCCGCAGCGTCGCCGAGACGGTCTCGGTCCGCGCCGACCCGGCGCCGGCGCCGCGGGCAGCGATCCCGGAGCAGCTCGTGCTCTCGCAGGACCGCTACGGGCGCTAGCTCGGCACCTTCATTTCCATGATCGTCTCGCCGGTCGGCGTCTCGCTGCCGCCGCGCGGCTCGACGGTGATCATCAGGGTCTTGACGCCGCTCATATCGGCGATCGTCGTCTCGGCGCGACCGTTGCGGTCGGGAACGATCAGCGCCGGGACCGCTTCGACCTCGCCGTCGCGTTCCACCCAGGCCTCGAAGACCTTGTCCTCGGGCGGTTGAGGCACGCCCGCCAGCTCCAGCTTGCCGCCGTCGCCTTCCTGGATCATCTTCACCGTCATTCCGCCGATCTGTTCTTCGAAGGCGACGCGGTTGCCGTTGCCCCCACCGTCGTCCTTGCCCACCTCGTAGCCGACGACCCCCGCGACCAGGAGGGCGACGACGGCGAAACCGACCGCCGGCCTCAGCAACCAGCGCCGCCAGGGGGATGCGGCGGCGGGGCGGGCGGGCGCGGGCGCTTCTGCCCGCGGGTCCTCCCGCACGTCGCGCCGCACCTCCGCCATCAGGGCCGCCCGCAGCTGCGGCGGCGGCTCGGTCCGCTCGACCGTCTCCGGCAGCGTGTCGACCGCCGGCTCCAGCCAGCGCAGCTCCTGCCGGCAGCGCTCGCAGCCCTCGAGGTGGCGCTCGAAGTCGGCCGCCTCGTTCGGGTTCAACGCCCCCAGCAGGTAGGCACCGAGGTCGTCGCTCCAGCGATTGTGATCAGTGGTCGTCATGCAAGTCCCTCCGCCAGCTCACCGCGGATCTTCTCCAAACCGAGCCGCATCCTCCCCTTCACCGTGCCCATCGGCAAGCTGAGGATCTCCGCGATCTCGGAATGGCTGAACCCGCCGAAGTAGGCGAGCTCGATCACCTTCGACTGCTCCCCCGGCAGATTGCCGAGAGCGCCGCGCAGCTCGGCGGCGGTCTCGCGCTGCAGTGCTTCCTCCTCGGTGTGCTCCTGCGCCGGGCGCTGCTCGAGCACCGAGTCGTCGTCGAAGGTCAGTTTCGGCGCTTTGCCGGCGCGGCTGCGGAGGAAGTCGATCGCCCGGTTGCGGACGATGCTGAGCAGCCAGGAGCGGACGCTGCCTCGCGCCGAGTCGAAGCGGGCGCCGCTGCGCCAGACCGAGATGAACGCCTCCTGGGTCACTTCCTCGGCGGCGGCGCGATCGCCGACGACCCGGTAGGCGAGGGAGTAAGCGGCGCCGCCGTGGCGGTCATAGAGGACCTCGAAGGCCTCGGGATCGCAGTCGCCGACGAGGGGCATCAGCTCCTCGTCGGCCAACCGCTCCGCTTTCTCCCTCTGCACCGCCATTGCTTCTCTCTCTTCGTGCCCCGTTAACCGGTTTCTAAGCGATGAACGGTTCGACGGCCTTCAGCACCTGCTTTTCGCTGAGCGGTTCGTCGAAGGCCATCGGGGCCGGTTCTTCTTTGTTCTGCAGCCGGATCGCCGCCGCGTGGCGCGCCTCGACCTGGACGATGCCGCCGGCCGCGCCCAGCACTTCTTTGGACTTCAGCATCGGGGCGGCGCCGTTGTACGCGCTGACGCCGGTGTCCTCGAAGGTCTGCGCCAGTTTGAGGAAACCGGAGGTGCCGTTGTAGGCGAAGTCGAATTTCGGTTCGGCCACCGGCTTGCCGCCGAGCTTTTTCACCGTCGCCGCCAACGCTTCCACGTGCTGGGTCTCGTCTTTGGCGAGGAGGTCGATCAGGCTCATCAGTTCCTTGTTCGCCCGCACCCGCCCCTTCGCCTCTTCGTAGAATTTCGCCTCCAGGTACTCGAGGGTGAGGGCGAAGTTGACGATGCCGATGTCGCCGCCGCCGGATGCCGCCAGCGCGCGTCGCACGTAGGGACCGACCGCAAGCGCCCCGTAGAGGGCTCCGGCCGCCAGGGCGCCTTTGAGGATCACGTCGCTGCGCGTGAGGTCTTCGTCGTCCGCCTCGATCTGCACCGCGGCGAGCTCTGGAGTGCTCAGTTGCTCTTTGCTCATCTGTTCTTCTCCTTAGGTCTCGCGCGGCGTCAGCCGACGATGAAGGGTTCGACTGCCTTGAGGACCGTTTTCACGTCGGCCGGCTTGGCGAAGGCCCCGTCCGGGGTGATCGATTCGCCCAGCAGGGTGTTGAGGGCGGCGGCGTGGCGGCCCTCGACGCTGTGGATCGCGAGGGCTGACGCCAGCACTTCCGGGCTCCTGATGTTCGCCGCCTGGCCGAGGTAAGCGGCGGCGCCGAGGTTCTCGACCGTCCCCGCCAATTCCAGCACCGATTTCGCGTTTTCCAGCGGGAACTCGGTTTTCGGCTTCGGCGCCGGCTTGGCGCCCATCCCCTTCACCGCTGCGGTCAGCGCTTTCACGTGTTCGGCCTCCTCCTGGCCGAACTTGCGGATCGTCTCCAGATCGGCCCCTTTGAAGAGGCCGCTTTTGACCACGTCCGCGTAGAAGGCGGTCTCCAGGTACTCGAGCGTGAGGGCGTAGTTGAGGATGCCGACGTCGCCCTTGCCGAATTCGGCGGTTTCGCTCGCCCCGCCTGAGCCCATCGAGGTGGTGTCGGTCATGGTCGTGCCGCTGTCGTCGCCGCAGGCGGCGAGGAAGGCCGCCGCCGCGGTGGAGCCCCCGCCGACCGCGAGGAACTTCCGTCTCGTCACATCCATCTGCACCGCCTCCTGTCCGTTTGCGTTCTGACTCTCCTTACGGGTAGGGATGGCGGGGTGGATCAGAATCGGCCGATGAGCGCCACTCCCCAGCCGGCCGCTTCGAGCGGGATCAGCGCCAGGGGGGCGGCGCTGCTGACGCTCGGTTCGATCGTCTCGGTCCAGGGCGGGGCGGCGCTGGCGACGACCCTGTTCGAGGAGGTCGGCTCCTCCGGCGCGGTCCTCCTGCGCGCCTTCTTCGGGGCCGCGGTGCTGCTGGCGCTGACGCGAGGAGCGCCGCTGCGGACCCGCGAGTGGCCGCACCGGGACGTCGTCCTGCTCGGCCTCGCGGTGACGATCGTCAACCTCCTCTTCTACGCGGCCTTGACGCGGCTGCCGCTGGGGATCGCGGTCACGCTCGAGTTCGTCGGCCCGCTCGGCGTCGCCGTGTACGGCTCGCGCCGGCCTCGCGACGTCGTCTGGGTGGTGCTGGCCGCGGCCGGGATCGTGCTGCTCTCCGACGGCACCGGCGGCGAGGGGATCGACCCGCTGGGGGTGGTGCTGGCGCTCGCCGCCGGTCTCTTCTGGGCCGCCTATATCGTCCAGAGCGCCCGTGTCGGCCGTCTCGGCCCGGGGGCAGGCGGAGCAACGATGGCGGCGGTGATCTCGACTGTCCTCGTCGCGCCGCTCGGGATCGCCCAGGGCGGTGGTGAGCTCCTCGACCCCGCGATCCTCGCCGTCGGCGCCGCCGTCGGCATCCTCAGCACCGCGATCCCCTACGTCGCCGAGATGGAGGCGCTGCGACGGCTGCCGCAGGCGGTCTTCGGGGTGATGATGAGTCTCGAGCCCGCCGTCGCGGCGGCGGTCGGCTTCCTCGCCCTCTCCCAGGGGCTGGCCCCGGTAGAGGTAGTGGCGATCGGCCTCGTCGTCGTCGCCTCGGCGGGAGCGCTGCGCACCGCCGCGACGGCACCAAAAGACGCCTGAACCCAGCGTCGTTTCCACCCTTTTGGCCCCTATAGGGGCTCCGATTGTGGAAACGACCACGGCCGTTGTTACTGTGCCGCGCGGCCGGGCTCATATCCCCCGGCCGGCGCGACGCCAGCGAATCCGGTGCGAATCCGGAGCTGTCCCGCAACTGCGATGCCCCTTCGGGGGACAAGCCAGGTCGCCTGACCCGCGCCGACGGATCAGCCCTCGAAGGAAGGGCGGTGCGTTCGGATCCCTCCGTTCGACCTGACCCTCCCTTCGTCGAACTCGCGGAGGCTTCAGATGGGATCCAGGTGCGCAGCGGCAGCGGTGATAGCGACTCTTCTCTTACTCGCCGGATGCGGCGCGTCCGACCAAGGCGAGGAGCGGCCGACCCGGATCGTCTCCCTCTCCCCCTCGGCGACCGAAACCCTGTTTGCGATCGGGGCCGGCGAGCAGGTGATCGCCGTCGACGAAGAATCCGACCACCCCGCCGGGGTCCCCAGGACCAACCTCTCCTCCTACCAGCCGAACGTGGAGGCGATCGCCGGCTACGAACCCGACCTCGTCCTCCTGCCGGCGAGCGTGCCGCGGGACGTCGCCGCCGGGCTGCGCCGGGTCGGGCTGACGGTGATCTCCCAGCCGGCTCCCGCCAACCTCGACGACGCCTACGCGCAGATGCGCCAGCTCGGCCGCGCGACCGGCCACCCCGAGGCAGCGGAGCGCCTGGCGCGGCGGACGCGGGCCCGGGTCGAGCGGCTGATCGCCGCCGCGCCCGCGGGCGCGCGCCTCGACTTCTTCCACGAGCTCGACCCCGACCTCTACTCAACCGGGACCAAGACCTTCATCGGCCGCATCTACCAACGCCTGGGGCTGCGCAACGTCGCCGACCCCGCCGCCCGCCGCGCCGGCACCCCCTATCCGCAGCTCTCCTCGGAGGCCGTCGTCGCCGCCGACCCCGACCTGATCGTCCTCGCCGATAGCGAGTGCTGCGGCCAGAGCCCCGCCACGGTGGGGCGACGCCCGGGTTGGCAGCAGGTGGCCGCAGTCAAAGCCGGCGCCGTGGTCGCGGTCGACGACGACATCGCCTCGCGCTGGGGCCCGCGGATCCCCGTCTTCGTCGCCAGGGCCGTGGAAGCGATGCAGCTGGCGCGCGGCGCCGAGGCGGGCAGTTGACCGCGGGCACGCTCTCCTGGCGTTGGCTGGCGGCGGGGGTCGGCGCCATGGTCGCGGCGCTGCTGACCGGGCTGGCCGTGGGACCGGCCGGGATCCCGCCGGGGGCCCTGATCGAAGGCCGGCTCTCGCCGCTGCAGGAAGCCGTGCTCTGGGAGCTGCGGGCGCCGCGGGTCCTGCTGGGCGCTCTGGTCGGGGCGACGCTGGCGAGCGCCGGGGCCTCCTACCAGGCCGTCTTCCGCAACCCGCTCGCCGACCCCTACCTGCTCGGCGCCGCCGCCGGCGCCGGTCTCGGCGCCACCCTGGCGATCGTCTACGGCGGCTTCCTGCCGCTGCCGCTGGCGGCCTTCGCCGGGGCGACCGGCGCGGTCACCGGCGCCTACCTGCTCGGCCGTTCGGTCGGCGACGGCCGCGGCACCGCCACCCTGATCCTCGCCGGCGTCGCCATGGCCGCCTTCCTCACCGCCCTGCAGACGCTGCTGCTGCAACAGAACACCGAGAACGTGCGGGCGATCTACTCCTGGCTGTTGGGACGGCTCTCGACCTCGGGCTGGCACGAGGTCGGCCTGGTCGCCCCCTACGCGGTGGTCAGCATCGCCGTCGCCCTCGCCTATCGCCGCCTCCTCGACGTGCTCCGGGTCGGCGACCAGGAGGCTGACGCGCTTGGGATCCGGGTCGGACGACTGCGGCTGCTGGTGATCGGCGCCGCCACCTTGGGGACGGCGGCCGCGGTCGCCGCCAGCGGCCTGATCGGTTTCGTCGGGATCATCATCCCCCACGCCGTGCGGCTCCTCGCCGGCTCCAGCTTCCGGGTGGTGCTGCCGCTCTCGATGCTGTTCGGCGCCGCCTTCCTCGTCCTCGCCGACGTCGTCGCCCGCACCCTCCTCTCGCCGGCGGAGCTGCCGATCGGCGTCGTCACCGCCTGCATAGGCGCCCCCTTCTTCGTCCTCATCCTCCGCACCAGCCGCGAGGCGGCGGCGTGATCGAGCTGCGCGAAGCCGGCTGCGAGCGAGGTGGACGGTCGGTGCTCGAGGGCGTCACCTTCGCCGTCCCCCGCGGCGGCTGGACGACCCTGATCGGCGCCAACGGCGCCGGCAAGACGACGCTGCTGCTTGCGGTCGCCGGCTCCGTCGCCCACAGCGGCGCGATCGCCGTCGGCGGCGAGGACCCGCGGCGAATGCCTTCCTCGCGGCGGGCGCGGCAGATCGCGATCGTCTGGCAGAGCCCGCTGCTGCCACCGGACATGACCGTCGCGGAGTACGTGATGCTCGGCCGCACCCCCTACCTGGGGATGCTGGGTCGGGCCGGGAGCGGGGACGAGCGAGCGACGCGGGAGGCGATGCGCCGGCTTGATCTCGGCCGGCTCGCCACTCGCAGGCTCGGCGCGCTGAGCGGCGGCGAGCGGCAGCGGGCGACGCTCGCGCGCGCCCTCGCCCAGGAAGCGCCGGTGCTGATCCTCGACGAGCCCACCTCTGCCCTCGACGTCGGCCGCCAGCAGGAGGCGCTGGAGCTGGTCGGCGAGCTGCGCTCCGAACGACAGCTGACCGTGCTGGGAGCGATGCACGACCTCACCCTCGCCGGCCAGTACGCCGACGAGCTGGCGCTGCTCGGCGAAGGCCGGCTGGTCCACCACGGGCCGCCGGCGGAGGTGCTGACGCCGGAGCTGATCGCCACCCATTACCGGGCGCATGTCGAGGTGGTCGAGGTCGGCGGCACCCCAGGGGTGCTGCCGGTGCGACCGGGGGTGGCGGCGTGAGCGCGTTGATGGTCCAGGGGACCTCGAGCTGGGCCGGCAAGAGCCTGCTCACCACCGCCCTCTGCCGCCACTTCGCCCACCGCGGCGTCCGGGTGGCGCCATTCAAGGCCCAGAACATGTCCAACAACGCCCGCGTCGTCGCCGGTGGCGAGATCGGCAGCGCCCAGTACCTGCAGGCGCTGGCGGCGCGGGCCGAACCGGAGGTGCGAATGAACCCGGTACTGATCAAGCCCGAGGCGGACACGCAAAGCCAGGTGGTCGTCCACGGCCAGGCCGACGCGGAGCTCAGCGCGACCCCGTGGCGAGAGCGGGCGCAGGTGCTGTGGCCACTGGTCGAGGCCTCGCTGCAATCGCTGCTCGGCGAGTACGACCTGGTCGTGATGGAGGGCGCCGGCAGCCCGGCCGAGATCAACCTCGCCGACTGCGACATCACCAACCTGCGCTCGGCCGACGCCGCCGACGCGGCGGTGCTGATGGTCTGCGACATCGACCGCGGCGGCGCCTTCGCCCACCTCTACGGAACCTGGGCGCTGCTCGAGGCCGAGCAGCGGGCGCGAATCGGCGGCTTCGTCCTCAACAAGTTCCGCGGCGACGCCGACCTGCTCGACGGGGCGCCGCGGCGGCTGCGGGAGCTGACCGGGGTGCCGCTGGCCGGCGTCGTCCCCTGGATCCGCCACGGCCTCCCCGACGAGGACGGAGTCACGCCGCCGCCGGAGCCGGCTGGGGGCGGGCGACCACGGGTCGACGTGATCGCCTACCCGGCGGCCTCGAACCTCGACGAGCTGAAGCCGCTCGAGCAGGTCGCCGATCTGCGCTTCGCGCGCCGGCCCTCCGAGCTCGGCTCAGCCGACCTCGTCGTCCTGCCGGGGTCCAAACACGTCGCCGCCGACCTCCGCTGGCTGCGCGACGGCGGCTTCGAGCCGGTCCTCTGGGAGCGGCTGTCCGCCGGCTCGAGGCTGCTGGGGATCTGCGGCGGCATGCAGATGCTCGGCACCGAGCTGCGCGACCCCGAGGGCGTCGACGGCGCCGGCAAGGGGCTCGGGCTCCTCCCCCTGATCACCAGCTTCGGCCGTGAGAAGCTGGTGCGGCGCAGCCACGCCCGCTTCGCTGCCGAGCTTCCCAACCCCTGGCGGGAGCTGGCCGGCCGCGAGCTCGAGGGCTACGAGATCCGCCACGGCCAGACCAGCGCCGGCGCCCGTGCTGAGGAGGCGCTGGAGGGAGGGCTGGGCTGGGCCTACGGGCGGGTGCTCGGGATCTCGGTCCACGGCCTCTTCGAGTGCCCCGACCTGGTCGCGGCGCTGCTGGGGACGGCACCGCCGCAGTCGCTCGACGCGGCGCTCGACGAGCTCACCGACGCCGTCGTCCCCGCCCTCGACCTGGAGCTCGTCGAGCGTCTCGCGGGGGTCGCCGAATGAGCGAGAGCAAGCCACGCCGCGCCACGCCGCCGAAGCCGCCCCTGCGCCGCCAACGCTCCGTGGTCCTGGTTAACACCGGCGACGGCAAGGGCAAGTCGACCGCGGCCTTCGGCGTCGTCTTGCGCGGGGTTGGCAGGTGAAGGTGATCCAGTTCGTCAAGTCGGATCAATGGAAGGTCGGCGAGGAGGAGGTCTGCCGCAAGCTCGGCGTCGATTGGGCGCGGACCGGCGACGGCTTCAGCTGGCTCAGCGACGATCTCGAGCGCAGCGCCGCTCTCGCCAAGGCCGCATGGACGCTGGCCAAGGAGACGATCGAGGCGGGCCGCCACCAGCTGGTCGTGCTGGATGAGATCACCTATCCGATCAACTGGGGCTGGATCTCCGGCGAGGAGGTGGCCCGGGTGCTGCGCGAGCGCCCGGAACGGGTCAACGTGATCGCCACCGGCCGCGACGCCCCAGCCGAGCTGATCGAGGTCGCCGACACGGTGACGGAGATGAGAAAGGTTCGCCACGCCTACGACCAAGGCGTCCGCGCCAAGCGGGGGATCGACTTCTGATGCCGCTGACCGTGCTCCTCGGCGGCGCCCGCAGCGGCAAGTCCTCCCTGGCGGTGGCGCGGGCGCGAGCGCTCGCGGCGCCGGTCGTCTTCATCGCCACCGCCGAGGCGCTCGACGCCGAGATGGAGGAGCGGGTGGCGCACCACCGGGCCGAACGCGACGCCGCCTGGACGACGGTGGAGGAGCCGCTGCACCCCGAGCGGGCTCTGGCCGCAGTGCCGCCGCAGGCCTGCGTTGTCCTCGACTGCCTCTCCCTCTGGGTCGCAAACCTGATCCAGCGCGACATCCCCGAGGAGGAGCTGGTGCGCCGCTCCCGCCAGGCCGCTGTCGAGGCTGCCGTCCGGCCCGGCCTCACGATCGTCGTCAGCAACGAGGTCGGGATGGGCGTGGTGCCGGAGTTCGAGCTCGGCCGCAGCTACCGCGACGCGCTGGGGCGGGTCAACGCCGCCTGGGCAGCAGAGGCGCAAGAGGCGCTTTTGGTCGTCGCCGGCCGCACTCTCGAGCTGGGGGCGACCCGATGATCGAGCGCACCGTCGCCCGCATTCCCGGCTTCGACACCGAGGCAGCCGAGGCAGCGCAGCGCGCGCTCGACGCGAAGACGAAGCCGCGCGGCAGCCTCGGCCGGCTCGAGGAGCTGGCCTGCCGGCTGGCGGGGATCAGGGGCGAGGCCAACCCCGGCGCGCTGGAGCCGGCGATCGTGGTCTGCGCCGCCGACCACGGCGTCGCCGCGGAAGGCGTCAGCGCCTATCCGCCGGAGGTAACCGGGCAGATGCTCGCCAACTTCGCCGCCGGGGGCGCCGCCGTCTGCGTCCTCGCCCGACAGGCGGGTGCGCGGCTGGTGGTCGCCGACCTCGGCGTGCTGCAGCCTGTCCCCAACCCGGCGATCCTCTCGCGGCGGGTGCGCGCCGGCACCGCCAACGCCGCCCAGGGTCCAGCAATGAGCAAGGCGGAGATGCGCGAGGCGGTCGCGGTCGGGATCGAGCTGGCGGATCGCCTCGCCGCCGAGGGGGTCGGCATCGTCGCGATGGGCGAGATGGGGATCGGCAACACCACCGCAGCCGCCGCCCTCTCCGCGGCGCTGCTGCGGGTCAACCCCGACGGCGTCTGCGGGCGCGGCACCGGGATCGACGACGCCGGCCTCGCGCACAAGCGGGCGACCGTGTGGAGGATGCTCGAAGCCAACGTCGCCTCACCCTACGACCCGCTGGGAGCGGTGGCCGCGGTCGGTGGCCTGGAGATCGCAGCGCTGGTCGGGCTCGTGCTCGGCTGCGCCGCCAACCGCACCCCCGTCCTAGTCGACGGCTTCATCACCGCGGCGGCGGCGATGGCCGCGGTCTGCACCGAGGAGCGCTGCGGGGAGGTCTTGATCGCCTCCCACCTCTCACCCGAGCCGGGTCACCGCCTGCTGCTCGACTACCTCCACCTCGAGCCCCTGCTCGACCTCGGTCTGCGACTCGGCGAGGGCAGCGGTGCCGCGCTGGCTCTGCCGCTGGTCGCGGCGGCAACCGCGGTGCTCGATGAGATGGCCACCTTCGAAGAGGCCGGGGTGAGCGATGCCGGGGCCTAGATCGCTGGCAGTGGCCGGCGCCTTCCTAACCCGACTGCCGCTCGGGCCGGGGGCGAGCGCCGACCCAGACGCGCTGGCGCGGGCGGCGTTCCTCTTCCCCCTCGTCGGCGCCGCGATCGGCCTTGCGGTCGGCGCCACCGCCCTCGGCCTCGCCGAGGTCCTCCCCGCCTTTATCGCCGGCCTGCTCGCGGTCGCACTCGAGCTGGCACTGACCGGCGCCCTGCACGCCGACGGCCTGGCCGACAGCGCCGACGGTCTCGGCGGGCGCGACCGCGAGCACTCCCTGGCGATCATGCGCGACCACACCCTCGGCACCTACGGCGCCTGCGCGCTGGGGCTCGACCTCGTCGTCAAAGCCGCCGCCATCGGCGCCCTCGCCGAAGGAGAGGAGCTGGGAGCGATCGTGGCCGCGCTGGCGATCTCGCGGGCGGCGGCGCTGCCGCTGGGCCGATATCTCCCCTATGCGCGCTCCGGTGCGGGAACCGGCCGGCTCCTCAGCGGCAAAGTGGGAACCGGCTCCTTCCTGCTGGGCACGGGCCTGGCGCTGGCAATCGCGGGGGCGGCGGCCGGCGCCGCCGGGACGGCGCTCTTCGCCTGCGCGGTGGCAGCGACCGCCGTGGTAGGGCTGCTGTCGCTCCGCCACCTCGGCGGCATCACCGGCGACGTGATGGGAGCGGCGATCGAGCTCTCGGCGACGCTCGCCCTGGTCCTCGCGGTGGCGCTGGCGGGCTAGGCGCGGATCCGCTCGAGCGCGGAGGCGATCCGCGAGACGCCCTCGGCGGCCCGGTCTGCGGGCACCGGGGCGAAGGAGAGGCGGAGGCTGTTCGCGCCACCCTCGATCATGAAGTCGGGGCCGGCGACGAAGGAGACGCCCTCGTTCTTCGCCTCAGCCAACAGCGCAACCGAGTCGGTGCCTTCGGCGAGGTCGAGCCAGAGGAAATAGCCGCCGTCGGGGACGACGAACTCCGCCTCGGGGATCTGCTCGCGCAGAGCCGAGACGAGCGCATCGCAGCGGGCCTTCAGCTCGCCCTTGACGAATTCGATGTTGCGGTCGAGCTCGCCGCTGCGGCAGAGCTCGAGCACGATCGACTCGGCCAGCATGTTCGGCGAGATGTAGGTCTCGTTGGCTTTCTTGGCCAGCTTCTTGATCTCCTCGGAGGGGCCGGCCAAGTAGCCGACGCGCACGCCGGGGCTGACCGTCTTCGAGAAGGAGGAGGCGTGGACGACTTTGCCGCCCTGGTCGAGCTCCAGCATCGTCATCAGCGGCTCACCCTCGAACGGCAGCTCGCGATAGGGGTCGTCCTCGAAGATCCAGAAGTCGTGCTCGGCGGCGAGCTCGACCAGGCGTCGGCGCTTCTCCAGCGAGAGCGTGCAGCCGGCCGGGTTGTGGGCGTTGGCGATGACGTGGGCGAGCTTGACCGGGCCTTGCGCGAGCGCCGCTTCCAGCTGGGCGACGTCGAGCCCGTCTGCCTCCAGCCGCACCGGCACCAGCTCAACCCCGAGCTGCTGCAGGAGCAGCAGGGTGCGGTCGTAGGTCGGCTGCTCCACGACAACGCGGTCGCCGGGCCCGAGCAGATACTGGAACAGCATCGCCCCCGCCTCGAGCGAGCCGTTGGTGATCATCACCTGCGCGGGATCGAGGTGCCCATGCCGCTCCGCCACCCACTGGCAGAGACCCGGATGGCCGATTCCGACCCCGTAGGAGAGGGCGGTCTCCCAGTCAGAAGCAAGCGCCCGCGCCGCCGCCTCCCGCACCTGCTCGTGGGGAAGGATGTCGGCGCTGGGAGCCCCCCGCGCGAATGAGATCGTGTCGCTGGCCATCGAGGGCCGACACTAGCAACGGAGGGTTGGTCGGCGACCTTTCGGGGATACTGATCCCATGGCAAGGGCACTGGGGCTGGCAGTTGCGTTTCTCCTGCTCCTGGCCCCCAGCGCGAACGCCCTCTCCGAACCGTCGGGTGACCTCGTCGCCAGCAGCGAAGAAACCGTTCTGCGGCTCCACGACCTGCCGCCGGGCTACCAGGTCAGCGACGACGTCGGCTGCGGCCCCTCGCTCCCCTTCGGCGAGGGAGGTGAGCCGGAGGGACGCCTCGAGCGGCGCTTCCTCAAATGGAGCATCAAGTACTGGCCCGAAGGCTGCTTCTACGAGTACGAGCAGATCTTCAAGGTCCCCGGCCTGGGACCGGCGCCGCCGCTGGTCGAAGCCGAAACCCGGAACACGCCGAGCGAAGCGGCCGCGGTCGAAGGCCTGGAGCTCTACAACGCACTCCTCGATCGACCGACCGAACGCGGGGACCGGGGCCTGGTGACGATCTCGCCGACCGGCGTCCAGGCCCGCTTGATCCGCGATCGCAACGCTCTGGTCGACGGGGAGGCGGGGCAGGCCGGATCTTTCCTGATCTGGCGACACGGGAAGCTGCTCGCCTTCCTCATAGCCGCCGGGCTGGACCCGAGCCGCAACGACAGCGCCGCCATTCACTTCGCCGGCATCCAGCAGCAGCGACTGGATGCGCCCAGCCCCTACACCGAAGCCGAACGGGACGACAGCGAAGTGCGGCTCGACGATCCCGGGCTGAAGTTCCCGATCTACTGGGTCGGCAACCCGTTCCGGGCCGGTGACGGCCCGCCCGTCGCTCTCGAAGACGCCTACGCCAGGAACATCGGCCCCCCCGGGCAGAAGTTCCAACTCGGCTACAGCCCGATCGACCGCAACGGGTTCGAGGTCGGCGGCTGGACGCGCCGCAGCTGGAAGCGCTTCCAGCGCTCTGACCTCGGCGACGTGAACCGGGTCGCCCGCTGCACCCGCACGACCAAGCTCGACCTGGAGCAGGGGAGCGCCGTGATCTACGGCGCCTACGACGGTAAGCGCCTACGCCCCTGCCCGAGCCGCGCGCCCGAGCGCTACTACGCGATCGCCCGCATCGGGCGGATGGTGATCGGCGTCAACCTCGGGAACTGCCTCAGCTGCGCCCCCGGGTACAGCACCGGCGCTTACAACACCTTGGGCGGGATGAAGGCAATCGTCCGCGCTCTCGCCCTGCGGCCACGGCCCGTCTACTGAGCCGGCGCCTACAGCGAGCGCAGCATCTCGGCCGCGATTGCGGCCGTCTCGGTCGGGCTTTCGCCGACCCGCACGCCCTTGGCTTCGAGCGCGTCTTTCTTCGCCTGGGCGGTGCCCGAAGAGCCGGAGATGATCGCCCCGGCGTGGCCCATCTGCTTGCCGGGAGGCGCGGTGAAGCCGGCGATGTAGGCGACCACAGGCTTGGAGATGTCGGAGGCGATGAACTCGGCTGCCCGCTCCTCGGCGTCGCCGCCGATCTCGCCGACCATCACGATCAGCTCGGTGTCGGGGTCGGCCTCGTAGAGCTTCAAGATGTCGATGAAGTCGGAGCCGACGATCGGGTCGCCGCCGATGCCGACGATCGAGGAGTTACCGGTCCCGGCCTGCTTTAGCTCGTTGCCGATCTGGTAGGTCAGGGTGCCGCTCTTGGAGACGACGCCGATCGGGCCCGGATCGAAGAACTGGGCGGGAATGATCCCGACGTTGGCCTTGCCGGGCGAGAGCACGCCGGGGCAGTTGGGGCCGATCAGCCGCACGCCGGCCTCCTGCGCCTTCCAGTAGGTCTGCAGCATGTCGAGGACCGGGATCCCCTCGGTGATCGCGATCACCGTCTCGACCCCGGAATCGATCGCCTCGTCGATTGCGGCAGCGGCGAAGCGGGCGGGGACGAAGATCATCGAAGTGTTGGCGCCGGCCTCGGTGACGGCCTCTTTGATCGTGTCGAAGACGGGCACGCCCTCGACGTCCTGGCCGCCCTTGCCGGGGGTGACCCCGGCGACGAGGTCGGTCCCGTAGGCCTTGTTGCGGAGGCCGTGGAAGGAGCCCTCGCGGCCAGTCAGGCCGGAGACGGCGAGTTTCGTGCTGCCGTCGATGATGATGCTCATGCGGCGCTCCCGGCGAGCTCGACGACGCGGCGGGCGGCGTCCAGCATCGTCTTCTCCTGATGCAGGTTGGGCAGGTCGGCCTCGGCGAGGATCTTCAGCCCCTCCTCGGAGTTGGTGCCGTCGAGGCGGACGACCAGCGGCATGCCGAGGTCGATCTGGCTCGAAGCGGTGACGATCCCATTGGCGATCTCGTCGCAGCGGGTGATGCCGCCGAAGATGTTGAAGAGGATGGCGCTGACCTTCGCGTCGGACTTGATGACTTCGAGGGCGTTGACGATCGCCTCGGCTTTGGAGCCGCCGCCGGCGTCGAGGAAGTTGGCGGGGGCACCGCCGGCCTGGGCGACGACGTCGAGCGTCGACATGCAGAGCCCGGCGCCGTTGGCGAGGATGCCGACGTTGCCGTCGAGCTTGACGTAGGTGAGGCCCTTCTCCTTCGCCATCTGCTCCTGCGGATCGTCGACCGTGTCGGCGATGTCGGCCAGGTCCTGGTGGCGGAAGAGAGCGTTGCCGTCGATCGTCACCTTCGAGTCGAGGGCGACGACCTTGCGGTCGGCGGTGACGATCAGCGGGTTGACCTCGATCAGGTTCGCGTCCTCCTCACGCGCCACCTCGGCCAGCTTCACGAGCACCTCGGCCGCCTCGTCGAGCGCGTCCTCGGCGAGGCCGGCGTCGGCGACGATCGAGCGCGCGGCGGTGGCATCGAACTCCTTGGTCGGGTCGATGTGGCGTTTGACCAAGGCGTCGGGGTCCTCGGCGGCGACCGCCTCGATGTCCATCCCGCCCTTGGCCGAGACCATCGCCAGCAGCTTCTTCTCGCCGCGGTCGAGAATGACCGAGGCGTAGTACTCCTCGGCGATGTCGGAGCCACCCTCGACCCAGACCTGGTCGACGCGGAAGGGTCCCTCGCCGTGGGGGCCGACGAT
>Ga0190275_10000449_pt1 | contig 36710 bp, 41 predicted proteins | sample Popmic550T_FD_133745 | JGI IMG/M metagenome (GOLD analysis project Ga0190275, IMG submission 133745) | Populus adjacent soil microbial communities from riparian zone of Yellowstone River, Montana, USA - 550 T | ecosystem: Environmental > Terrestrial > Soil > Riparian zone > Trees stand | place... | reverse complement strand
GGGCGCTTGCGCTCGTACCACGCGAAGCCAGCGGCCAGCGCGAGCGCCAGCAGCACGAAGGAGGACATCTGCCAGGTCATCGAACCAGCTCCCTTTCGATCAATTTCGCGCCCTGCTCGGGCATCAGCGCACCGCCCGCGCCGTCGAGCGCGCGCGCAACCTCGGTGGAGAAGTGCCAGCCGCCGGCGAGCAGCTCGGCCGGCGGCCCGTCGGCGATCACGACCCCGTCGCCCATCAGCACGATGCGATCGGCGAAGGCCGCGGCGAACTCGGTGTCGTGAGTCGCGACGATCAACGCCGCGCCGGCGGCCGCGAGCGCCTCGATCCGCGCCGCGAGCGCGTCCTTGTGGACGCGATCCATTCCGCGCGTCGGCTCGTCGAGGCAGACCGCGGCACAAGGCGCGTCGCCCGCCAGCACGATCTCGAGCGCCAGCCGCTGGCGCTCGCCGCCGGACAGGTCGCGCGGGTTGGCGTCGGGACGGTCGGCGAGACCGGCGGCGCTCAGCGCATCCGCGCCTGCCTCGTCGACCGCGTGCTCGTGGATCAGGTAGTCGCCCGGGTTCTGCAGCAGCAGCGCGATCTCGCCAGCACTCTCGATGCGGCCGCGAGTCGGCGCGGCAAGACCCTTGAGGTGGCGCAGCAGCGTCGACTTCCCCGCGCCGTTGCGCCCCATCAGCGCGATCCGCTCGCCGGGCTCGACGCCGAGGTCGATGCCGCGCAGGATCGCGCGCCCGTTCGCGATCTCGTGCCAGACGCCGCGCAGCTCGACGGCCTTCGCTGACCGGCGCTCGCGCCGCCGTGGCGGCGCCGGGGTCTCGCCGGCGCCGCCGTCCGGCGTCAGTCCCGCGGCACGGAGGCCGTCGCGCGCCTCCTTGACCGACCGCGGCAGCGGGCGCAGCCCGGCGAGTGAGAACAGCCGCGCGATCGGCGTCGCGAGGTTGCCGCCGTCTGCGACGGCCCAGTCGAGGTACTCGCGCGGCGAGGCGTCGCAGACGACGGCGCCGTCGGCCATCGCCAGGACGCGATCCGCCGCCGGCAGGCAGCGGTCGATCCGCTGCTCGGCGATCACGACGGCGGTCCCCCACTCCTCGTTGAGCCGGCGCAGCAGCCAGATCAGCTCGTCGCCGGCGACCGGATCGAGCTGCGAAGTCGGCTCGTCGAGCACCAGCAGCGCCGGCCGATGGACGAGCGCGGCGGCGATCGCCACCCGCTGCAGCTCACCGCCGGACAGCGTGTCGGTGCGGCGATCGAGCAGCCCGGCGATCCCGAGCGCCAGCGCGACCTCCTCGACGCCGCGCGCGATCGCGCTCGGCGACTCGCCGCGATGCTCGAGCGGCAGCGACAGCTCGGCGCGCACGCCGCCCATCACCACCTGGGTCTCGGGGTCCTGGAAGACGGTCCCGCAGACGGCGGCGAGCTCGCCGGGGCCGTGATCGCGGACGCTCATTCCGGCGACCTCGAGCTCGCCCGTCACCTCGCCGCCGTGGAAGTGCGGAACCAGGCCGCAGAGCGCGCGCAGCAGCGTCGACTTGCCAGAGCCGGACTCCCCGGCGAGCAGTGTGAAGCCGCCGGGCGCCAGCTCGAGCGTCACATCGCGCAGGGCGTATACGTCGCGCTCCGGGTAGCGGTACGAGAGCCGGTCCGCGACGACGATCGCCTGGTCAGGCACGAGCCACCCCCAGACGGGCCCCGCGACCGGCGAACGGCAGCGCCACCGCGGCGAGCAGCAGCGCGCACAGCAGCAGCTCCGGCGGGCCGAAGGCGATCTCGATCCGCGGATAGACGGCGACGCTCCCGACGCCCGCCACCTTGAAGGCGACCGCCGTCACCGCGACGGCCACCGCGGCCGCCGCGACGCGCAGGTCGTGGCGCGACCACGGCCGCCGGGCGCGCTCCGGCCGCCCGCCAACCGAATAGCCCCGCACCTCGAGCGCGGCCGCGACCTCGACGGCACGGTCGAGGGCGCCGGACAGGGCGGCGCGCGCCACCGCGAGCCGGCTCGGCGGAGCGGGCCGGCAGCGCGCCGCGTCGCCCATCCGCATCGCGTCGCGCGCGAGCACCGGCACCAGCCGCGTCGCCAGGGCCCCGGTCAGCGCCGAGCGGTAGGAGAAGCGGCGGAACAGCCGCAGCAGCTCGTCTGGATCGACGCAGGCCGAGAAGAGCCCGAACGCCATCACGATCGCCGCGACACGCAGGCCGGCCAGGCCGCCGGCGACCAGCGCCTCGAGCGTTATGTCCATGCGCCGGCCGAGGATCTCGCCACCGCGCACCAGCAGCGTGTCGCCCTCGCGGTAGACGAGCGGGTTGATCACCGCGACGAGCAGCACCAGCGGCAGCGACAGCAGCGCCGCGCGCTTGATCTCCCGCCCGACGCCCGCCATCACCCCCGCGGCGACGACAGCGCCGATCGCCGTGGCGAGCACGACTGGGTCCTCGAACAGCATGCAGGTCAGCGCCAGCGCCAGGCAGAGCGACGCCGTCGCCCCCGCCCGCGCCCTGTGCAGGGGGCTCGCGGCCGGCCGGTATGCGGGGACCGGCAACTCGCGCCGCGACGCCGTGCGGTCCGCGGATCTCACCGCGCGCCGATCCCCAGCGGCAGCTTCAAGACCTCGTCGTCGACGATCGCCACGGCGAAGGCGTTGCGCAGGTCCCGCGTTCGGAACGCGGCCGCCGCGGCGTCGACGCCCTGCTCGTCGATGCCGGTCACGAGCCAGAGCAGCTCGCGATCGGTCGGCCGCAGAGCCGCTATCAGCCCGGCGCCCGCACCGACCGAGCGGACCGACCGGCCGTCCGCGTCGAGCAGCTCGAGGGAGTCGCCGTCGTCCTCGAAGCGCGCGAACACCCCGCTGCGTCCCGGGCCGAGCTCGATGGCGCGCGCGGTGGGCTGCTGGCGTGCGGTCGCCCAGTCGGCGACGACGACGCGGGCGACGTTCTGGTTGCCGGGCGCGCCGAGCGACGCGCCGTTGGCCGGCACGTCGGCGTCGCGCAGCGTCTGCTTGACCTTGTCGCACGGCGCCGAATCCGAGTCCTGGCACTCGACCCTGACCGGAAAGCGCTTGCCGCCGAGGCCGTCGAGGAACGGCTGCGGGAACGCCCCGACGATCGCCCGCACGTGCGGCGTCGTATCCCAGTCGCGGCGATCCCACTGGACGACGTCGCCCGGCGAGGCCTCGTAGTCGGCCGCGCCCTCGTCGGCCGCGATGCCGTTGACGAAGTAGAACCAGTCGCTGGTCGCGCCCGACCCCCGGCCCGAGAGCCCGTCGATCGACTGGACGAATCCGCCGCCGAAGCGCGTCTCGACATCGGCGTTGCGCTTCAGCAGCCGCATCACCGTCTCGTCCTCGCGGATCGTCAGGTCGTTCTTCGCGAGGACGAGCTGATGGCCGAAGTCGCGTGTGACGCGCAGGTCGACGCCCGCCCCCGAACGCTCGGCCCCCGGCCCCAGCCCGCAGCCCGAGAGCGCGGCGAGTACCGCGGCCGTGAGACAGGCGAGTGCGCAACGACGGATCGTCACTTGACCGTCACCCGCTCGGAGAACGACCGGATCGTTCCCTTCTTCGACGCGAAGATCTTGTGGCGACCGCGCTCGAGTGCCAGCGTCGCGCGCCCCTGCGCGTCGGTCGTGGCCTTCCGGCCGCCGGCGTGGACCGTCGCGCCGGCGATCTCGATCGCGTCGCCGGCATCGTCGTAGCCGTGCACGGCGACCGTCAGGCGCCCGGCGTCGAACGTCGTCTCCACCGCCAGCGAGCGCTGGCAGGTGCCGTTCGAGAACTGGCTGCAGTAGAACCAGACGACGTCGTCGCCCGCGCGCAGGCGCCCGTTGCCGAACGGGCCGGTGGGGTCGGCCGCGCCGGCGGTCGCGAGCTTGTGCCCGACCTTGTAGACCCAGCCGTCCTGACCGCGATTGCGCTGACCGCGGAGCGCCTTGACGAACAGGCCGGCGCTGTCGGCGGAACGGCGGGAACAGGAGCCGTAGTCGTGGAACCCGATCCGCCCCGGCTTCGACCGAACGAGCGCGGCGAGCGAGGTCGCGGCCGCGATCCCACAGGTCCGCCTGCCGACGGTCGTGGTCGTCCGCGCGGCGCGGACCGGACCCTCGATCGCCCTGCCGCCGCGGAAGACGACCATCTGGTCGACCAGCGGCGCGCCCTTGGCCGACGCCGTAGCCGGCATTTCCACCGAACCGTGCGCGCTTGCGGCAAGCGCCGCCGCGCCAGCCAGCACCACCACGGCACTTGACACCTGAGCATTCATGGATCGCCCTTCCTCGAGGGGTTGTGCTTCGATCTCGGCCCGGGGCAGGTCTCCTGGCTCCCGGGCTCGATCGCCGCGCCTTCCCAGGTTGCCGTTGGCTACCCAGTGGCCGGCACGCGTTGCGTGCCATGCGCCGTCTTCTTCGCCCGGTCACAGTGGCGGGACCGCGCCGGATTCGCACCGGACTTCCCCAGCCACCAGGCCGTGTTTGTCGCCGACCAGCGTACACCGGCAAGTCGTAGTACGGTTCGCGCCGACAAGGGTCGGTGGTCAAGGGAAGCCGGTGAAAGACCGGCGCGGACCCGCCACTGTGACCGGGGAAGGCTCTCGCAAGCGCGAGGCGCAGCCACTGAACGGCCGTCGGCCGTTCGGGAAGGCGCGAGAGCTCGGATCCCGGAAGCCAGGAGACCTACCTCCGGCCCCAAAGCCCAAGCCCTCGGGAAAGGGGTGGCTCTTCTATGACCATCAGACGTTCTCTATCGCTCGCCGGCGTCCTCACGCTGGCTCTATTTCTCCCGGCCGCGGTCTCCGCGGCCCCAACCGCCGTCGACGTGCGGATCGAGGGGATCAACTCGACGATCTTCGACGGCCCAGTCACCACAGATGGCAAGACCGTCACCACCACGACTGGCGGCTCGCACAGCTGCGATGGCACCAACGGCGGCGCGAATCCGTCGGCGGGTGCAACGCCGATCACGGCGCTCGACGATGCGGCCATCAAGGGGGGCTTCACCTGGGACGGCACCTGGTACGACAGCTTCAGCGACTACACCACCGACCGCATCGGCCCCGACGCGGCCAATCTCGTCACGTTCCAGTTCTGGGGCCTTTTCATCAACGAGGCCTATGCCGAGGTCGGTGGCTGCCAGTTCCGGGTCAGCGCCGGAGATGAGGTGCTCTGGGCCTATGACGCCTACGCTCGCCAGCAGGGCGTTCTGTCGCTGTCGGGCGATGGCGGCACCCGACCTGGGGTGCCGGCCGCCGTACGCGTGACGAAGGCCCGTGCTGGTTCCCCTGTGGAGGGCGCCCAGATCGGATCGGAGGCCACAGCCGCGGATGGGACGGCGCAGCTCACCTTTGCCGAGCCGGGCGTCTACCGCCTGAAGGCCGAGCATCCGCAGTACGTCCGGTCGCGCGCGCTGACGATCTGCGTCGACCCGCCCGGAGCGGACGAGTGCACCTATGGCGACAAGACCGTTCCAACGGCACGTCTCGACGCCCCCACGCTGGCCAGCAGCCTGTCGCGCTTTGGCAACCGCGTGCCACTCAGCTGGCAGGGCGATGACACTGGCGGGAGTGGCATCAAGCGCTACCGCATCGAGGTGCGACGCGCCGGCAAGCCGGACTCGGCTTGGCGCATGCTCCGCACTGACACCTCGAAGACCAGCGGTCGGCTCAACGGCGCCGACGGCGTGGCCTACGAGCTGCGTGTCCGCGCCTTCGACCGGGCGAACAACGCCAGCGTGGCCGCACTCGCCACGACGATCGTCCCGTTCGACAACCTCAGCGACCGGCTGCGCTTCTCGAAGCGCGGCTGGAAGGTGCTGAGCCGTCAGGGCGCCTGGCAGCTCTCGACCAGCCGCGCCACTCGGTCCGGCGCGAGCGCGTCGCTGCGCTTCACCGGGACGAGGGCGACGATCGTGACGCGCAAGCTCCGCGAGGGCGGGCGCCTGCGGATCACGGTCGACGGCGATTCGAAGGTCGTGTCGCTGAAGGGCAGGAGCCGCTTCCGACGCACGCTCCTCGGCACCGGCAAGCTCGAGCCGGGCCGCCACGCGCTGCGCGTGACGAGCCTCGGGCGCGCGCCGGTCGAGATCGACGCGGTGGCAGTCACGCCCTGATCGCCGCGGGGGCCACAGCCGCGCGGGGCGCCTCGGCGTCCCGCGCGCCTACCCCCGCCCGAGGCGCACGACGGCATACCCGCAGCCTTGTACAATCACCGGCCGCAGCACTCTCCGAGCCGCCATCGTCTAGGGGACTAGGATACCGCCCTCTCACGGCGGAGACCGGGGTTCGAATCCCCGTGGCGGTACTCCAGAAACCCGCTCTCTGAGCGGGTTTTTGCGTTGTCAAGGCCTAGCCACGCCCGTCCAGGTGCCGGTTTGTAACAGGGGGCGCCTCAGGCCGAAACGGGTGCCGGATCGCCGCGAACCGGTGCGCCGCCGAGCGGCGCGGACGGCAGACGGCGGGTGAGCCAGAAGCCGATCAGGACGAAGATCGCGGCGCCGAAGAGGGCGCGCTTGAGGGCGTCGAGCTGTGCGTCTCCGTAGACCTCGGCCACTGCAGTCGCCTGGTCGGCCGGGAGGCCGGCGTCGCCGGCGGCCTGCTCGACGTCGGCGCGCGGGACGAACTCGAGGCCCTGCTCGGTCCGCTCGACGATCTGCCGCTGAATCTGCGGTGGTACGTCGGGGCGCTCGGCGATCGCCGTCGCGGAGGCCGTCGCAAGCCCGGAGAGCAAGATCGCGCCGATCAGCGCGGTGCCGAGCGACGCGCCGAGATTCTGCGCAGTGCCCTGCAGACCACCCGCCTCGCTCGCGCGCGTCTGCTCGACCGAGGACATGATCACGTTGCCGAGCTGGGAAGCGAGCAGCCCCACCCCCACTCCGAATGCGGCAAGCGCGATCGCGAAGCCGGTCTCGTTGATCTCATAGTCGATCGTCGCGATCAGTCCGACGGCCGACACGAGCATCCCGGCCAGGCCGATCTGGACGATCGTGCGGGGCGACAGCCGTGTCGCGAGCCGTGGCCCGCCAAGCGCGGCGATGAACATCGTCACGGAGATCGGCAGGATCGCCAGGCCCGTCTCGAGCGCGTCCTTGCCGAGCACGACCTGGAGGTAGAGCGGCAACACGAAGAAGATCCCATTCATCACCAGTTGCTGGGCGCCGAGCATCGCCAGGCCGCCGCGCAGCTGACCGACGCGCAAGATGTCCGGTCGCAGAAGCGGCTCACGCTCCGCCCGCACGCGACGTTCGCTCCAGCGCAGGAAGGCGGTCATCAGGACGGCGCCGATCGCGACCAAGAACGGAACCGCCGAAAAGCCGAGCGGCGTGATCTCGGTACCAGCGATGGTCAGCGCGCCCTTCGGCTCGATCAGCCCCCACTGCGGGATGCGCAGCACTCCGAAGACCATCAGACCCATGCCTGACGCCGACAGCACGGCGCCGACGACGTCGAGCGCCGGCCGCGGCTTCACGGGCGGCGCGTCCTTGATCACCCGCAGCGCCGCCAGAACACCCGCGATGACGACCACCTCACCGGCGAAGACGTAGCGCCAGGTGAAGGTCTCGGTCACCCAGCCGCCGATCAGCGGTCCGGCGGCCACCCCAGCCGCCGCAATGCCGCCGATGATGCCGTAGGCCAGCGCGCGGTCGGACCCGCTGTAGTTGCGCGCGGTCAGGGACGCGATCGCTGGGATCACCATCGCCGCGCCGATCCCCTCGAGCCCGGACCAGCCCAGGATCAGCACCGTCGCGTTGGGGCTCAGCGCGGTCGTGAGCGACCCAGCGGCGTAGACGACCATTCCGATCGCGAACGTCCGCCGGCGGCCGAGGATGTCGCCGAGCTTGCCGCCGGTCAGCATCAGTCCCGCCATCACGAGCGTGTAGAGCGTGATCGCCAGCTGAACCTGGGAGACCGTGGTGTCGAGATCGGCGACGACGTCGGAGATCGCGACGTTCATCACGGTCGTGTCGAGCACCATGACGAACTGCGCCGCGGCGAGAACCAGGATCGGCAGCCACTTCTTCACGGCGCGAGACTATTGCGCTCAGTGCGCTTCAGGCGAGCAAGTGGGCGATCGGCACGTCGAGCGCCTCCGCCAGGCGGGCGACGGTGCTGATCCGCGGATCGCGGCTGCCGCTCTCGTAACGGGATATATCCGCCATCTGGATGTTCGCGCGCGCGCCAAGCTGTTCCTGGCTCAGGCCAAGCTCCTTGCGCCGCCGGCGCAGATTCTCCGCAAAGGAAACGACTACGTCTCTAGACATCCGGCGCGATGGTCGCCGTTTTGGGCCAATAACGCCATGTCGTCAAAAACAAGGCCGATCGGCACCTCATGCGCCAGTTGGCTCTGGCGCGACTGGCACTGGAGGCGAAGGATGCGACTGTGGACGATCCTCTTCCCATTTTCGGATCGAACCTTCGCAAGGCTCGCTTGGCCCGCGGCCTTAGCCAGGAGCGGCTCGCGCACCTGTGCGGACTCAACATGACCCATGTGGCCCGCATCGAGCGCTCCGAGCGCGAGCCGGGCGTTCGCACGGTCGCCAAGCTCGCCCGCGGTCTCGACGTGCGCGCCTCGGTCCTGTTCGACGGCCTCGAGGGCCGCGACTCCTGAGAACCGCGGGCTAGAGTTCGCGGCCATGCGCCGAGCGACCGCGAAGGCCCGCGCCGCCCGACCATGGTCGTGGGACGAAGTCCGCCTGCGGACGCTCGCGATCTACCGCTCGGACAGCGACGAGCGCGAGCGCACGGCGGTGCTGGTCTGGCAGGGCGACGACCCGCGCGTGACGATCGGCGGCGCGATGCCGGCGCTGCTCGCCGTGACCGTCGACGCGGAGGAGGAAGCCGGCGCCGACAACGTCATCGCGATCGCCGGCTTCGACTCGCTGGAGGTCGCGCGCGCCCGCTGCGTCGAGTGGGCCGGCGCGGGCACTGAGGCGGGCTGGGACTCACTTGGCGAGGCCGCCCAGGTCGGCGTCTACGCGGCGATCCGCGAGCCCGGCTTCGCGGGCGGCTAGCCGCGCTGGCGCGTGACGGCTCGCTCGAGCTGGGTGATCCGCTCGCCGAGCTCGTCGAGCTTCGTCAGCACCGCGTCGTCGCCCGAACCACCGGTCGCCGCCGGGACCGCCGGCGCGGCCGACAGCTCCGTCCCCCGGGCGTCATGCTGCCAGCGGCCGACGAAGCGCTGCGCGATAGCGCCGGTGAGGACCGCCAGGAATCCCGCGCCCATCACCATGATCGCCATCGCCAACGCCTTCCCGGTCTCGGTCGTCGGGACGATGTCTCCGTAGCCCGTGGTCGTGACGGTCGTCACCGCCCAGTAGAGGCCGTCGCCAACGTCGACGTCGGGCTCGAGCTCGGCGAACGCCAGGCCGCCGAAGCCAACCGTCAGCAGCGTCAGGATCGCGACGTTGCGCAAGCCCTCGGTGGTCGTCACGCCCTCGGCGAGCCGGCGCGCGACGCGGCCGCGCAGCAGGCGCACGGTACGGAATAGGTCGAGCCCCTCGAATGCCGGCAGCGTCAGCACGACGATCACCGGGGTCATCGGGCGCCGGCGCAACCACCCGCCACGATCGCTAGAGACCGCGAGCATCGTCACCAGCTCGGCCGCGAAGACTGCCCAGCAGAGCCAGTTGGCGATCCCTAGCGCCGTCTCGAGGCCATCCGAGAGGTCGAAGGCGCGCGCGATCACCACCGGGGCGGTGACCAGCGCCGCGACATAGGTCACGCCGTCGAATATGCGTTGCAGGCGTTGCTCCAGCGGGCGTTCCACGTTCACTGGTTCGACGCCGGTCCTCCACATCCTCAGGAGCCCCTTCACATCGCTTTCACGCGACCGTCACCGACCGGTCACAGCGGTCCGCGCGGCGCGTTGCACGATCGCCCCATGAACGACGAGACGATCGAGACGATCAGCCGCCACATCCGCGTGGCATTCATGGCAGCGGTCACCGCCGGAATGCTCGCCCTGACCTTCGAGCACGCCCGCCGCGGGCTGCCCGCGTTTCCGACGGTCGCGGTCTACGCGCTGACCGCCGGGTTCGGGCTGGAGTTCTTGCGAGCGGAGCGGTCGGTCCGTTAGATTTGAGTCGATGGACAAACGTCGGTCCGACGTCCTCAAAGCCTCTCCGCGGATGTTCGAGTCGAACCTGCTCGACAGGCTGTCGCGCGTCCATCCCGTGGTCCCGCTCGTCATCTTCATCCCGGCGATCGCCGTGCTGTTCGCGCTCGGCCAGGAGGGCACGCCGCCGCTCGAGGTGACCGTCTGGATCGCCGGCGGCTGGATCTTCTGGACGCTGACCGAGTACTGGCTGCACCGGCTCGTCTTCCACTTCGAGCCCGAGGACGGGATCGGCGCCCGCCTGCACTGGATCATCCACGGCGTCCATCACGACCATCCCAACGACCCGATGCGGCTCGTGATGCCGCCGTCGGTCAGCGTCCCGCTCGCGCTCGGCTTCTGGGCGCTCTTCCACTGGGCGATCGGCGGCCAGAGCGCCGACCTGTTCGCCTGCGGCTTCCTCGTCGGCTACCTGGCCTACGACATGACGCACTACCACCTCCACCACCACACCCCGCGCACCCGCCTCGGCAAGCACTTCTACGAGCTCCACATGCGCCACCACTTCCAAGACCACACCCGCGGCTTCGGCGTCGCCGCCCCCTGGTGGGACGTCGTCTTCCAGACCCGCCTCCGCCGCCGCAAGCCCCACGCCTAGCGCGGCAACTGTCGCTCTTCTGTCGCAGAGTCGTTACACAACTCTGCCCACAGGCAGAGGCGGATCGTGCAGCATATCTGCATGCACTCTCCCGCCGTCCGCGAACACGCCCTCCAGCTCGTCCGCTCGGGCCTCAACGACTGCGAGGTCGCCCGCCGTACCGGCATCTCCCGCACGACGATCCGCGACTGGCGCCGGCCGCGCTATCGGCCGCGAGGTCCTGTCCGCTCGCCTTGCCCGCGCTGCTGGTCGCCGTCCCTTCACATGTCGTTTGAACCGGAGGACTACGCCGAGCTGCTGGGCCTCTATCTCGGCGACGGTCACGTCGTTCAGCTTGCACGCACCTGCAGATTCAGGCTCTTCCTCGACTCCCGACACACCGAGATCGTCTTGCAATCACGCGCCCTGCTGAGACGGTGCTTCCCGCATCACGCCGTCGGAACGGTCCTCGGGCACGAAGGCCGCATGACAGTCCTCTCCGTCCACTCGTCCCATATGTGCTGCGTCTTCCCTCAGCACGGGCCGGGAATGAAGCACACGCGAGCCATTCGCCTCGAGGCCTGGCAGAAGACGCTCGTCGGCCGCGCGCCCTGGCATCTCCTGAAGGGACTCATCCGCAGCGATGGCTGCTCGTTCATGAATCGCACCGGCCCTTACGAATATCTGTCGTACGGGTTCAGCAACCATTCGACCGACATCATCGATCTGTTCTGCGAAACATGCGACGCATTAGGACTGGAGTACCGTCGCTATGCGCGCGCGGTAAGGATCAACCGACGATCGAGCGTTGCTCGTCTTGAGGCCAAGATCGGCGTGAAGCGCTAAGTTTCCCGCCCCACGCGGATGTGGCGGAATCTGGTAGACGCGCGGGCTTCAGGTGCCCGTGTCCTTCGGGACGTGGAGGTTCGAGTCCTCTCATCCGCACTTGCAGGCCGGCCTCACCAGCACTCGATGAGCGATCCCAACCAGCCCGGCGAGTCGGCGTACGCCAGTGCCGGGGTCGACTACGCGACGCTCGACGCGGGCAAGCGGCTGGCGCTGACCGCGGCGCTGAGCACTTCGGGCGCCCTCGCGGCGCATGGCGGCAAGGCGCTCGACGTGTCGCGCGGCGAGCCGGCGTTCGTCTTCGAGCTCGGCGACCGCACGCTGGCGTTCGTGATGGAGGGACTCGGCACCAAGGCCGTCGCGTCGCGCCTGGTCGCCGAGCAGCTCGGCCTCAACCGCTTCGACGCCGTGGCCTACGACACGGTCGCGGCGATCGTCAACGACCTGATCTGCGTCGGCGCGCTGCCGCTGGTCGTCAACGCCTACTTCGCGACCGGCTCCTCCGACTGGTACCGCAAGAGCGAGTGGCACGCGGCGCTCGTCGAGGGCTGGAGCCGCGCCTGCGCCGACGCCGGCGCGACCTGGGGCGGCGGCGAGTCGCCGTCGCTGCCCGGGCTGGTCAACAGCGAGGACATCGAGCTCGCCGGCAGCGCCGTCGGCGCGATGCCGGAGGGACGCGAGCCGGTGCTCGGGCAGGACCTCTCCCCCGGCGACGAGATCGTGATGGTCGCCAGCAGCGGCCTGCACGCCAACGGCGCGTCGCTCGCCCGGCTGATCGCCGATCGCCTGCCCGACGGCTACGCCACGCCGCTTCCGAGCGGCCGCGCCTACGGCGACGCGCTGCTCGACCCGTCGATCCTCTACGCCAAGCTCGTCGGCGCGCTCGCCGAGGCGGACACGCCGGTCAGCTACTACAGCCACGTCACCGGCCACGGACTGCTGAAGCTGATGCGACCGAGCCGCGACCTGACGTACCGGATCACCGCGCTGCCGCCGGTGCCGGAGATCCTCGCCTTCCTCGCCGAGCAGTCCGAGATGGACGCCCACGCCGCCTACAGCACGCTCAACATGGGCAGCGGCTTCGCCGTGTACACCGGCGCCGGAACGGGCAGGCAGGTCGTCGAGATAGCGGAGGGCCTCGGCCACGAGGCGCTGATCGCCGGTCGGGTCGAGGACGGACCGCGCCAGGTGATCGTCGAGCCGATCGGCGTCGTGTACGCCGACGCCGAGCTCGATCTCAGTCCCGACACGGCCTGACCCCGCACCGCCAATAGACTCGCGGCGAGACTACGAAAGGAACGCCAGTGGCTTACGAGGTACCTGATCTTCCGTACGACTACGCGGCACTCGAGCCGCACATCGACGAGGCGACGATGCGTGTCCACCACGACAAGCATCATCAGGCCTACGTCGACAAGGCCAACGCGGCGCTGGAGGGCACCGACTGGGCCGACAAGCCGATCGAGGACGTGATCGCCAACCTCGCCCAGCTGCCGGAGGACATCCGCGGCCCGGTGCGCAACAACGGCGGCGGCCACTACAACCACAGCCTCTTCTGGGAGTCGATGTCGCCGAACGGCGGCGGCGCCCCGGACGGCGACCTCGGCGCGGCGATCGACTCGGCCTTCGGCTCGTTCGGCGACTTCCAGGACAAGGTCAAGGCGACCGGCGTCGGCCAGTTCGGCTCCGGCTGGGCCTGGCTGGTCCACGACGGTTCCGGCCTCGCGGTCGTCGGCACGCCGAACCAGGACAACCCGCTGACCGACGGCAAGACGCCGCTGCTCGGGGTCGACGTCTGGGAGCACGCCTACTACCTGAAGTACCAGAACAAGCGCCCCGACTACATCGACGCGTGGTGGAACGTCGTCGACTGGGGCAAGGTCGCCGAGCGCTTCAGCGCTGCCGGCTAGCGCATCCATTCCAGGATGGCCGCGGCGATGACCTCGCCGCGGTCCTCCTGGAGGAAGTGCGCGGCGCCCTCGATCACCAACTGCTCCGCCGCTCCCGGGATCAGGTCGACGAACATCTGGCCGGCCTTCGGCGAGGGGAAGACCGGATCGGAGTCGGAGAAGGCGACGAGCACAGGCTTCTCCCAGCGCGCCAGCTCGTCCATCACAGCGGTCATCTCAGCGGCGCCCGGCGCGGCGCCGTCGATCGGCACCAGCAACGGGAAGGTGGCCGCGGCCGCCTTGGACGCGGCATCCGGGAACGGCGCCTCGTAGGCGGCGACGACATCGGGCGACAGCTCGGTCGCGGTCCCGCCCTGTAGGACCAAGCCGACCGGCAGGTCGGGGTTCTGCTCGGCGAACGCGCGCCAGCGCAGGAAGCCCTTGCTGACGCGGCCGGTGAAGAGACCGGTGTTCATGACGACGAGCCGATCGACGCGGTCGGCGTTCTCGACGGCCCAGCGCAGCCCGATCGGCCCGCCCCAGTCCTGGACGACGACGGTCGCTCCGCTCAGGTCGAGCCCGTCGAGCACCCCGGCGACCTGCTCCACGTGACGGTCGTAGGAGTACCAGCCGAAGTCAGCCGGCTTGTCGGAGCGACCGAAGCCGGCGAGGTCGGGGCAGATCACCCGATGGCCGGCGTCCACCAGCGGCGGCAGCAGCTTGCGGTAGAGGTACGACCAGGAGGGCTCGCCGTGGAAGCAGACGATCGGGCTCCCCTGCCCCTCGTCGACGTAGTGCATCCGCAGCCCGCCGACCTCGGCGTAGTGCGGCTCGAACGGATAGCCGGGGAGGTTGACGAATCGCTCGTCGGGCGTGCGGAGGACCTCCATCGCGCGGACCCTAATCGACCGACCTGCGGCTCGGGTAACCTCGTCCCGATGGCCGTTGCCAAGTCACCGACCGATGTCGTGGTCGTCTCCGACGACGTCGTCGTGGTCGAGACCCATCCCTGCGTCGAGCTGACCGCGGGCATGGCGCGCTACCTGCTGGCGATCCTCGACCTCTCCGAGGGCGACCAGCGGCCCTCCCAGAGCAGCCTCAGCCGCCACCTCGACGTCTCGGCGCCGACCACGTCCGAGGCGATCGGCCGGCTGCGCAGCCTCGGACTCGTGGAGCCCGGCGCGATCGCGCTGACCGTCGCGGGGACGAGCGCCGCGCTGGTGCTGCGCTCGCGCCGACTGGCCGCCTACGAACTGACCCGCGAGGTGCTCGGACTCGGCGAGGCCGACTCCGAGGTCGAGGCCGAGCGGCTCGCCTTCAGCGTCTCGCCGCTGCTCGGGCGCAGCCTCGTCAGCTGGCGCGCCGCGCGCCACAGCGCTACGGCGCGCGCAGCATCCTGACGACCGCGACGATCGCGATCGCGGTCATCACGACAGCGCTGACAACGCACCACTGACAGATCGCGTCGATCACGTCGAGCTCGAGATAGGTCAGGTAGGCGCTGTAGCCGAAGCCGACGAGCGCGACCAGCGCGGTCGCCGTCCTCCCCAGCTCGCCGGGGATCGCCAGGGACGCGAGGATCGACATGTAGCCGAGCAATCCGATCAGCGCGACCGGCACGCCAGCGAGCTCGGAGTACTCCGACGCCTGCACCTTCGCGCAGCCGCCGGTCGTGCAGACCGCCTCGATGTGCGAGTAGTGGACGTAGGTCAGATAGCCGGCGATCGCCAGCCCGACCACGGCAAGCGCCGCGACAGCCAGTGTCAGGCTGTCGCGGGCGCGTACCGGCGCTACCTCGACGGGCTCAGCCGCCACTGCCCGGGAGACGGCGGTCGATCTCCGAGCCGACCGCAGACGCGGTCAGCTCGCTCAACCGGAGCTGCTCGAGCGTTCCGCCCCGGCGCGAGGCAAAGAACGTCGGCGTCGAGCCGACGCCGAGCGTCTTCGCGGCCGCCTCAGCGCGGCGCAGCTCGACCGCCGCGACCGACCCCTGGGCGTCGGCCAACGCCTTGTCGGCGTCCAGTCCGTCGACCCCGCTCGCGACCTCGCGCAGGAACTCGTCGGTCGCGTAGCCCGAGTTCTCGGGCCCCTGGTTGGCGAAGAAGAGGTCCGCGAACTGCCAACCCCGGTTCTGCTCCGCCGCGGCCGCGGCGACCTGGCCAGCGCGCAGCGAGTCCTCGCCGAGGAAGGTCAGCACGCGCAGCTCCATCCGGACCTTGCCGGTCCGAACGTAGCGCCGCACCAGCTCCGGCAGCTCGTTGCGCGCAAACTGCGCGCAGAACGGACACTGGAGGTCGACGAACTCGACCAGGGTGACCGGGGCGGCGGGGTCGCCGACGGCGATCCCCTCCTGGGGAACGCCCGCGAACAGGCGGTTGACCTCGGCCTGGCCCCGCAACGAGCTGCCGTCGCCAAGACCCTGCGGTCCGCTGTCGCCGCCGCTCGCCAGCGCCAGTGCGCCGACCGCCACCGCCGCAGCGACCACCACGCCGACGAGCAGCCAGAGCCGCTGCCGCATCTTCCCTCCGTTCGAGCTCATGTCCGCTTCCTCAGTATGAGCGACAGCGCCGCCAGGCCGGTCAGCAGGCCGAGCCCGCCGAGGGCTAGGGCGGCGATCGCCAGACCGGTCGACGGACCGTCGTCGTCGGAGTCGTCAGCCGCCGATCCGGCCTCCTCGCCGGCGGAGGCCGCGCCACCGTGCTCGCCCTCGCTCGCCATCAGCACCACCGCGGGCGACGGCGACTCGAGGTCGTCCGGGCTCTCGCCCTGCTGCGGGATCTGGATCCAGGCCTCGTTGCCCTTCACGCACTCCTGAACGGTCGGGAAGTAGACGGGATCGCCGGCCTCGCCGGCCGGCAGCTTGACGCTCATCCCGAACATGTCGAGCCGTCCGTCGGGCAGCGGACCCGCGTCGGCAGCCGTCCACACGACCTCCTCGACGCCGGTCGTGACCGTCTCGCCGTGCAGCTCGACCGCGTCCTTGGGGCCCTCCTTCGTCGCGACGTCCCAGCCGGGATGGACCTGCGGAGTCACGCTCGGCACCGACTCCGGGATCTGCACGCGGACGGCCTTCGTCGGCGACCCCTCGCAGCCGTGGGGCACCTGCACCTGCAGCGTCGCGTAGCCATCGGCCGGCGCCTCGCCGGGCGCGATCGTGACGTGCGCGGCGGCGGGCGCCGCGACTGTCAGGGAAGCCGCCAACGCGGCGGCGAACGTCGTCTTGAACCTCATCCGGCTCTCCTTGTCCTGGTTGCCATCGTCAAAGCTCTCCGGTCACCTGATCGGGACCTCGATCGCGGTTCGCAGCTCGTGGAAGTCCGACACCGGAGCTCGCACGACCAGCGACCAGTCGCCCGCCGGGGCCAGATCGGCGCGCGCGACCGTGTAGTGGCCGGGGCCCGCTTTGCGCACGTCGAGCGCGATCGGCCCGATGTCGAGCTCGGGCTCGACGGCCGCGATCGCCAGCCGGCGCGGCCGGTCGTACTGGGCTCCCGTGCGCTTGTCGGACAGGTACACGTGGACTTCGTTGGCGCCGGCGCGCGCCGGGTCGACGGTCAGCTCGATCCGCGCCGGGCCGAAGTCGGCGGTGTCGCCGAACGGTCCGCTCGGCGTGGCCGCCGACGGCGAGTAGGCGACCAGCGCCGCCGTGACAGCCAGCACGCCGGTCATCAGCACGATCTCCGCCCGCAGCGTGCGGCGCAGCACGCCACCGGCCCGCCCGGGTGGCTGCCCGCCCGCCGCGAGGCGTGTCAGCGCCGGCTGAGAGCAGCGGCGGTTGTACGCGCCGAGCGCGAACAGCGCCACGAACAGCGCCGACTTGACCAGGATCGCCCGGCCGAAGGCCGTGTCGACGAGGTCTGACAGGGAGCCGAGATGCAGGACCGACTGCGCGACACCGGTCGCCAGCAGTGCAGCGACCGCCGTCAGCGCGAGTGTCGAGAAGCGGGTGATCAGCAGCGCGAGCAGCCGCGTGCGATCGGGCGGGGCGAGCCTCCGCGTCGCGGCCGGCACGACGAGCAGCAGCAGCGCCAGGCCGCCGACCCAGGCGCTCATCGCGGCTACGTGGACGACGTCGAGCGGGACCAGCAGCGCCGAGTCGTCGGCGGCGCCCGCGTGACCGCCGAGCGCCGGCGAGACGACGAGGTATGCGCAGGCGGCTCCGAACGCGACGAGCCACATCGCGCGTCCGGCGCCGGCGGCGTTGCCGCTCGCCCAGCGCCGGCCGGTGGCGGGCGGCAGGAAGAGCAGCAGCGCCGCGAGCACGCCGAACGCCGTGAAGCGCAGCTTCCACACGTCGCCAAAGCGGGTGTTCAGCACATCGTTTACCAGCCCTGAGTCGAGCGCCGACCAGAACGAGCCGCCGGTGGCGGTCGCGGCCTGGAGGACGATCCCGACCACCGTAGCGGTCAGGCCTGCGAACGCCGCCGCGACGAGCAGCCTGGTCCCGCGCGCCTGGAACATGGAGGCCGCACCAGCCCAGCTGTCGCCGGCCGGCAGCCGCCGCAGCGCCGGCAGCCAGACCAGCAGCAGGAAGGCGAAGCCGCCCGCGAGCAGCGCGATCGCCGCGTAGCTGACGGCGCGCACGGCGCCGAACGCGACCTCGGTGACCGGGCCCGTCCCCTCCTCGAGCAGGTCGGCCACCGCTGCCGCCGGCGTGCCGCCCGCCTTGCCGACGGTGAACACGTAGCCGCCCGTCACCGGGTGCGAGTCCGCCGACACGACCCGGTAGGTGACGATGTAGGCGCCGTCGGGCAGGTCGTTCTCGACGGCCACCGCGACCGCGTCGCCGGACGGCCGCTGCACCTCGCCGGCGTCGACGCGCTCGCCGTCGGCGGCGAACACGCGCAGCGCGCCGAAGCTCGACTCGACCGGCTCGTCGAAGGTCACCGACACCCGCTCGGGCGAGCGCTCGAGCGCGGCGCCGCGCGTCGGCTGGGTCTGCTCGACCACGGCGTGGGCGCCGGCGGACGCCGGCAGCACGAGGGCCCCCGCCAGACAGGCGAGGATCGCCGCGCGGATCACCACGCCTCCCTGTCGGCGCGCGGGGTCCGGGTCCGCCGCCGTCGCCGAACGACCGCGATCAGCGCCAGTCCGCCGAGCACGACCACCGCGAGCGTGACCACTGCCGCGACCGGAAAGCTGTCGTCGGGACGCCCGACCCAGGTCAGGACGCCCGTCACCGTCCCCTTGCGGTCGCCGACGCGGATCGGGACCTCCCAGTCGAAGACCTTCGTCCTCCGTCGCGGGTCGCTGACTGCCTCCGGCCGTCCGGCGCCCATCCAGTGGATGCGATGGTCGTGCCAGTCGAACCGCCCGGACCGGTCGACGACCTTCCACTCCGGCGCGGCGTCCTCGTCGGCGCGCGCCGGAAGGTCGACCTTGGCGAAGCGGTCCTCGTTGAGGTAGAGCGCCGGCGAGTTGAGGTTGACCTCGACCGTCCCGTCGGGCTTCAGACGGGCGTAAGGCTCCCCGTTGTAGCCCTCGACGACGACCGTCTTCCCGCTGTCGTTGCGCAGCGCGAGCTGGTCGTCGCGGTCGATGACCTCGAGCGTCAGGCGGGCGCCGCCGGGGTGTGACGGCGCGAATCTCAGATGTGTAGTCGGTACCGCCCCCGCCATGGGCGTGGGCAGCTGTCGCGGCCGTGGCGAACGCAAGCAGCGCCACCATGGCCGCGCCGCGGATGCGGCGCAATTCGTGCCTCCTCGGGCAGTCGTGGATCGCGCTCCCATCGGGAGCGCGATCGCGCCACGGCGGGAGAGCTAGCGGACGAGCAGCGCCACGGGCGGCGGGCGCACCGCGAGCGAGTCCGCGATCAGTCGGCCCCCGCGTGGAACCGCGCGCAGCGCCCAGCGAGCCGCGGCCGGCGCCGACAGTCGCTGCACAGCGCGACGACGCGGCTGACGTGCGCCCCGCGCGAGCCGGACGAAGCGGTCTTCGCCGAGATAGCGTCCGGCGAGCAGCGGTAGCGCGACGAGCAGCACCGGCGCCGCGTAGAGCAGCGTCGGCGCGAGCATGCCCGCCGCCTCTGCCAGCAGGCAGAGCGACGAGAGCAGCGTCAGCGCCACGAGGGCGCGCCGGTCGCGACGGGGCATGAGCCTGAGCCTACAAGGCCAGACGGAGCCGCGGGGTACTCTTTTCGGCAATGGCCTCCACGACCGCCAGCGGCTGGACCGAGCACACGACCGCGGCGCTGTCCGAGGCCGGCTACCGCTCCAGCGCGCCGCGCGAGGAGGTGATCGGCGCGATCGCCGAGCTGGGCTGCAGCATCACCGCGCGCGAGATCGCCGACCTGCTGCGCGAGCGCGGCAGCGGCGTCGGCCTGGCCAGCATCTACCGCGCGCTCGACCTGCTCGACCGCCTCGGCCTCGTGCAGCGCTTCGACGTCGGCGAGGGCGTCGCCCGCTACGAGGCGGCGCTGCCAGGCGGCGATCACCACCACCACCTCGTCTGCGACAGCTGCGGCACCGTCGAGCCGTTCGAGGACCAGGCGCTCGAGGATGCGATCCACGGACTGTCCGACAAGACCGCCTTCGCGATCGCCGCCCACGACGTCACGCTGCGCGGCGAGTGCCCTGCGTGCCGCGCCAGCGCCAACTAGCCGGCGCCTAGGCCTCCGGCCGGCACTGCTCGGCGCCACCGGTCAGGCCGTCGACCAGGGCGGCTGTGTTCGACTGGACCGACTCGACGTACGTCGCCCCGTCGGAGTCCTCCGGCCCGAGCGCATCGGCCCACAGCGGGCGCCCGACCTTCGCGCCCGTCTCGCGCGCCACAGCGCGCTCGAGCTTCGGGTTGATCGAGCTCTCCGGGAAGATCGCCTCGACGTTCTCGCGCTCGATCTGGTCGACGAGCTTCTGCGTGTCGCCGGCCGAAGGCTGGGCCGCCGTCGACAGCGACGGGATCAGCGCCCCGACGACCTCGATGTCATAGCGGTGGGCGTAGTAGGCGAGCGCGTCGTGCGTCGTGACGAGGTGTCGCCGAGTCGCCGGGATCGCGTTGATGCATGCGGCGACGTTGCGGTCGAGGCGACGCAGCCGCTCCTTGTAGGCGCGGGCGTTGGCCTCGTAGTCGGCGCGACCGTCGGGATCAGCGGCGATCAGAGCGTCGCGGATAGCGTCGACGGCGAGGAGCGCGTTGCGCGGGTCCTGCCACCAGTGGGGGTCGGCGCTCTCGCCGTGGTCATGCGCCTCCTCGTCGGCGTGCTCGCCCTCGCCGTGCCCCTCCTCGCCGTGCTCGTCGTCCTCGTGCTCGTGCCCGCCGGGAATCGTCTCGACCGCCTGGATCAGCTCGACGCGCGGCGCGTCCCCGCCGGTGTTCTCGATCAGTCCGTCGAGCCACTCGTCGAGCTCGCCGCCCGACTGGACCACGACGTCCGCCGCCGCGAGCGCCTTGGCGTCGCTCGGACGCGGCTCGTAGCCGTGCGGGTCGGAGTTCGGCTGCAGGATCTGCTCGACGGCGACACGGCCTCCCCCGACCTCGCGGACGAAGTCGGCGACCTGCGTCGTCGTCGCGACCGCCGTCACCTCCGCGCTCCCCGAGGTCGACGACGAGTCGTCGCCACAGCCGCTCGCCACGAGCGCGAGCACCGCGACGAGGGCTGAGAGGGCGGAGGTCGATCGAGCGGTTGACATGGCCGCGAGCTTAATGAGAATGATTCTCGTTTGTCGCCACGTCGCCGGAAGCGGCAATGAGTCCCGCTTCCTTGCGCCTCCGCGTAGCCTGAGCCACAGGGCATGGGCCACGACCATTCACACCACCACCGCGCAGCCGCGCGCGAGGGCGACCACAGCCGCCTCTGGATCGCGCTCGGCCTGATCCTCGCGCTGATGGCCGGCGAGGTCGTCGCCGGCATCGTCGCCGGGTCGCTGGCGCTGCTCTCCGACGCCGCCCACATGCTCACCGACGCCGCGGCGATCGCCCTCGCGCTGTTCGCGGGCCATCTCGCCAAGCGGCCGCCGCGTGGCGGCTACACCTACGGCCTGCGGCGCGCCGAGATCCTCTCGGCACAGGCAAACGGCGCGACGCTGCTGGCGCTCGCCGCCGTGATCGGCTTCGAGGCGATTCGCCGAATCGCCGATCCGCCCTCGGTCGAGGGCGGCCTGGTGCTCGTCGTCGCGCTGATCGGCGTGGCCGTCAACGTCCTCGCGACCTGGGTCCTAGCCGGCGCGAACCGCGACAGCCTCAACGTCGAGGGCGCCTACCAGCACATCCTCACCGACCTCTTCGCCTTCATCGCGACCGCCGTCGCCGGCGCCGTGATCCTGCTGACCGACTTCGGTCAGGCCGACGGCATCGCCGCGCTGATCGTCGCCGCGCTGATGACCCGCGCCGGCTGGGGCCTGCTGCGCGACTCCGGGCGGATCCTGCTGGAGGGCGCGCCGCGCGGGATCGATCCCGGCGAGGTCGCCGCGGCGCTGGCCGCGGAGCCCGACGTCGTCGAGGTCCACGACCTCCACGTCTGGGAAGTCACCTCGGGCTTCCCCGCGCTGACCGCACACGTCCTGCTCGAGCCCGACTGCGACTGCCACCAGCGGCGCCGCGACTTCGAGCTGCTGCTGCACGACCGCTTCGGGATCGACCACACGACGATCCAGGTCGACCACGCTCACGCGGACCAGGGTCCGATCAAGCTGGAGAAGAGCAGCTAGCCGAGAGGCTAAGCGTCGCGGTCGCGGCCGCGACCGCCACGGCCACCACCGACACGCTCGACGGCCTTGCTGGCATCGACGTAGGGCAGCAGACCGACCTCGCGGGCACGCTTGACAGCGCGCGCCATCTTCGACTGATCCCGACGGCTGAGACCAGTCACGCGGCGCGAGCGGATCTTGCCGCGCTCCGTGATGAACCGCTGCAGGAGCGCGATGTTCTTGTAGTCGATCTTGTCGATCTCCTCGCGCGGGAGCTTCGAGTAGCGCCGGGCCTCGCCCTTCAAAGAGGGCTTGCCGCGCTTGCGATCCTTCGTATTGCTTCGTGCCATCGGCCGGTAAGGGTGACAGAGCCGGCGCTTTCGCGTCGGCGGGGTGCCCCGGTTCCCCTCTGCGCCGCGCCTTCAGACAGATCGAGCCGGCCCCGCTGCTTCTATTCCGCGCATCGGCGCGAGCAGCATCACACGGGTCTTCGCGGCGATCGTCGCGGCTTTGGCGATCGCCACCGTCGCCGGCATGGCCCTGCTCTGGCCGGGCGACGTCGAGACGAAGGTCGGCGAGGCGATCGTCACCAAGTCGGACACCGCGACTGTCATGTCGGTCGCCGAGTTCCCCTGCGCCGGGCTCGAGACCGACGTCTGCCGCGAGGTCAAGATCCGGCTCGAGAGCGGCGACGCCAACGGGGCGGTCAAGTCGCTCGTGCTCGACAACGGGACGATCGACCCCGAGGTCGCCGAGGGCGACGAGCTGCGGGTCGTCAAGAACGTCGTGCCGCCGGGAGCCGACCCGGTGCCCGGTCGCGAGTACTCGATCTCCGACTTCGATCGTCAGGGCCCGCTGCTGCTGCTGGTGCTGATCTTCGCCGGCGTCGTCGTCCTGTTCGGCCGCTGGCGGGGGGCGATGTCGCTGGTCGGGCTCGGCTTCAGCCTCGCCATCGTGCTCGGCTTCATGGTCCCGGCGATCCTCAACGGCAAGAGCACGCTGGCGGTGGCGATCGTCGGAGCGCTGGCGGTGATGCTGGCGACGATCCTGCTGGCCCATGGCGCTGGCCCCAAGAGCCTCGCCGCCATTCTCGGAACGGCGGCTTCGCTGGTGGTGACCGTCGGTCTGGCCGTGCTGTTCACCGACATGACGCATCTGACGGGCCTCGCCAGCGAGGAGGCGACGTTCCTGCAGATCAACGACGCGGGCGTGTCGCTGCGCGGGCTGCTGCTCGCCGGAATGATCATCGCGGCGCTCGGCGTGCTCGACGACGTGACGATCAGCCAGTCCTCGACGGTGCTGGCACTACGGGCCGCCGATCCGGGCCAGACCTTCCGCGAGCTGTTCACGCGCGCCATGGACGTCGGCCGCGACCACGTGTCGGCGACCGTCAACACGCTCGTGCTGGCCTACGTCGGCGCCTCGCTGCCGCTGCTGCTGATCTTCAGCTCCGGCCAGATCGGCTTCCTCGACGCGGTCAACCTGGAGATCATCTCCAAGGAGGTCGTCGCGACGCTGGTCGGCTCGATCGGCCTGATCGCGGCGGTGCCGATCACGACCGCCCTGGCCTGCGTGCTGGCCCGCCGGATGTCGGCCGGCGAGCTCGCCGCGGTCGAGCCGCACGGCCACTCGCACTGAGCGGCGGCGCTGCTCAGGCGGCGCTCTGAGCGCTGCGCTCAGGCACCCAGCCGGCCGGAAAGGCCCCGGCCGGGATGTCGGCCGGACCGCGCTCGAACCACGAGTCGACCAGCTTCTGCGCCGGCCGGCCCTCGATCAGCGGCCGCACGTCGCCGATCTGCATCAGCAGATGCAGCGATGAGCCGATCTGGTAGTCGACGGCCGTCGGCTCGTCGCCGCCGACGACGCCGCCCTCGATCAGCTCGTCGACGATGTCGAGCTGCTCCGGGAGCTTCGCCAGGTCCGCGGCGAGGCTCACCGCCGTGATCCCGATGTAGCGCCAGGCGCCGCGCGCGAGCTTGATCGCGAAGTCGGTCCCGGCGGGGTCGAGCGGGCCGGCGCCCGCGAACGTCCCGAGCGCCTCCGGACGGAAGTGCAGCGCCCCGAAGACCAAAGTCCGTCCAGCGGTCTGAAGCTCCTCGGCGATCCCGCGCTCGGCCTCACGGATCGCCGCCGCGACCGCGCCCGGGTAGAGGTCTGCTTCGTCGACCAGCTCGTCGAGCTTCTCGAAGATCGCGGTCGTCCCATGCACCGGCTCGTCGTCGACCAGCAGACCCGGAACGGTCCGGTTGCCCTCGCCGTAGATGCCCTCGACCGTGTCGCCGTGCGTCCCGGACACCATGTCGACGGTCTCGTACTCGAGTCCGTGACGGTCGAGCACCGCCTCGACGGCAAGGCAGGGGTGCGAGAACGGGACCTTGTGCAGGACTAGCTTCGGCTGATCGGACATGGGCGAAAACTATCCCACGATCACCGCCCCCCTTCCACACCGTCTAACATCCGCCCCCTCGGGGCGTGGCGCAGTCTGGTAGCGCACTCGGCTGGGGGCCGAGCGGTCGCTGGTTCAAATCCAGTCGCCCCGACTAAGCGGAGCCCGCTCGGGGAGCGGACTCGTCACAAGCTTCTGCGAACGCCATTTCGGCCGCGCTACCTCAGGTAGTACCGGACAGGTCGCGCAACCGCGCCTGGGTGCGCTTGCCTACGATCAGCCCCTGCCCACCATCACCGTGCATTTCCCGACGTCGGAGGAGGAGGACCTCGGCCGGCGCTTCACGGTCAATCGCAACTACCTGCAGGCTGTCTCCGGCTTCATCACCACCGAATACGGGCGGCGCGAGAAGCTATACGCAGGTCTCCGAACCAAGCTAGAGGCGATGCCTAAGTATCACCGCATCCAACGAGGCCAGGCAGACGTTGCCGAGGTGCGTCGATTCCTCACACTTGCGTGGACGAGCGAGATCCAGCTTCACTTGCCGGCCATCCTGGGCAATCCGTCGATGCTGGCGTTTGCCAACACCTGGGCTCCCGTCCATGCGTACTACGCCGTCTACGGCACGCTTCAAGCGTGGTTCGCAGCGAACGGGATGAGCGGCGTCGCGGATGACCACACGGCGACGCTGCGGACTATCGCCAAGCAGATCGAGCAGCGCGACCTCTTTCCAGAGCCCTGGAATCTACTCGCGGTCGGCTGCCCAATGCGCAAGCAGCGCCTCCATCTCAACGATCACGGCAAGGACTGTGCTTGCCCCGTAGAGGTCTTGTCCGTCCCCATCCCGTTCGGCAGTGATCCGAACTTCTGGCCTCGCCTTGGGACCTGGCTTCGGAGCACTCGCGAGGCCCGTCTAGTTGCCCGTGAGGATCAGTGGAAGCGCAAGGAGAAGAAGCGGCGCATCTCATCAGCCGAGCGAACGAGGATCGCCCAGACCCTCGCGCCAACCTCACTATTCGACTGCTTCTGGCGAATGCGGATCAAGAGCAACTACGGGACGATCGACCCCTACCTAGTCAACCAGATCTCCGAGTCCGACCACGAGATCTTCAACCGGGCACTCTGCACGGTGACAAGGGCAACCGTCTCGCTCCTCGAGCTATTCGTCATGCGGCGGATCGGGAGGGCGGAGTTCGGGAAGATCTCCGCCGAGTTCATTAACCAAGACACGCACAATCTGACGGCCAAGACGCTGCAGGCCCGGTTGACCGCCTACAGCATTACGGTCTGACCCGTGCTCGGGTGCTGGCCGAGCTCATGAACCGACTCGTACCCGCAACGTCGCTTCGGGAGCGGCCTGACGGCTAGGAACCCCACCCGCACAGACGAGCGAGCCGTAGAACTTGTCGCTCAGAATTCGTCCGGCGTTACAACGAGCCCAAGCCGATCCGCACCACGGCGTAGGCGACCGTCGACCGTCACGAGGCGACAGCCAAGGATCTGGGCGAGCGCGACGTACTCAGCGTCATAGGTCCGGCCCCACCCCATGTCGGTGGCGAGAGTCCACGCGTTGCGGCCGAGGTCCATGGGGTTCTCGCATCGGATCGAAGCCGCGTCAAGGCGGTCATGCAGGACGTCCGCCCGGTCGTAGCTGATCGTCCCCTTGAACGCTTGGAGGTGCAGGTTTGCCCTGACCTCGGACCACATCAGCGGCGGCGCGACGAGATTTTCCCCTAGAGCCTTGAAGCCGTCAGCCCTCGCACACGCCGCCGTGGCAGCGCTCGCGTCAATGACGAGCATCAGCGTCCGGCGCGAACTTCGTCCAGGCCGGCTACCCAGTTGGGCACAGGCGTGCCGTCATCGAAGGTCCGCCAGGACTCCGGAAGCCCCACCATTTCAGCCTCCGTCTCGGGATTGTTCGGCGTGCGCTCGACGACGATCCGCGCGGCGGCAGCCTCAGCCTCTGACAACTCATCGACCTGAGCCCGCAGCTTCTCCTTGGCGGTCATACCTTGATTCTACCCCACCCTTGCCGCTGCTTCCTGGGTGCGACGGCGCTGGTGCAGAACGGTCGCAGTCGGACCGCGATACCAGCGGGGGTACCGAACGCATCGTCCTATGCCTCCCGTGCAGTCGCCCCGACCTTCCGGCCGCGCGGCGCGAGACAACTGTGGGAGCCCAGTCGGCACGAGCGACTCATGGAATCGTATAGCCCCTCTCCCAGGGGCAGGCGACACTTGGCACCTATAGGCCCGACCGATCTCATGGGCGAGCGCCCAGTAGCACGGCGTCCCTATCCGCCGATACGCTCCCGCAGGTAGGCGTCGAGTGGAACTACATCCGTCAGTTCGTGGACCCTGCTTGGGGAGACGAGGGAGGAAGGGTTATGGCAAAGGTCACAGCGCACTACGGAATCGCCGGACCGGTCGAGTTTCTCGACGTTAACGTGGCGAAAGACAACCGCCTATTCGTGGATCCGCGGGTCGTGCGGCTAGAGCGCGGGCCGAAACCCTTCGTGACTCAAGCCAACAACTGCACCACCACGTTCTTCGACGAGGTAGTCGACTGCGTGGTCTCTGGCAGAAAGAGCGACGCGCAGAGAGGGCTTGACCTGCTCCAACACTTCAAGGAGCCGAAGGAGACACGTCTAGGACTGTCCAAGAAGGGGTTCGACGGCCACGGAGGAGCCGACGATGTTGGCGAGTGGATTTGGCACGTCTTGTCGACCGACATCAAAGCCTTTCTTCAGGTCGGACTCCTGAAGCACATCGAGGACATCCCGATCTTTGTCGAGGGGGTGGACAAAGACATAACGTCAGACCTCACCACTCGGATCATCTTCGAGCCACTTGCCAAGTTCACTCAGGCCATGGTGTCCAGGCACCCCGAGTTCACCCAGGGCAAGCACATAGTCGACGCCTTCGACCGCCAAGTTTGGAATCCACGTCGCCTTTCATGGGAAAACAAGACGCTCGACTTGCCGGTCGTCGCTGGTAAGCCGCTACTACTAGTCCCCAAGCACTGGGCGCGGCACGCACTGTTGATGTCGTCCGGCCGGTACTACGGCACCACGATGTTGAGTTTTGCCCAGAACGAGCGGGCGGTCCGTGATGTGAGGACCGGGAAGCTGATCAAGGAGTCAAAAGATGTTTTGCGAGATAAGAAAGAGTTTGCGCGAGGACAGAGCACAATACTTCGCGTCACACGGCAAGCACAGAAGAAGAGAGAGGATTTGCTTGCAAGGTTTCGCGCGTTCGTAGATGGCCGCTACGAGCGTCTAGATGACGAGCAGATCGACAAGCGAACTCGGTAATTCACGGAAGCCCGTAACGACCGCCAGCACTAGGCCGGAAGCCGCCGCGGCGAGTTCTCATATTCGCCACGACGGCCTGGACGCGGGCCCGTGAGGGTGAGATCACGATCACGCGGCCCAAGGTCCTGTCGTGGCCGACTCACTCGCGCCGGTCTCACGGCTGCGTAAGACGGACGCCTCCGTCCTCGGTGATCGTCCAGTGCGGGTTGTGGGCGATCTCCCAGGGGTGGCCGTCGGGGTCGATGAAGACGGCGGAGTAGCCGCCCCCAGAAGGTCTCGGCGGGCTCGCGGGCGATCGCGGCGCCGGCGGCCCGGGCCTCCTCGATCGCGCCGTCGACCTCGGCGGGCGAGGCGAAGTTGAGCGCGAGCGTGGTTCCGCCCCAGCCGCCGCCGTCCTCGACGCAGCTGTCCTCGGCGAGGCGGGCGCGGTCCCAGAGGGCGACGACCATGTCGCCGGTCTGGAAGAAGACGACGTCGTCGCCGGGGGCCGCGCCGGTCTTCCAGCCGAGCGCCTCGTAGAAGGCGCGTGAGCGGCCGAGGTCGCCGACGCCGAGCGTGATCAGGCTGACTCGCTGCTTCATCCGCTCAGTATTGTGCCCCGGTGCTCTTCAACCCACGCACCTACGACGGCGCCGGTCTCGATCCCGAGTCGCGGCGGATCATGCTGGCGACGATCGACTTCTTCGAGTCGCGCGGCAAGGTCGCGCTCAAGGAGAACGACCATGAGCGGCGCTGGTACGGCGACTTCCTCGAGTTCGTCGCGCGCGAGCGGGTCTTCGCGACGCTGCTGACCCCGGTCGCCGAGGGCGGCGGCGACGCCGACAAGCGCTGGGACACCAGCCGCATCTGCGCCTTCAACGAGATCACCGGGTTCTACGGCCTCCCCTACTGGTACACCTGGCAGGTCTCGATCCTCGGCCTCGGGCCGATCTGGCAGAGCGACAACGCGGCCGCCAGGCAGCGCGCGGCGAAGCTGCTCGACGAGGGCTCGATCTTCGCCTTCGGCCTCTCCGAGCAGCAGCACGGCGCCGACATCTACTCGACCGACATGGTCCTGACGCCCGACGGCGACGGCTTCCGCGCCAGTGGCGCCAAGTACTACATCGGCAACGGCAACCTGGCGGGCATGGTGTCCGTCTTCGGCCGCCGCGCGGACGTCGAGGGCCCCGAGGGCTACGTCTTCTTCGCCGCCGACAGCCAGCACTCGAGCTACAACCTGATCAAGAACACCGTCAACTCGCAGTCCTACGTCTCCAACTTCGAGCTCGAGGACTACCCCGTCCGCGCCGAGGACGTGCTGCACACCGGCCCGGCCGCCTTCGACGCGGCGCTCAACACCGTCAACGTCGGCAAGTTCAACCTCGGCTTCGCCTCGATCGGCATCTGCGAGCACGCCTTCTACGAGGCGATCACCCACGCCGACGCGCGCGTCCTCTACGGGATGACGGTGACCGACTTCCCGCACGTCCGCCAGGCGTTCACCGACGCCTACGCGCGCCTGGTCGCGATGAAGCTGTTCGCCGACCGCTCGATCGACTACATGCGCTCGGCCAGCTCCGAGGACCGCCGCTACCTCCTGTTCAACCCGATCACCAAGATGAAGGTGACGACCGAGGGCGAGCGGACGATCGACCTGATCTGGGACGTGATCGCGGCCAAGGGCTTCGAGAAGGACATGTACTTCGAGATGGCCGCGCGCGACATCCGCGCGCTGCCGAAGCTCGAGGGCACTGTCCACGTGAACATGGCGCTGGTCCTGAAGTTCATGGCCGCCTACCTGTTCGACCCGGCCGAGTACGACGCCGTGCCGACCCGCGGCGACGCCGCCGACGACGAGTTCCTGTTCCGCCAGGGCCCCGCGCGCGGCCTGAGCAAGATCCGCTTCCAGGATTGGCATGACGCCTACGCGGCTTTCGCGCACGTCCCCAACGTCGCCCGCTTCACCGAGCAGGCCGAGGGGCTCAAGACGCTGCTCTCGACCGCGCCGCCGTCCGAGGACCAGATCCGCGACCTCGACTTCATGCTGACGCTCGGCGAGCTGTTCACGCTCGTCGTCTACGGCCAGCTGATCCTCGAGCAGGCCGCGCTGAAGGAGCTGCCGGAGGACACGATCGACCAGATCTTCGACGTCCTGGTGCGCGACTACTCCGCGTACGCGATCGCGCTGCATGGTCGCGCCTCGTCGACCGACGCCCAGCAGGAGTGGGCGCTCGCCCACGTCCGCAAGCCGGTAGTCGACGGCGACCGCTTCGCCGCGGTCTGGGAGCGGGCCCGCTCGCTCGCCGGCACGTACGAGATGCAGCCTTAGACGCTCCGCTTCCTCCTATCCCTACGTAGGCCATTCAGCCGTAGACCCGTTCTCCGCGCGGGCGTACGGTCGTGTACACATCCATCCAGCCGACCCAGGAGGGTGACATGGCTGATGCAGGGCTGTTCGTAGGTTGGGGCCCGCCGATCGCGGGCCGCGAGTCGCGCGGCCTCGACGTCTTCGGCGAGGCGATCGCCTTCTACGGGAGCTGCCAGGAGGGCGGCCAGATCGAGAGCTTCGAGACCGTCTTGCTCGGCGCTCATGGCGGCGACCTGTCCGGGTTCTTCCTGCTGCGCGGCTCCGAGGAGCAGTGCGCGGCGTTGCGCACCCGCGACGACTTCCAGCGCATCACAGCACGTGCCGCGCTGGTGATCAACGACCTCGGCATCGTCGATGCCGTGATCGACGAGGGCGTCGGAGCGCAGATAGCGGTCTACCAGGAGGCGATCGCCGACATCGTCTGATTCGACCCCACAACGACCGGCGCGCGCCCCGAGGGACGCGCGCCGTGCCGCACTTCGATGGTTGGTTCGACCTCAGACGGCGGCGGGGCCAGGCTCGGCCGGCGCCGGGACGCCGCTCTCCTTGACGCCCTTGAGGTGGAAGTAGATGACCGCCGCGACGATCGCGGTGATCGGCGCCGTCAGCGACGACCCGATCCAGTCGAAGATGATCCGGGCGACGAGGCTGTCGTCGATCCCTACGGCGATAGCGCCGAGGACCGCGCGAACGACCATGACGATGATCGCGACGATGACGATCACGCCGAAGACGCGCCAGCCGTTGTCCCTGACGAGCTCGCGCGAGCGGCCGAAGGACTCGAAGACACCGACGCGCTCGAGCACGATCACCGGGGCGATCACAGCCCAGATCGTCATCAGGATAAGGCCCGGGATGACGAACAGCAGGATGCCGATGCCAATGCCGATGCCGGCCAGGATGCCGGCGCCGATCAGCGGCAGGATCACGTGCGACGCGGAGCTGGCGAGGTCGTTGACCGAGAACTCCCGCTTGCCGTCCTGGACGTCGCCGACCGCGGTCACGACCATGCCCGCGTAGAGCGTGCCAACGATGATCGTCACCGCGAAGCTCACGGGCAGCAGCAGGACCGAGCCACCGTCGGCCACGATCCCGTTGATCACCGCCACGACCAAGAACAGCGCGAGCGCTAGAGGTATGAAGACCCCGGCGAGCGAGCCGTAGATCGAAAAGGCCTGGCTGATGGTGCCACCAACATCGAGTTTTCGTTCCATACGACCGGGTTTCGATCAGACCGGCGCCAAACCTCTAAGCGGGCGGAGGGATTCGAACCCTCACTAAGAGCTTGGAAGGCTCTTGTGCAGCCCTTACACCACACCCGCGAGTGCGCGAATTGTAGGACCTGCCGCCAGGATGCGTCGAGTGCGCAAGCGAGCGTTCAGCGCGCCAGCCAGCGTCGTGGGTTCTCCTCGAGCATCGTCTGCTGCTGCTCGTCGGTCATCCCGCCCGCTCGCAGCGTCGGGATCACGCGGTCGTGGATCAGCCGCGTGTTCCAGTCCTTGACGGCGCCCTGGGCCTCGAGCTGGGCAGCGACCTCGGGGGCGAACCAGTCGATCGAGGCGCAGGAGTCGGCCGACAGGAACATCCGGTCGGCGTAGCCGCGCTCGAGCAGCGCCAGGACGGTCGCGTCGCGGCGGTCGCTGGGCAGGTACATCTCGATCCCGTAGCGGTCCATCCCGATCCAGGCGCCCGTCTCCAGGACGCGCTCGACGTAGTCGAGATCGTCGCTGTCGCCGGTGTGGGCGAGCTGGACCTTGGCGGGATCGACGCCCTCCTCGACGAAGATCTCCATCTGGCGCGGACCGGTGTTGGACGCAGGGTGGGTGTGGGCCATGATCGGCGCGCCGGTGCGCAGGCTCGCGCGGGCGCAGGCGCGGTGGACCTTCTCGACGTTCGGCGTGACCCCGGGAGCGTCGGCGGCGCACTTCAGGAACGCCGCCTTGATCGGAGTCCGCTGGATCCCGTTCTCGATGTCGTGGACGAAGGCGTCGGCCATCGCGTCCGCGTCGCGGGTCTGCCAGTAGTGCGGCAGGAAGTCGTAGGTGTAGATGCCGGTGCAGGCGATCACCTGCAGGCCCGTCTCGCGCGCGACGCGCTCCATCAGCCGGATGTCGCGGCCGCCGTACATCGCCGTCGCGTCGACAAGCGTTCGTACCCCGACGCCGAGCGCGCCGGTCGCCGCATCGACGGCCGCGACGTGCAGCGCGTCCTCGTCGTAGAGGTGCGGCCACTGGATCGCCGTCGCCTCGTCGCGGAAGCAGAGGTGCTCGTGGATCAGCGTGACCCCCAGCTCCTCCAGCTCCAACGGCCCCGTCACGCTCTCGACAGTCCCCATCGCTCTCCTCTCCCCTGCATCGGCCAGCCGCGGCCGATCCTATCCGGCCCCTAGAATGCCCTTCCCCCGGGGGAGTGAGTTAACGGCTATGCGCACGGTCTCCAAAACCGTGAATCCGGGTTCGAATCCCGGCTCCCCCGCTCTCAACTCCCACCGCTCGCGACCGCCTGCTCCAGATATGGGCCGAGCAGGGTCGCGACGGAGCCGGCGGTGATGCCGGCGGGACCTGTCGGCAGCGCGGCGTAGCTGATCGCCAGGCGGACGACGCACTCGGCGAGCAGGCCGGCGGCGTCGGTGTCGATCTGAGGCCATGCGGCTGAGATGACGGCCGCGAGGCGGTCGGCGGCCTGGGCGACTACGGGCTGGCCCTGGGTCGTGACGTAGGGCAGCAGGCTGCCGTCGCTGGCGACGACCGAGCGAATCAAGGGATCGTCGGCGGCGGCCGTCAGGAAGACGTCGAACGCGGCGGCGAGCGCGGCGACCGGGTCGTGGAGGTTCGAGCTGACCGCCTGCTCGACCTCGGCGACGAAGCGCTCGGCCTCGCGCACGAATAGCGCCTGGGCGAACTGGTCGCGCGATCCGAACTCGCTGTAGAGCGTCTGGCGGCTGACCCCGGCGGCGGTCGCGATGTCGGCCATCGTGATGTCGGACCAGTCGCGCCGCTGGAGCAGGTCGCGCGCGCCGTCGAGCAGGGTGTCGCGCAGCAGCTCGCGCGCGGCGACCGCGTACGGGGTGCGCGCGGGGGTCGCCACAGAGCCCAAGGGGATCAGCCCTGCGGCTCGAAGTCGAGCTTGTCGCGAACGCCGCAGTCGGGACAGACCCAATCGTCCGGTACGTCGCTCCACGCCGTGCCCGCCGGAAAGCCCTCCCGCGGGTGACCGGCGTCCTCGTCGTAGACGTAGCCGCAGCCCGGGCAGCGGAATTTGGTCGGGGGGCTCACGCCCCCCGTGCCCCCCGTCGGCACCTGGCCGGTCGCGGATTCACGCGGTCGCACCGTGACGCGCGAGGACTCGATCGCGCGTGCGCGGATGGATGTTGGCGCGCGACAGGTCGTCGCCGTAGTGGTCGAGCAGCCGCTGGTCCATCACGCGACGCCAAAGCGGCGGGATCGTCGCAAGCACGATCATCCCTGCGTAGCCCGTCGGCAGCTGCGGCGCGTCGTCCTCGTGGCGCAGCGCCTGGTAGCGGCGCAGCGGGTTCGCGTGGTGATCGCTGTGACGCTGCAGGTGGTAGAGCAGGACGTTGGAGGCGACGTTGTTGCTGTTCCAGCTGTGCTCGGGGCGGGTGATCTCGTAGCGGCCGTCGTCGCGCCGACCGCGCTTGAGCCCGTAGTGCTCGAGGTAGTTGACGACCTCGAGCAGCGAGAAGCCGAGCAGCGCCTGCAGCAGCAGGTACGGCAGCACGACGACGCCGAAGACGACGGTCAGCGCGCCAAACAGCGCGACGGTCATCGCCCAGGCGTTGAGGATGTCGTTGTGGGTCGACCAGACGCTCTTGCCCATCCTGTGCAGCCGCTTGGCCTCCAGCTCCCACGACGACTTCAGGCTGCCGGCGACGGTGCGCGGCAGGAACTCCCAGAAGCTCTCGCCGAGCCGCGAGCTGGCCGGGTCCTCGGGCGTCGCGACGCGCACGTGGTGACCGCGGTTGTGCTCGATGAAGAAGTGGCCGTAGCCGGTCTGGGCGAGCGCGACCTTGCTCAGCCAGCGCTCCATGCTGGCGCGCTTGTGGCCGAGCTCGTGGGCCGTGTTGATCGCGACGCCGGCGACGACGCCGGTCGTCAGCGCGAGGCCGATGCTGTCGATCGTCGACAGGTTCCCGCTCGACCACAGCCAGCAGGCCAGCACCAGCGAGACGTACTGCAGCGGGATGTAGAGATAGGTGCACCAGCGGTAGTAGCGGTCCTCCTCGAGCCAGGCGATCACGCTGTCCGGGGGGTTCTCCCGGTCTGTCCCGATCAGCAGGTCGAGCAGCGGGAACAGCCCGAAGACGACGGCCGGGCCGACGAACCAGAAGATCCCGAGTCCGGTCGCCTCGACCAGTCCCCAGGCCATCAGCGGGAGGCTCGGGACCAGCAGCCCCAGCAGCCACGCGTAGCGCTTCCCGTCGCGCCAGGTCGGCGCCTCGATGGCTGTCGAAGTCATGGCGTTACTTTACATCGCAGGCGCTTTGTGTCAAGCAGGCCTACAACGACGTCGTTTCTGTCTATCGGCATACAATCGACGCCTCGCCCGCGGATGTGGCGGAATTGGTAGACGCGCCGGCTTTAGGTGCCGGTGGCCTTGGCCGTGGGGGTTCGAGTCCCTCCATCCGCACTGAGAAGTACGTTGCGCCCGTGTTTCGTCTCGGGGGGCTGGCCCTTCTCCTTACGCTGCTGACGGCCGCGCCCGCGCTGGCCGCGCCCCAGGCCGAGCTCGTCAAGGACGTCCGGCCGGGCCCAGGCGACTCGGAGCCGCGCGACTACGCCCCGCTCGGCGAAAGGCTCTACTTCAGCGCGAACGATGGCTCGAATGGCAGTGAGCTATGGGCGACGAACGGCACGGCCGGCGGGACCGCGCTGGTCAAGAACATCGAGACGGGTGCCGACAGCTCGTCCCCAGCCCGGCTGACCCCGTTCGGCGGCCGCCTCTTCTTCTCGGCGTCCGACTCCGGACACAACGGCGAGCTCTGGTCCACCGACGGCACCGCTCCCGGCACCGGTCTGGTCGAGGACATCTACGCCGGTCCCGCCGACGGCTCGTTCCCGAGCGAGTTCTTCGCCCTCGGCTCGACGCTCTTCTTCGTCGCCGAGACGGCAGCCGGGCGAGAGCTGTGGAAGACAACCGGATCAGGCGCAGACCCCGTGGCGGTCATCGATCCCGGCTCCGGCGACCCCGTCCCACCGGATTTCGCACAGCTCGGCGGCAAACTCATCTTCAGGGCCACGAACACGTCGTCCGGGAGCGAGCCGTGGTTCTCCAATGGCGAGCCGACGGGCACTGGCATGGTCGCGGACATCGCTGCGTTCGCGGCCAGCTCGAACCCCGCCGGGTTCACCGAGCTCGGCGGCAAGCTCTACTTCGCGGCGAACGACGGTACCGCCGCCGGAACCGAGCTTTGGGCGACCACCGGCGGTCTCGACAACGCGACGCTGGTCAAGGACTTCAACCCGTTCGGCGGCGGCAACCCCTACGGGTTCGCCAAGCTCGGCGACAAGCTCTATTTCGCGGCCTTCGACCCGATCAACGGCGTCGAGCTCTGGTCGACGGATGGCACCGAGGAGGGCACCGAGCTGGTCGGGAACATCGCCCCGGGCAACGAGTCCTCGTACCCGTTCGGGCTGACCGTTCACGGCGGGAAGCTCTTCTTCCAGGCTTACAACCCCGACGACGGCTCGGAGCTATGGGTCAGCGACGGTACGACCGATGGCACGCGACTGGTCAGGAACATCAATCCCGGGAGCGCGAGCTCGATCCCGGGTGGAACCCCGCCGGACAGCGACGGCTTCGTGCCGCTCGGCGGCAAGCTCTACTTCCAAGCGCAGACCACCGAGGACGGTGCTGAGCTGTGGGTGACGGACGGGACCGCCGCCGGCACTCAGCAGGTGCGCGACATCGCACCAGGCGAGGAGGGCTCCTACCCGGAGCGGTTCACCGAGCTGAACGGGAAGCTCTACTTCACTGCTTACACCGAGGCCACGGGCGACGAGCTGTGGGTGGTCAGCGATCCGCAGCCGGTCGTGGGCCCACCCGTCGTGGACCCGCCGCCCAAGACCGCTCCGAAGGTCAGCCGCCTGCGGATGACCAACAAGCGCTTCGCTACGCGCAAGCCAAGGCAGGGCAAGCCGAGGCATCCGGTCGGCACGAAGTTCCAGTTCAACCTGTCGGCCGCCGGCAAGGTGACGATCGCGATCGAGCGCAAGTCGCGCGGCTACCGCTCGGGCAAGCGCTGCCTGGCCAAGAAGCCGAAGAGCAAGCCGAACGCCAAGCGCTGCGATCGCTTCAAGCGGGCGCGAACGGTTCGCGCCAACGGCAAGCAGGGCGCCAACACCGTCGCCTTCAAGGGCAAGCGCCTGAAGCCCGGCCGCTACCGCGCCACCCTGACCGCCACCGCGGCCGGCCTGAAGTCGAAGCCCGCGCGGGTCGCCTTCAGGATCGTCGCGCCGTGAGCCACGCGGCCCGGTTGCCTCTCGCGCCGGCCCGAACCAGGCGATAGGCTGGCGGCCGATGGACGAGCCGGAGATCTACCACCCGAACCGCGACAAGGCCGAGTCGAAGGCGACGAAGGCGATCGTCGTGCTTCTGCTGCTGGTCAGCGCGGC
>Ga0190275_10000448_pt1 | contig 36758 bp, 31 predicted proteins | sample Popmic550T_FD_133745 | JGI IMG/M metagenome (GOLD analysis project Ga0190275, IMG submission 133745) | Populus adjacent soil microbial communities from riparian zone of Yellowstone River, Montana, USA - 550 T | ecosystem: Environmental > Terrestrial > Soil > Riparian zone > Trees stand | place... | reverse complement strand
GCCCATACGGGCGATGCCGCCAAGCGCGGAGCCTCTCGGGCTCAGTGATCCGCGTGCCGGTTTCGCGGTCCGCGTCATGAGCCACCGTGGGCTCGCGGTGTTCGTGCCAGGTGGATGGCTCGGCGTTAGCGGTCCGCCGGAATCGCCCCGGGAGTGGAGCGGTCCTGCGTGGAGATGCTGTAGAGTGCGGCGATATGCGCAAGTTCGAGTGGACCCGGCACGCGGAAGCGGATTGCTGGTGCAAGTGTCCGGATTCGGAGCACCGCCGGCGCAAGGCGGTGGGCGAAGAGAGCGTAGCCTGGCCCCTGATCATGCCGGCCGGGCTCGTGAGTGACTGGATCCTTGCGTGTGCGCGGTGCGATCAGGCGTTCGCCGATGCGACGACCAAAGCGCTGGATAAAATGACGCGGGCGAAATCGCAGCGCGAACGGGAACGAATCGCCGCACAGCTGGATGCACGCCTGGCGCAGCTTGGGATCGTTCGAATCTCTACGCTGAAATGAGCGGCTGCGTCTTCTCCGCGGTGCTCTCACCTGTGCATGCACGCCGGAGGCGTGTCGGAAATTAGCCGGGGGCTGGCGCGAAGCGCTTGCCCCCGGATACCCAACCCACGCTCACGGTTGTGCCCCGGATGGGCACCGGAAGCGTGGCATTCACGAGCTCCGGTGCCCCTCCGGGGCACGAAATACGGGGGCGTGTCGTATCCGGGGGTAGGCGCTTCGCACCAACCCCCGGCTAATTTCCGGAGCCCCTTCGGGGCACCCAGAGGCTCCACAGCCTCAGGGTGACAAATCACCCCGGCGTTTCGCTGGTTGCGATTCGGGCTCCACGGAGCGCTACGAACGCCTTACCGGCATCACTCCCCACCGAGCCGGCCGGCGGAGCGTCGGCGTCCGGGACTGGCGCGATAAACTCCCTTGCACGGAGGCCGACGCCATGCCCGCCGATTCCGATCCGCCTGAGAACGCCCAGCACTGGCACCTTGCCCCGAACCTCATCGTCCGGGACGTCGTCGCCGCGGCCAATGACTACCGGGACCGTCTCGGTTTCGCATACGAGCGGTTCTGGGGCGATCCGCCGGCCTTCGGCATGGTCTACCGCAGCCTGGCCGTCATCATGCTGCGGCAGATGCCGGGCGAAACTGCCGTTCGTCCCAATCGCATGGCCGACCCGGAGGGCGAGGCCTGGGACATCTATCTCTGGGTCGAGGATGCCACCGCCCTCCACGACGAATACGCGGCGAAAGGGGTGAAGATCGTCCGCGGCCTCTGCGACCAGCCCTACGGCTGCCGCGATTTCGAGGTCGAGGACAGCAACGGCTACCGCCTCTGCTTCGGCCAGAACATCGAGACCTGACCGCGCCGGCCGGCCGTTTCTTCTATGCCGGCACTGGGTGAAGGGCGCGCGCGAGCTCGGCCGCTCTTCTCGCCCACATCAGGAACTCGATGTTTCCCTCGGCACCGCGGATGGGGCTCTCGATGACGTCCTGCACTTCGAAGCCGGTCTCGCGGGCGAAGGCGACGACGCCGTCGACGGCGGACTGGCGCAAGGCTTCGTCGCGGATGATGCCGCCTTTGCCGACTTCGTGCTTGCCGACTTCGAACTGCGGTTTGATGAGGGCGACGAGGTCGCCGGCCAGGAAGGTGGCGACGGCGGGGAGGATCAGCTTGAGGGAGATGAAGGAGACGTCGATGGAGACGAACTCGATCGGCTCGTCGAAGCTCTCCGGCTGGAGGTAGCGGGCGTTGACTTTTTCCCGGTTGACGACGCGGGGGTCGTTGCGGAGGGAGACGTCGATCTGGCCGTGGCCGACGTCGATGGCGTAGACCTTCCGGGCACCGTGTTTCAGCATGACGTCGGTGAAGCCGCCCGTGCTCGCTCCGATATCTGCACACACTTTTTCATGCACATTTATGGGGAACCTGTCGAAGGCATGCGCGAGCTTCATCCCGCCCCGCCCGACCCATGGATGCTCGAGCTCCGCGACCCGGATCTCATCCTCTTCGGTGACGTTCGCGCCGGCCTTGTCGACGAACTGGCCGTTGACCAGGACGCGCCGCGCCATGATGAGCGACTGGGCCTTCGACCGCGTCTCGACGAGCCCGCGCTCCACGAGGACGACGTCGAGGCGCTGCTTTTTCATTCGTTGACGAGAATGAAGCCGGCCTGGGTGAAATGGTGGTCGTTGGTCAGGACGTGACGGATGCCACGTTCCTCCATCAGCACCATCGACATGCAGTCGACGAGTGAGTACTCCTTGTCCGGACGCCGCTCGTACCGTTCGAGCGCGCGAAGAAAGAGCGCACGGTCTGCCGGAACGACCGTGTACTCGCGAAGGGCACGCCGCGTGATGCGGGCGGCCAGATCGCGCACGCGCACGCCTTCGCCGGAGTAGAAGGCGAGCAGTTCGGTCAAGACTCCTTCGTGGGTCACCATCGACCTCGGAGGGATGCTCGCGTCGAGCCGGGCCGCTGCACGGTGGCCGGGCTCAGACCGGTCCAGAAGCGCGATCAAATACCACGTGTCGACGAGGTAAAGCGACATCACTTCGCCGCGCGGTGCCGGACCCCGTATACGACCTCGTCGAGCTGATCCGATTTCGGCAGGCGCTCGAAATCCGAATCGGGCATGTCCTTGGTCAGCTCGCGGATCATCTCTCCCATCGTCTGGCCGGGTTCCTGCGCGGTCAACGGCGGCGTCACGAACTCCCGCACCCGCCTGGCGATCCCTTCCGCGTGCAGGTCGTACTGCGCGCGCAGCACGTCCTGCGTGCCGTGGTGTACGTACTCGTCGGGGATGCCGATGCGCTGGAAGCGGACGTTCTCGATGCCGAGGTGCTCGCAGCGCTCCATGATCGCGGCGCCATAGCCGCCGGCGAGAGATCCTTCTTCCACGGTAATGACGTACGAATACGGCTGGCAATACTTCGTCACCAATTCGTCATCCAAAGGCTTGATGAAACGGCCATTGATAACCGTGACGTTAATGTTCTCTTTGGCGAGGATCTCCGCCGCTTCGATCGCCGGCCAGACTTCGCTGCCGATGGCGAAGATCGTCGCGTCGGTTCCCTCGCGCATCACTTCGCCCTTGCCGATCGGCAGCGCCTTCAGCTCGGCGTCGAGCGGGACGCCGACGCCGTTGCCGCGCGGGTAGCGCAGGGAGGCGGGGTGGCCGCACTCGAGGGCGGTCTTCACCATGTGCTTCAGCTCGTTCTCATCTCTCGGCGCCATGCAGACCATGTTCGGGAAGATCCGCAGGTAAGCCATGTCGTAGATGCCGTGATGGGTCGGGCCGTCGGCGCCGGCGATGCCGCCGCGGTCGAGGGCGAAGACGACCGGCAGGTCCATGATCGCCACGTCGTGAAACACTTGATCGAACGCCCGCTGGAGGAAGGTCGAGTAGATTGCCGCCACCGGCTTCATCCCCTGCGTGGCCATGCCGCCGCAGAACGTCACCGCATGCTCTTCGGCGATGCCGACGTCGAACATCCGTTCCGGGAAGGCCTTGCCGAACTTGTCCAGTCCGGTCCCCTCGGGCATGGCCGCCGTGACGGCGACGACCTTCGGGTCCTGCTTCGCCATCTCGATCAGCGCGTCCGCGAAGACGGCCGTGTAGGTCGGCGGCGCCGGCTTGTCCGACTTCCGCACCTCGCCGGTGATGACGTCGAACGGATTCACGCCGTGCGACCAGATCGGCTTGTTCTCGGCCGGCTTGTAGCCTTTCCCCTTTTTGGTGATGACGTGGATGAGGATCGGGCCGTCGTAGTCGCGGTGCTCCTCGAAGAGGCTCAGCAGGACCTCGAGGTCGTGACCGTCGTACGGGCCGAGGTACTTGAAGCCGAGCTCCTCGAAGAGGGTCCCGGGGACGATCATGTGCTTGAGGACCTGCTCCATGTCGCTGGCCAGGCCGTGGAGCTTCCCGCCGACGAGGGGGATGCGGTCCATCACGCCCTTGGCGAGGTCCTTCATCTGGTTGTAGCGCTGGCCCTTGATGATCTGGTTCAGGTAGCCGGACATCGCCCCGACGTTCGTCGAGATCGACATGTCGTTGTCGTTCAGGACGATCAGCAGCCGGCTCTTCAGGTGGCCGGCCTGGTTCAGCCCTTCGAGGGCGAGGCCGCCGGAGAGGGCGCCGTCGCCGATGATGGCCACGACGCGGTAGTCCTCCTTGCGGAAGTCGCGCGCCTTGGCGATGCCGAGGGCGGCCGAGATGGAGGTCGAGGCATGGCCGGCGTTGAAGACGTCGTAGACCGACTCTTCCCGCTTGCAGAAGCCGGAGATGCCGTCGTGCTGGCGGATGGTGTGGAACGTGTCCCGGCGGCCGGTGATGAGCTTGTGCGGGTAGCTCTGGTGGCCGGTGTCATAGACGATCTGGTCGCGCGGCGTGTTGTAGACGTAGTGCAGCGCGAGCGTGAGCTCGACGATGCCGAGGTTTCCGCCGAAATGCCCGCCGATGCGCGAGACCACGTCGATGATCTGTTCGCGGATCTCCTGCGCTACCTGCGGGAGCTGCTTGCGGTCGAGCTTCCGAAGGTCGCTGGGCGTTTCGATCGAGTCGAGTAGTCGAGGCATCGTTATCGGTTCCGTTGGGTGAAGGCTAGGTGAAGGCTATGGCGAAAGGCTAATGGCGCCGCTCGCAGATGAAACGCGCGATCTGCGGCAGGAAATTCACAGGGCCGGCGATCATATCAGCGTTCCTGAGGGCGTCCTCCAGGAGGCGAGCCACCTCCGCCCGTGCACTCTCCACGCCCAGCAGGGCCGGCCAGGTCAGTTTTCCCTGCGCCACGTCCTTGCCGGCCGTCTTCCCCAGCGTCGCCGAAGACTCCTCGATGTCCAGCAGGTCGTCGACGATCTGGAAGGCCAGGCCGAGGGCGTCGGCGTAGCCCCGGAGCGCCCCGAGCTGCTTCTCCGTCGCCCCGGCCAGCAGGCCGCCGAGGACCACCGAGGCGGTGAAAAGCTTCCCGGTCTTGTTGCGGTGGATGAAGTGCAATTCCTGGAGGAGGGCGTCGTGGTCCTCGGTCGCGTCCTGAGAACGCTCCGCGACGATGTCGGCCACCTGGCCGCCGATCATGCCGGTCGAGTCGACCGCCGACGAGACCTCCCGGATCGCCTGGAGCTGCCGTCCCGGCTCGACTCCCACGACCGGGCGGGCCAGCCAGGAGAAGGCCTCGGTCAGCAGGGCGTCGCCGACCAGGATGCCCATCGCCTCGCCGTAGATGATGTGGGTGGTTTTCCGGCCGCGGCGGAGGTCGTCGTTGTCGAGCGGCGGCAGGTCGTCGTGGACGAGTGAATAGGTGTGGATCAGCTCCAGGGCGCAGATGGGGGTCAGGAGCGGCGCGACGTCGGCGCTGCACGCTTCGGCCGCCGCGATGGCCACGATCGGCCGGATGCGCTTCCCGCCGCCGAGGACCGCGTAACGCATCGCCTCGTGGATGAGGGGAGGGTTCGTGTCGGCAGGCGGCAGGTTGCGGTCGAGCGTCGCATCGACCAGCGCCCGCTTCTCCTCGAGGTACTCCCTCAGCGTCACTCGACGATTTCCTCGTCGTCGTGCACGTCCTCTTCCTCGAACGGCTCGATCACCGGCTGTCCCTTCGCGTCGGCCAGGATCAGCTCGATCTTCTTCTCCACTTCCTCGAGCCGCTGATGGCAGAAGCGGGAGAGGCGGATCCCCTCCTCGAAGAGCTGCAGCGACTCGTCGAGCGGCATCTCCTCACTCTCGAGACGCTGCACGATCTTCTCGAGATTCTGGAACGATTTTTCGAAGTCGTTGGCGCGGCGGACAGCCATGGCGGAGGGGTTTATAGCAGAACAGGGAAGCGGAGAGATGACAGATGAGAGATGAGCGATGAACGCCCCCACCCACCGGGCGGGCGGGGCTCATCTCTCATCTCTCATCGTTCATCTCTCCTTGATGACCTCCGGCCACAAGCTCTCCACCCCCAGCGTGTGCCGGTCCACCGTCGCCTCCAGCCTCCCTCGCTTCAACTGCACTTCGATCTGCTCGCCTACCTTTACCTGGGCCGAGTCGAGGATCGGTTTGCGGCCGCGGCGGGTGCGGGAGAAGGCGATGGCGTAGCCGCGGGAGAGGACGGAGAGGGGGGAGACGGCCTGCAGGGTGGCCATGGTGCTGCGGAGGCGGTGCCGCTCGCGCTCGATCCGGGCGGGGTAGCGGGACAGCGGCTCGTCGCAGGCGGCGAGACGGCGGCGGAGCGTTTTGGCCCGGGCGTCGAGCATCCGGTAGAGCGTCATCCGGCGGCGCTCCAGCCGCTCGCGGGCGATGGCCACCCGGCGCAGTACGATGCCGAGGCGGTCGGAGGAGGAGAGGTGGCGGAGCTCGTGGCGGTAATTGCGGACGCGGCTCTCGACCACGTGCCGGACCCGGCGGACCATGTGGTCGATCTGCGTGCAGATCTCGCTCTTGGCCCGGATCACGATCTCGGCGGCGGCGGACGGCGTCGGCGCGCGCAGGTCGGCCACGAAGTCGCAGATCGTAAAGTCGGTCTCGTGCCCCACGCCGGAGATCGTCGGGATCTCGCAGTCGGCGACCGCGCGGGCGACGACCTCCTCGTTGAACGCCCAGAGATCCTCGAGCGATCCCCCGCCGCGGCAGATCAGGACGACGTCATGCAGCTTCCAGCGGGAGAGGTTCTTGACCGCCGCGGCGATCTCCCGTCCCGCCGTCGCCCCCTGCACGCGCACCGGGTAAATCTGGAGGGACAGTCCCTCGAAGCGCCGGCCGAGGACGTTCAGGATGTCGCGGAGTGCCGCGCCGGCCGGACTGGTGACGACGGCGATGCGCTGCGGCAGCATCGGGATCGGTTTCTTGCGCGCGGGATCGAACAGTCCCTCCTCGGCCAGCCGTTTCTTGAGCTGCTCGAAGGCGAGCTGCAGCGCTCCCAGACCGGCCGGCTCCGCGCTCACCGCGTTGAGCTGAAACTCCCCTTTCGCCTCGTAGATCGTCAGCCGGCCGCGAACGATCAACTGCAGGCCGTTCTCGATCCGGAAGCGGAGGAAGCGGGCATTCATGGCGAACAGCACCACCCGTATCTGCGCCCTGGCGTCCTTGATCGAGAAATAGAGATGACCGGCTGCCGAACGGGTGAAGTTCGTCACTTCCCCTTCCACCGAGATGTCGTTGTAGCGATAGAGATCGAGGTTGACCTGCCGGATCAGCTCGGACACCGACAGCGCGCGTGTTTCGGCCACGCGTGAATCATAGCCGTGGAAACGCCGCGTTCCGGCCGAGCCTGCCGCCATCCAAATAACTAGGCACTCGTTTTGCCCTAGCTGATTGCGGTGGCCACGCGGGTGGCGCCCGAAAGTTCTAACAAAAAGCAAATGAATCAGGAGTCATGATCATGATGAAAAAACTGATGCACAACACCGTGGCCGCGGCCGGATTCGCGGCACTTCTTCTCGTCGGCGCATGCGCGTCGAGCAATACCGCGGATGCCGGTGAGGCGACGCGCGACAATGACGATCTCGTTCAGGTGACGCAGACCAACTCGGTCGTTCCGGCCGCAGGTCCCGCTCTCGTCGACAGCGACGGCAACGTCTACTCCAGCAGCGCGGCGCCCGGCGCCGGCAACTCGTCCAGCGTCGGCACCAACACGAACGTCAACATGGTCCCGAACCAGGGCACCGTCGACGTTTCCACGACCTCGAGCCTGAATACCACCACCGTCGACACCACCGCGACCATCGACACCACGGTGATGGATGACGACATGGATATGGACACCGGCATGGAGATGGACGTCGCGACCGTCGAGACCCCGGCCAGCACCACCACCATGACCACCCGCACGATCACCACCACCCCCATGATGTCTTCGGTTCAGACAACCACGACGACCGAAGATGACGACGACACCACGACGGCGACGACTACGCGCACCCGTCTGCGCAAGGATTAAAGCCACCCGTCAAACGTGTGTGTCAGTCGAGGGCGCGGGCAACCGCGCCCTCTTCGTTTTTCGATGACACTAGAACCGGCCGTCGTCGGCGATGCGGATGTTGAAATCGACGTGCTGGGTGCGCTCCCGGACGGTCACGGGACGGACCGGGCCGAACGCTCCGAGCGCGGTCGACTCCCGCTTTTCGGAGGCGCTCACAAACGGGTCGTCGGCAAACCGGAGCTCCGGAGCCCAGCGGCGGGGAAGTCGCGGGCCGTCGACGGTCAGGTGAATGTGAGCCGGGATCCGGCTGGAGGGATACGACGCCGGCCGGATGGTGTGAAACTCGAACCGGCCCTCCTTGTCCGTTCGCGCATATCCGCGGAGCCGCCAGCCGGACTCACCGCGCGTGTTGTACACGCCCTGGTTGTCAGTCTGATACGCGAACACCACCAAATCCGGAACCGGCGTCTTCCCGTCGGCCTGGACGACGCGACCGTGCACCACGAGCGGCGTCCCCGGCTCGCTGGCCGGCGCGATCCTCGCCACGGAAGCGACCACCCGCGGCCGTTGCCGCTGCGCTTCCTCCCAATCGCGGATCCAACCGGCATCCTGCGCGTCTAGGGCGACTGCGACCGATAGCACCAGCACGGCTGCGGCGATGATGTTCAGGAAGCGCATGCCGCATCATCGCAGCCGCCGCCCGGGGAGTTGTCACAAGGTGCAACGGGGCGATGGCGGGATGATGAAAAGTCGGTGGGCACCGCCCTTACGGCGAGACGCCGTCCGCCGGCGGGACGCTGCCGGTCCAGCCGACGCGACGTCGGCGCTCCGGCGCATGACCCCAGTCATCGTGAGTCGAGCCTCTGCGTGTTCGAGCGAGAGCCGGTGTGGTCATCGCAAACCGAGCGTCGGCGCTCCGGCGCATGACCCCAGTCATCGTGAGTCGAGCCTCTGCGTGTTCGAGCGAGAGCCGGTGTGGTCATCGCAAATTGAGCGTCCGCGCTCCGGCGCATGACCCCAGTCATCGTGAGTCGAGCCCCTGCGTGTTCGAGCGAGAGCGGTGCGGTCATCGCAAACCGAGCGTCCGCGCGTGGAGCGCCCGCGTCGCGCGGGCTGGTACGGCGGCGTCCCGCCGGCGGACGGCGTCTCGCCGTAAGGGTAGTGACGAATCGCCGCCCCTACTCGTTATCCGTCAACGGCCCCTGTGCCCGTCCCTCGATGAACTGCTGGACGATCGGGTTCGTCGACTGCTGGAACTCCTCGGGAGTCCCTTCCTCGATGATCTGCCCCTTGTAGAGCATTGCCACGCGGTCGGCGATCTTGAAGGCGACCTTCATGTCGTGGGTGATCGTCACGGTGGTCACGCCGAGCTTCAGGTCCATCTCCTCGATCAATTCGGCGATGACATCGCTGATGACCGGGTCGAGGCCCGTGGTCGGCTCGTCGAAGAGGAGGATCTCGGGGGAGAGGGAGATGGCGCGGGCGAAGCCGACGCGGCGGCGCATGCCGCCGGAGAGCTCGGAGGGGCGCTTTTTCTCGACGCCGTGCAGGTGGACGTCCTCCAGGCACTCTTCGACGCGGGCCCGAATCTCCTTCTCGCTCATCTTCGTGTGGCGGCGGAGCGGGAAGGCGATATTTTCGAAGACCGACATCGAGTCGAACAGCGCCCCTTCCTGGAAGGCCATGCCGAAGCGTCGGCGGAAGTTGTTGAGCTCGACCTCGGTCATGCTGGTCAGGTCGTGACCGTCGATGAGGACCTGGCCACGGTCGGGCTTCAGCAGTCCGATGATGTGCTTCAGGGTGACGCTCTTGCCGGTTCCGGAGCCGCCGACGATGACCAGCGACTCGCCCCGCGCCACGTCGATCGACATGTCGCACAACACCGCGCGGCTGTCGAAGGACTTGTAGAGGTTCCGAAGCTCGATGTAGGCCATGGCAAACAGGTCAGAACAGGAGCTTCGTCAGGAAGAAGTCGGTCAGCAGGATGATCAGCGACGCCGAGACCACCGCGTACGTCGTCGAGCGGCCCACCCCTTCGGCGCCGCCGGTGGTGTAGTAGCCGCGGACGCAGCCGGTGAGGGTCAGGATCAGGCCGAAGACGCCGGCCTTGATCAAGCCGCTCCAGACGTCGGCGAGCTGGAGGAACTGGAAGGTGTTCTGTTTGTAGACCACCGGGTTCGCGCGCAGCAGCTTCACCGAGACCATGTAGCCGCCGTAGATGCCGAGGGCGTCGCCGAGGATGCAGAGGAAGGGGAGCATGACCACGCCGGCGATGACGCGCGGGACGAAGAGATACTGAATCGGCTCCGTGGCGAGGGCCTTCAGCGCGTCGAGCTGCTCGGTGACCCGCATCGTCCCGATCTCCGCCGCCATCGACGAGCCGACGCGGCCGGCGACCATGAGGCCGACCAGTACGGGAGAGAGCTCGCGCAGCATCGCCAGGGCCACGACGCTGGCGACGAACTGCTCGGCGTGCACGCGGGCGAAGCCCTGATGGGTCTGCAGCGCCAGCACCATGCCGGTGAACATGGTGGTGAGGAAGACCACCGGGATGGAATCGACGCCGACCCGCACCATCTGCCGGAACCACTCGTTGAAGTCGTACGGCCGGCGGAACATCCAGGCGATGGTGCGCCAGAGGGCGTCGAACCAGAGGCCGGTCTGCTCGAACAGGCGGAGGAACGTGCGGCCGATGCTTTCGAGAATCGTGTTCATGCGTCGAAGCGCGTCCGGACGCGCGCGAGTGTGTCGCCGTCTCGATATACGCGCGGGACGCGCGCGCCGACGTTGCAGAACACCTCGTAGGAGATCGTATCAAGTTTCGCCGCCAGCTCTTCGACGCTGATCTCATCGCTCCCCTGGCGGCCCAGCAGAACCACTTCGTCGCCCGCGGCCGCCTCGGGGATGCCGGTGACGTCGATCGTGACGAGATCCATCGATACCCGCCCCACCACCGGCGCGCGTAAACCGCGCACGAGCACCTCCCCGCGGTTGGAGAAACGCCGGCTGTAGCCGTCGGCATAACCGACCGGCAGCGTGGCGATCCGTGAGGGACGTGTGGTGTGGAAGGTGGTGCCGTAGCCGATGCCATGGCCGGCCGGGAGCTCTTTGAGCCGGACGATCTCCGTCCGCCAGCGCATCAGCGGCTCCAGCCGCGGCGAATCGACGTCGAGCGGAGCAGCGCCGAGGAGGGCGATTCCGGTCCGGACGTAATCGCCGGGGGTGATGCCGCGCACGGTGGCGGCGCTGTTGGCGGCGTGATGGCGCGGAGGGTCGATGCCTGCCTCCCGGAGCGTCGCCCGCATCGCCTCGAAATTCGCGAGCTGCTGCCCGGTCAACGGGTCCTGAGGGTCGCCCGCGTTGGCGAAGTGCGTGTAGAGCGCCTCGACGCGCAGGCGCGGCGCCGAGCGCAGCAGCTCAAACACCCGCGGCAGCTCGGCGGCAATGCTCCCCATCCGCCCCATCCCGGAGTCGAGCTTCAGGTGGATGGCGACGTCGCGGTCGCGGGCGACCCGGACGACGCTCTCCAGCGCCTCGGGGCCGGGAACGCCGAGGGTGAGGTCGTGCTCCAGCGCCAGCCGCACCTGGGTCTCGTTCAACGCGCCGAGGACCAGGATCGGCAGGGTGATGCCGGCGCGGCGCAGCTCCAGCCCCTCTTCGAGCAGCGCCACGCCGATCATGGCGACGCGCTCGGGCGTGCAGCGCCGCGCCAGCTCCACCGCGCCGTGGCCGTAAGCGTCCGCCTTCAGCAGGGCCATCAGCCGTGTCCCGGCCGGCAGGCCGGACGCCAGCGCCGCGACGTTGCGATCGAACGCGCGGAGGTCGACCTCCGCGTAAGTCCCTCGAAACTCAGACGGAAAAGACATTCAGGTTCTGGCCATTCATCGGCCGCGAGCGATCTGATGCAAGAAAGAGGATCGTTTCGGCGACCTCCCCGGCGGTCATCGACGCGGGAGCGCCGCCGCTGGCCTCCGCCCACATCGCCGTGTCGACCGCGCCGGGGCTGACCGCGTTGACGCGCACGCCGCGTGATTTCACCTCCACCGCCAGCGCCTCGGTCAGCGAGATCACCGCCCCCTTGCTCGCGCAGTACGAGACCCAGCCGGGGAACTTCTCCGGTCCGGGCACGCCGGAGATCGAGGCGACGTTCACGATCGTGCCGGTGCCGCGCTTCAGCATCGACGGGAGGGCCCGCCGGCAGGCGAGGTAGACGCCGTGGACGTTGACCTCGAACATCCGCCGCCACTGGTCGAACGTCGTTTCCACGAGCGGCGCGGGGTCGATCATCCCGGCGTTGTTGACCAGGATGTCGCACGGGCCGTAGTGCGATTCGGTCTCCACGAAGAGGCGCTCGATGGCCGCCAGATCGGAGACGTCCCCCTTCACCGTGCCGGCCGAGCGGGCGAACGTGACCACCCGCGCGCCGCGCTCCGCGAGCAGTTCCGCGGTCTTTTTGCCGATGCCCGAAGACGCCCCCGTGACGATCGCCACTTTTCCACTGAATTCACTCATAATCCGCCGCAGGCTACCCCAAACGCTCACAGATTGAGGAGACTCGAATGCCTCAGAACGTCAACGACGTGCTCCAACTGTTTTTCCGCTGGGCCCATGTGGTCGCAGCCGTCCTCTGGATCGGCCACCTCTACTTCTTCAACTTCGTCAACGCACACGTTGCCAAGTCCCTCGACGGCCCCACCAAGAAACTCGTCGTCCCCGAATTGATGCCCCGGGCGCTTTTCTGGTTCCGGTGGGGAGCCGCCTGGACCTGGCTGACCGGCATCCTCCTCGGCGGCCTGATCTACTACCACTCCAAGATCGTCTTCGAAGACCCGACCGACCCAACCAACAACCCCTGGCTCTGGCTGGCGATCGTCCTGGTGATCCTGGCCGTCGGCTTCGTGATTTACAACGCCGTCATGAAGGCGGTGAAGAACGTCGTCGCGGCGAACGCGATCGTCCTGCTTCTCCTCGCCGCGGTCTACTTCTTCCTCGCCACGGTCGGCAAGTTCGGCGGCCGCTCGCTCTACATCCACGTCGGCGTGATCCTCGGCACGGTGATGGCCATGAACGTCTGGATGGTCATCTGGCCCTACCAGAAGAAGATCATCACCGCCACCAAGGAAGGCACTGCTCCCGACGCCGCGCTGGTCGCGCAGGCCGGCCTGCGGTCGCGCCACAACACGTACATGTCGGTGCCGCTGATGTTCACGATGATCAGCAACCATTACCCGACGGTCTACGGGTCCATCGGCCGTCGCGAGATCTGGCTCGTCGCTGTCTTCATCCTCGGCTTTGCGTTCGTCCGCTGGACCTACGGCAAGTCGGCCAAGGTCGCTCCGTTCTAGCGTGCGGCTGCTGCAGATCGACGCGTTCACTTCGGAGGCATTCCGCGGCAACCCTGCCGCCGTCTGCCTCCTGCCTGCAGAGCGCGATGACGTCTGGATGCAGAACGTCGCGGCGGAGATGAACCTCTCCGAGACCGCGTTCCTCCTCCCGCGCGACGACGGCTACTCCCTCCGCTGGTTCACGCCCGCCGTCGAGGTGGCGCTCTGCGGCCACGCGACGCTCGCCAGCGCGCACGCGCTTTGGGAGGAAGGGCTCCTCGGTCCGGACGACACGGCGCGCTTTCACACGCAGAGCGGCCTGCTGACCGCCACGCGCAACGGCGACTGGATCGAGCTCGACTTCCCCGCCACGCGCGAAGAGCGCGCCGAGGCGCCGGAAGGGCTTCTCGAGTCGCTCGGCGTCACCGACCCGGTGTACGTGGGGAAGAACAAGTTCGACTACCTCGTCGAGCTCGCGTCCGAAGAGCTCGTGCGCGAGCTCGACCCCGATCACGGGCGCCTGCGGCGCATTCCCGTCCGAGGAGTGATCGTCACCAGCCGGTCGGCCGGCCAAGACATCGACTTCGTCTCCCGCTTCTTCGCCCCCGGCTCCGGCGTCGACGAAGACCCGGTCACCGGCTCCGCGCATTGCTGTCTCACCCCCTATTGGTCCGCGAAACTCGGCAAAGACGAGATGGTCGCCTACCAGGCTTCGAAGCGCGGCGGCACCGTCCGCGTGAGACTGGCAGGCGATCGGGTGAAACTCGGGGGACGCGCGGTTACGATCCTGCGTGGTGAGCTCGTCGCATGAGCGAAACCATCCGCGAAATGCTCGAGCGGATCGAGCACGACACGCTCGTTCCTCAGGCCGCAAAAAGCTCCGACACGCGCGGCCGCGACCGCGTAGAGCCGGAAGACGATATCCGCCCCTCCTACCAGCGCGACCGCGACCGGATCATCCACTGCAAAGCCTTCCGCCGCCTCAAGCACAAGACCCAGGTGTTCCTTGCCCCCGAGGGGGACCACTATCGCACCCGCCTCACGCACGTGCTCGAAGTCACGCAGATCGCGCGGACGATCGCCAAATCGCTGCGCCTCAACGAAGTGCTCACCGAAGCCATCGGACTCGGCCACGACCTCGGCCACTCCGCCTTCGGCCACGCCGGCGAGGCCGCACTGAACAAGCTCGTGCACGGCGGCTTCGATCATTACCGGCAGTCCGTACGCGTGGTCGAAAAGCTCGAAGACCTCAACCTTACCGTCGAAGTGCGCGACGGCATCCTCAAACACTCCAAGGGAGAGAAGGGCGAGCTGCTGCGGAAGCGCCCGAAATCGCGTGCGCTGACGCTCGAAGGCGACATCGTCCGCATCTCCGACATCATCGCCTACGTCAACCACGACATCGACGACGGCATCCGCGCCGGCATCATCCGCGAAGACGACATCCCGCAGGACATCCGCACCACCCTCGGCGCGAAGGGAAGCGATCGCATCGACCGCATGGTCCGCGACGTCATCGCCGCCACCCTCGCCTGCGACTACGAAGCGATCTCCATGACCGCCGAGGTCGAACAGTCCCTCAACGACCTCCGCACCTACATGTTCGAGAACATGTACCTCATCCCCGAAGTCCGCGGCGAATTCGAAAAAGCGCAGAAGATCCTGACCGCGCTCTTCGAAAAGGTAGTCGCCCAGCCGGAGAAGTTCCTTGACATGACCAGCGAAGAACCCGTCGAGCGATTAGCCATCGACTTCATCGCCGGCATGACCGACCGGTACGCGCTCAATCTCTACGCGGAACTGTTTTTGCCAAAGCCCTGGATGGCGTAGTAGCCGGCTCCCCCCGGACCGCCCACGTCTGCGTGGGCGGTCCGGGGGAACGGGCCTTAAATCACGTCAACGCGCGCTGTAAGCGTGAAATCCCAAGCAACCAGCAACCAGCAACTACTTCCGCCCCTTCCCCTTCTTCGGCGCCACGTTCAACACATCCCGCAGATCCTTCCCCGCCTTGAACCGCACGTTCCTCGACGCGGGGATGGTGATCGTCTCTTTAGTACGCGGGTTGCGCCCTTCGCGGGCTTTGCGCTCGGTGACGTGGAAGCTGCCGAGGCCGGGGATTGCGCAGCGGTTGCCGCTCTCGCAGGAGTCGGAGATGTAGCCGACGAATGCGTCGAAGGCCGCGGCAGCTTCTTTCTTGGAGATCCCTGCCTGATCGGCGATTGCGGTGATGACGTCAGCTTTACCAGCCATGCCGTCCTCCTGAGTGTCTCGAAGTGAACGTCAATCTAGGGACGGGCCCGGCGAAAGTCAACGCAGGCGGCGTAATGCATCGAGATAGCCGTGCACGATCGAGATCACCTGCGCGTGATTCCACGTGAGCGGCGCGACCGACAGCGGCTGGCCGTCGTACGGGTCGATCTGTTCGGGGAGGATCATCGACGGTGTCGCTTTCGCACGCGCCCAGCGGACCAGGTCGAGCGCGCGCTGCAGGCCATCCGCATTCGTCGCCTTGGCGATCACATGCTCCGCGAGCCAGAGCGTGCAGAGAATCCACGGGTTCCCCGGAACGCGCTCCGCTTCCGCGGAGATACGATGGTAGGCGTCGTTCTCGTATCGGGCCACGCCGCCGTGATCGGTGCGCACCCAGAGCTTCTCGCGGATCGCGTTCATCGTCCCTTCGACGACGTTCGTCGACGCCGGAAAGACGCCGAGGTAGAAGACTCCGAACATCGAGGCATCGACGGAGGAGTCGAGCTCCATCGTACCGTCCTGCGACAGCAGCCCGCGTGCGAAGCGTCCCTCCTCTTCCAGCCAGAGATGCCTGCGCATCCCGTCGCGCACCTCGGAGGCAGCCTTGAGGTACGTCGCGCGGCGATCCTGGTCGTTGAACAGATTCGCCAGCTCCGCGGCGGCGGTCAGCCCCGCCCAGACCGCGGCGGAGGTGAAGGTGAAGGTGCCGAAGCGCTCCTCCCACATGTCGTAGCTCGGCGAAGGAAGGCCGGTTGCCGGATCGCGGAAGCGCACCAGGAAGTCGGCGGCGGAGAGCACCAGCCGCTTGTAGACGGTGCGCAGCAGGTCGAGGTCGCGCGTGCGGGCATAGTGGCGCGCCAGCAGCCAGAGCACCAGCGCGGTCTCGTCTTCCTGGATCGGCAGCACCGGCTGGCCGTCGCGCACCCACGCGTGCCACAGCGGCGCGGGCGAGCCGTCGGGGTTGTACTTGTGCAGGAAGTAGCCGTCGTCGCGAATGAGGTCGTTCGCGAGGAGCAGGAAGCGGCGGGTGATCTCCGGGAAGCCGGCCCGGTCCATCGCGTCGCAGACGAACGCCGCGTCGCGCGCCCAGAGATACGAGTAGTGGTCGTTATGACCAAAGACGATGTCGGAATCATTGGCGGCGATGACGGCGCCGCCGCGGTCGACCTGCGTGGCGACCACTAAAAGCGAACGCCGGTAGAGATCGACGATCTCGTCCGGCAGGTCGCTGAGGTCCGTCCCCGGCTTGTTGACCCACGTGTACCAGTGCGACCCGGTGCGGGCGAGCAGGTGTGCCCCCCCTTCGTCGCGTACCTGCCGGTCGAGGCGATGCACTTCCTCGTCGGTCTCGGCGGCGCAGATCCAGTAGAGCACCGTGACGCTGCCGTTCGACTCGAGGTGCAGCGGGATTGCGATCGTCGACTCGACCGCCCCCTGCGCGATCGCGCGCATCGACAGCGCGCCGTCCTCCGCGTCGCGCCAAGTCCCGTCGCCTCCCGCGGTGACGCTGCGGCCGCACGCGTACTCGGAGACGCCGCCGTCGCAGTTGACCAGGACGTAGCGCCGGGTCTTGTACTGGACGATCGCTTTCGCGTGCGGCTCGTACATGACGGTGTCGCCGATGCCGCTGCCGTACAGGGCGAAGTCGTGATGGAAGAAGAGCTTCACATCCCGCGCCTCGGCGCGCAGGTTCCGGACGACGATTTTCCGGACGTACACGCACGCGTCGGGGTCGACGGCGTCGTAGCAGCGCAGCCGCAGTCCGATCTCGTCGTTCTGCAACTGGACGTCGGTCACGAGCGTGTCGCGCAGGTAGTCGAGCGTCCGCTGCCACGGCGCCTCGTCGGTGGGATGCAACGCCCCGTCGCACCAGACCCCGAAGCGAAACTTCGCCGCGGCCTGGTTCTCCATGCCGACCCGGGGAAAGTAAAAGTCGGCCAGCCGGTACTGCGCGTCGAACGCTACGAGAAGCGAGTTGTTGCCGATCGGTAAGTCGCGAGGCACGGGGCGAGTCTACCGGAAGATGAAACCGGTTACGTCTACCTGTCATCCTGAGCCACAGGATTGATCCCATGAGCAGCGAGCATGGCGGCGAAGGATCTGGGGGGAGGGGGAGCGATGCACGCTCATCCTACCCCCGCCCGCCCAGGTCCTTCGCCGCCATGCTTCCTATTCATGGGGAGATGCCGCGGGCTCAGGATGACAGGGGGCTACGTCTTCAAAACGAATGCGGTGAAGCCGTCGGCTCCGGACTCCGGCGTTAGACGCAGTACGCCGTCCCGTACCCATTTCTGTGCGCCCTCGGGGACGAAGGCCGTGATGTCTTCGCGCATGTACCCTTCGACCACCGCGTCGTTCTCTTCCGGCTCGAGCGAGCAGGTGGAGTAGACGACGTACTTGGAGGCGAGGGTCATGGCGCTGGCGAGCAATTCGCGCTGCAATTTGGCGAATGCCGCGAGGTCTCCTTCCTGGAGACGCCATTTGATCTCGGGGTTTTTGCGGATCGTGCCGGTGGCGCTGCAGGGGGCGTCGAGCAGGACGACTTCGAATTTCCGCGAGAACGGCGGTTTGCGGCCGTCGCTGACGACGAGGCGGGGTTGGCGTCGCATCAGCGGCCGCAGGCGCGTGAGGGAGACGTCGTTGGAGACGACGCGCGCGCCGTTGTGCTGCATGTAGAGGCTCTTCCCTCCAGGCGCGGCGGCCATGTCGAGCACTTCTTCGCCGCATGCGCGGGCGATGGCGGCGATGACGGCGCTCCCTTCGTCCATCGGGTAAAAGTCGGCGCGCTCGAGCGCGGCGCTGGAGCCGTGCAGTTTCCAGAGGTCCGGGACGAGCTCGGAGGGCACTGACTCCGGCGGTACGGTTCCATGCAACGCGAGCACGTCGGGATAGGAGAGCTCCTGGTTTGCCTCGGCGATCCGGATCGCGCGCTCGGCGCCGTACATGCGCGTCCAGCGGTCGAGAAGCCAGTGCGGATGGGCGGTGCGGATCGCGGGATCGGCCGGTTCGGGGATGGGGCGCCGGCCGGCGTTGCGCAGGATGGCGTTGACGAAGCCGCGGGCGCGCTTCGGCGCGAGGTCGACGGTCTCGGAGACGGCCGCATAGGCGGCGACCTCCATGTAGAAGAGTTGATAGAGGCCGAGGCGAAGCACTTCGACGACGGGTGGATCGAGCTTCTTCACCGGCCGCTGCGCCAGTTCCGCGATCGCGGAATCGAGCCGGGAGCGCCAGCGGAGGATGCCGAGGACGAGCGTGCGGACGAAGCCCGACTCGCCGAGGAGCAGCAACGAGGCGTAGAGCGATTCCCGCTCGATCCGCTGCAGCAGGTGCAGCGCGCGGGCTCGCTCGGTCATTACGGAATCACCTCGCCGGCGCGCCAGCCGAGGCCGCGCGCGACCGCCGCGGCGGGGGTGCGCGGTTTCCCGGGACGCTGCATTTCGGTGATGCGGATCGAGCCGCCGGCGGTGGCGACGACGACGTCGTCGTCGATGGCGAGCACGGTCCGCGGTGTGCCGGAGCGTGCGTCGGGGCGGATGTCGGTGAGCTTGACGGTCTCGCCGGCGCTGTTCACGAAGATGCCGGGCCAGGGGTCGAAGGCGCGGAAGCGGTCGTAGATCGCCTTGGCAGTCTCGTCGAAGCGGATCTCCCCTTCGCTCTTGTCGATCTTCGGCGCGAGCGTTGCGCGCTCGTGTTCCTGCGGCGTCTCGACGGCGATGCCGCGCTCGAGGTCGCGCAGCACGGGCAGCAGCGCGTCCGCGCCGAGCGCGGAAAGGCGGCGGGAAAGCGCGGGCGTCCGCTCGTCGGGATCGATCTCGAGCGTCTCGATCGCGAACATTGGCCCGTGGTCCAGCTCCTCGTCGACCCGCATGATGGTCACGCCGGTGACGCGATCGCCTGCCGCGATGGATCGCTGGATCGGCGCCGCCCCGCGCCACTGCGGCAGGACCGAGGCGTGGACGTTCAGGAAGCCGTACTTCGGGATCGCCAGGAGCGAAGCGGGGAGGATCTTCCCGTAGGCGATGACGATCCCGGCGTCGGGCGCGAACCGCGCCACCTCCTCCAGAAACTCCGGATTGCGCACCTTCGGCGGCTGCGCCAGCGGCAACCCGAGCGAGCGCGCCCGCACCGCCACCGCCGGCGCCTGCATCTTCATCCCCCGGCCGGCGGGTTTGTCGGGCTGGGCCACCACGAGGACGATCTCATGCTCCTTCGCCAGAGCATCCAGCGTCGGGACCGCGAATTCAGGAGTGCCAAGAAAGACGAGCCGCACGAGGAGATTCTATGCGCGGGACTCCCGCTACAATCCACAGTCGCATGATGACGAACACGCGGATCCACGGACGTGCCACTGCCCTCGCGCTCCTCCTTGCCCTGCCGCTCTTCGCACAGGTCGCGGACGGCGACCGCCATTACGCCGCTCGCGCCGAGGGAGCCGCGGGCGCGAAGGCGAAGAGCCAGCACGTCGACGCCGCCATGGCCGCCTACGAAAAGGCGCTCGCGGCCAACCCGAACGACGTCGTCGCGCACGCCCGGCTCCTCCGCGCCTACCGTTTCAAGGGCGCTTACGTCGCCGCGAACAACGAGGAGAAGAAGAAGGTCTACGGCGCCGCCAAGGCCGCGGGAGACCGGGCCCTGGCCGTGGTCGGCCGGCTCGTGGCCGCCAAAGGCGTGAAAGCCGATGCGCCCGAGAACAAGGTGGCCGAGGTCGCGCGCGGTATCGACGGCGCGGCGGAGGTCTACGTCTGGGACGCCGTCAACTGGGGTGAGTGGGCGCTGGCATACGGCAAGATGGCCGCGGCCCGCCAGGGAGCGGCCGACCGCATCCGCCGCGAAGCCACCATCGCCCATCTCGTCTCCCCCTCCCTTGAAGGCGGCGCCCCCTCCCGCGTCCTCGGCCGCCTGCACGACCAGACCCCGCGCATCCCCTTCCTGACCGGCTGGGCGTCCTCGAAGGAGTCGCTCCGTTTCCTCAACGAATCGCTCAGGCACGACCCCTCGAACAAGGTCACCCTGGTCTTCCTCGCCGAGGCGACGATGTCGAACGACTCCGGAAAAAAGGCCCAGGCGATCGCCCTGCTCCGCCGGGTGGTCAGCGAGCCGATTCACACCGAGTATGCGGTCGAGGATGCGGCGGCGGTGGAGGATGCGAAGGGGTTGTTGAAGAAGTGGGGAACGTGAGGGGGGTACTGGTTGCTTGAGACTTCCGAGTTAAGAAGAGCGCTTTCAGAGATCAACGCAGATACCAGCCCGCTTCTCTGCTGCCGTAGGCAGCTAAAGATCTGTAGGCCCGGCCTTTAGGCCGGGTTTAGCGTGAATGGATGTTCGAGCCCGCGTAGCGGGCGACAGCCGAGAAACGCGCGGACGGTCTTTTCTGTCGCCCGCTACGCGGACTCACTTGGCGGATGCTCGTTGTACCCGGCCTAAAAGGCCGGGCCTACAGATCTTTAGCTGCCTACGGCAGCAGAGATACATGCGTTCTGCTTGCGCCCGGCGCTGCACCCACCCCTCACGGTTCCTGCGCCGGAATCGCCGCGATGAACTCCGAGTCCCCTCCGTACTCCACCACGGTCGCGAAGCCGACGCCGGTGCCGGCGATGACGGTGATGCGGATGGTCATGGTCTCGTCGAGCTTCACCTTCAGGGCATTCTCGATGTCGTTGACCATCCACACCTGATCCTCGGCGACCCCGGATTCGAGGCTCTCGCCGACCGTGGCGCCGCTGCGGGTGCGGGCGGAGACGCGGAAGGTCGCGGGGATCGTGCCGATGTTGACCATGCCGACGTTGACGCGCCGGCCCACGCCGGTTGCGGCCGGGACGCCGACGATGGTCAGTTCCGCGGTCTCGCTTCTCGCGGAGGCGGCGTCGCGGGGGGTGAGCGGCTGCTCGATCGACGCGCGGGCGTTGTGGGCGACGTCGGAGGTCTTGACTACCGCGACGGGAGGGCGTCCCTCGCGGTGCTCGAGCCAGAGTGTCCCGACGACGTCGCGGCGCTGGAAGAGCGTCCGGACGAAGTCCGGCCAGCGGAGGGTCTGGCGGGGTGCGAGGGTGAGGCGGCGGTCGCTGCTGGCGTCGCCGGCGACGAGGCGCAGGGTGATGCGGAGCGGGTCGCGAAACGGGTTGTGCAGCGTCAGGTCCGACTGCCAGTACGAGCCGGCTACGCCGCCGACGCTGCCGACGGCAGGGAAGACCATCCGCTGCACGCCGCTGCTCACCAGCTCCTTCTTGTCCGGCAGCGCGATCAGCGAGAGATAGTCGGCGACCGCGCGCGGTTTCGCACCGGCGGTCCGGGTCCAGAGCTCGACCCCGCGGACCGCTTTCGTGAAGCGGTACATGTCGTCGATGTACGCGGAGACGGCCTGCGCGCGGAGGTCGTTCGGGACGCCGTCGAACTGGTCGAACAGCTCCGGCGAGCGGCGGATGATCACCTTCGGCTTCGTCCGTTCCAACGCCTGGATGGTCTCGGCCTGGAACTCCCTCGGCGAGAGGATCGGCACCTGGTAGAAGCGCGTCGGGTTGGGGCGGTCGGTGAAGAAGTAGAAGGCGGGCTGGTTGGAAAAGTCGAAGATCGGCTCGCCGCGCTTCGTCATCTCCTGCACTGAGGCGACGACGTCCTTGATGCGCCACGACACTTCTTCGGCGCGCTCGTCGCGGTCGGCGCCGACGATTCGGCCGTAGTAGCGGACGAACTCGTGCAGGCGGCCGTTCACCAAGTCGGGGATCCAGAACAGCACCGTGAAGACGGGCAGCGACGCCACCGCCAGTGAGGCCACGAACGCACGAGTTCCTTCGCCTCCTTCACTCCACATCCGGCGCAGGGCGCGGACGAGGATCACGCCGAGGAGCACGAGCAGCGGGCCGATGAGGAAGGCGGCAAAGTACTGGTGGCGGAACGACGCCCGGCCGAACGCGGTGCGCTGGGCGATCACGGCGAACACGGTCATCACCAGCAGCGCGTGGTCGAGCAGCTCGGTGCGGCGGCGCAGCCAGCGCTGGACGTAATAGATGGTGGCGATGGCGAGGGTGATCGGGCTGAGGACGAGGTGGAACTTCTCCCACAGCACGAAGTCGGCGAGCGTGTGCAGGCTGAGGTTCTTGCGGAACGTCGTGACGAGGTCAGGGAAAGGCAGCGACCAGACCGCGTCGATGATCCGGGGGATGGTGACGAACGACGTCACCAGGAAGTCGTCGAGCGCGCCGTTTGCGGCCAGGTAGATCGCGAACGGCGCGGCGCCCAGGAGCGTACCGATCATGAAGAAGAGCGCCGCCTGCGCGGGAGGAAGTCCGTCCCACTCCACGCGGCGCGCAGCGATCCAGAGCAGGATCGACGCCGCGATCGCGCCGGCGATGGTGAAGAGACCGATCTCGTAACTGAAGAAGAGCGCCACCCCGGCGAAGACGCCGCTGAAGACCGCCATGGCCCGGCTGCGCCGCTTGAGCGCGGTCCAGAAGAGCGCCACCGCGGCCACTTGGAAGAACGTGCGGTTGTTCTCGGCGGTGGTCCAGGAGCCCATCGCCACGACCACGAGCGCCAGCGGGATCGACTCGAAGACTGCCAGGCCGAGGAACCAGATCGCCACGCTGAGGAACGAGCCGACGATCACCGTGCGCGCCACCGCCACATCCAGCGACCGCCCGAAGAGCTGCATCAGCCAGGCGTCCAGCAGGCCGTCTTCCAGCATCCCGTGAAGCGCGAAGACGTCGCGGAACGGGACTTTGCCGCGCAGATAGTCCGACGCCGGGCCGATCGCCTCGCCGCGATGGAAGAGGTCGATCCATTGCGAGAGCTGCGCGGTCGAGGCGTAGCTGAAGAGATAGATGAGCGCGGGGATGATCGCGTACGCGGCCAGCCTGCGCGCCGCCTCGCCGGACATCGGCCGCCGCAGTCGCCAGCCGAGCAGGAGGACCAGCAGGATGGCGATGACGTTCACGAGCCGTGGCTGCGGCAGCGGCACCCAGACCGCGGCGAGAAACGGCAGCACGACCAGCGGCAGCGCCGCGACGGTGACGCGGCGGAAGCCGTCCGCGAGCGGCTGGCCGAATGCGAGCTGCGTGAGCCGTGCGACCAGGATCGCCGCGGCCCAGAAGATCGCCAGGAACATCGCCACGAAGACGATCTCCAGAAAGAGCGTCGGGATGTGGGCGACCCGGCGTGCGGTGACGAGATAGCGGTAGAACAGCCACGCCGTCGCCTCGCAGAAGAGGAGCGCGTGGTACGGGCCGAGCGCCGGAGCGAAGAGCTCGCGCATCCAGCGGCGCGTCCGCCAGAACGCCAGCGCGCGCGGGCCGGCCAGCGAGAGCGCGATCGGCAGGAAGAGGATCCAGCCGACTTTGCCGGTGGTCAGGTAGAAGACCGGCGCCAGCAGGTAAGGGAGCGTGTAGAGCACCGTCCCCACGGTGTCGAGCTTGTTCGTGCGGCGCTCGAAGACCCGTTGCAGCCAGAGCGTCAGCGGCGGGACGAGGAGAAAGAAGAGCGCCGCGCCGAGGTAGTCGCGGAGCTTGGAGTAACGCTCGATGGTGACGAGCCCGATCGCTACGGGTTTGGTCGGCGGCAGCGCGCCGAAGAGCAGCGTCAGCGAGAGGAAGATGCCGGCGGCGAGACAGAAGGCCGCGATCCAGACGAGCGCACGGGTGATGCGGCTGTAGACGCGCTCGCCGTTGAGCGAGGAAGGTGGCTGGGTCACGCGGGGGCGAGTGTAGCAGCGGTCTCCAGCAGCGCGCGGACGCCCGGGTCGCGCGGTGCGAGCGACAGCAGCCACTCCCAGGGATCGCTCCTGCCCAAACGTCCGATCCGCGCGTTCTCCTCGAAGAGATTCGCGCGGTGAGGCTGCTGGGAAAGGACGGCCAGCCGCAGCAGGCGGAGGTGGTGTGGCTGGAGGTTCTTGTTGCCGGACAAACGCTTCGTGACCGGGAGCCGCGCCAACGGGTCGCGCTCGACGTCGTTCGCGGCTTCGGGGCGCGGCGGGAGAGGGCGGTCCTGCTTCGTGACGGCCGCTCCGCGCTTCCGTGCGGCGGCGATGACAAAGTCGGAGGGGATGCGGCCGGAATCGACGAGCGCCGCCTCGATCGTGCAGAGCATCTCCAGCAGGCTCCGCTCGCGCGGCACTTCGAAACGGAAGTTCTGCACGATGCCGAAGAGGAGGTGCTGCAGCAGCGTCCCGCCGAGGTCCTTCCGCTCCAGCAGCTCGAACTGCCGCTCCGCCACCGACAGCACTTCCTCCGCCCGCACCGCCTCGGTCGGATCGCTGGCGAGCATCTCCTCCACCGTCGGCCTGCGTCTCGTTTCGCCCGGCGCGATGCAGACGAGCAGTGCGTTCATGATCGCCAGCACGTCGTCGCTGTACTGGAAGCGGTTCGGGCCGACGTATTCGTTGATGACGAGCGTGGCGTTCGCACGCATCGCCCGTTTGATCTGCTCGTAGCCATGCTCGAGGTTCTCGACATGGTGCAGCACCGAATGCGCGACCACCACGTCGTACGTGTCGCCCGGCAGCTCGTCGCGATTCAGGTCGACCACGCCGTAGTGGATTTTCGGGATGTCCTTCGCCGCCTCCCGAGCGCGCGCGATCGCATGCTCCGCAAAATCGACCGCATCGATGCGCGCCACGAATGGCCAATCCGCCAATGCCCGCTCCAGCCACCCCTCCCCACACCCGAGCACCAGCACGCGCAGATCGTTCCCGACGAACCACCGATGCGCCCACGAAGACAACCAATCCCGCGCCGGATCGCCCGTCGCCCGCTCGTTGAGATGTATCTGGACAGCGGTATTCGCCATCCAGGTGGTGTGGGCGAGGAGGTCGGAATGGGTGGCGTCGTTCCAGACGGTCATGGCGATGACTCACCCGCTAGCCTATCGCGACGCACAAACAACCCTGTCATCCTGAGCCCAGGAACCGTCCCAAGAACAGCAAGCATGGCGGCGAAGGACCTGGGCGGGAGGGGGCACGCGGCGCTCCCCCACCCACCCAGGTCCTTCGCCGCCATGCTTTTCGCTCGTGGGATCAGCGCTGCGGCTCAGGATGACAGTGGGATGACAGTGGATGGACTTCACATCCCCAACCTCTCCCGAACCTCCGCCCGATAAATCCTTCCGATCGGCACCACCGTCCCCCCATCAAACACCAACAGCGTGCGCCCCCCACCCGAACGAACCGCGCGGGCGCGGGAGAGGTTGGCGATGAACGACCGGTGCACGCGCGCGAATGCCGCCGGGAGCTGCGCCTCCAGGGACGCCAGCGTCTTCTCGTGAAGGTGCGTCGAGCCGTCGGCCAGGTGCAGTTCCGAATAGTCGTCGGCGCCCTGCACGAACAGGAGCTGCTCGACGTCGATCGCCTGGGTCTGGCGTCCTTTCCGGACGATCAACCGGCTCGTGCGCGTGCGCGGCTCGCGTCCGCGGGCGCGGTCGATGGCCATGCGCAGGCGCTCCTCCGACCACGGTTTCGGGACAAAGTCCGCGACCCCGTACTCGAACGCGCGCAACGCCTGGTCATGATGCGCGGACACGATCACCGTCTCGAATCGCGCGGCGGCCGCCTGCTCCAGCAGGTCGAATCCGTCGCGGCCGTTCAGGTTGAGATCGAGGAAGAGCAGGTCGATGGCGCGCGCCTGGATCAGGTCGACGGCCTGGGGGAGCGAAGGAGCGTGCTCGATCGCGGTGTCGGCGCCGACGATGTCGCGGACCATCCGCGCCAGGCGTCGGGCCACGACGGACTCGTCCTCGACGATCGCCACTCTCATACGCTCGGCACCACGATCTCGGTGCGCCAGATAGTGCCCTGCGTACCGAGACCCTCCAGACCCTGACGAAACGACCAGCGCTCGCCCCACGCCTCGCGCAGGCGCGCCTGGATGTATCTCGTGCCGCCGCCGCGCTCTTCTCCCTCGTCGCCGTCGCCGGAGGCCGGGGCTTCGAAGATGTAGCGCGTGCGGTCGCCTTCCTCGCGCGCCGCGAGACGCATCCTGACGGAAGGCCCGGATCCGGCGCCGTGCGTGATCGCGTTCTCGATCAGCGTGTGGAACATCGCCGGCGGGACGAGCCGCCTCTGGTCGACGCCCTCCACCTCGAGCTCGTAGCGCACGTCGCGGCGCAGGCTCATGGTGGCGAGGTGGCTGCGGCAGAGGCGCAGCTCGTCTTCGGCCGTGACGAGCGTACGCGCGGTCATCCCGGAGAGGATCCGCAGCTCGTCGGCGAGCGACTCGATCATCCGGACGGCGGTGCGCGGCTCCTCCTCGATCCACTCGGAGAGCGCCGTCAGCGTGTTCATCAGGAAGTGCGGCTGCATGTGCCGCTTCACGACCTCCAGCTCCAGCCGCGCCTTCTCCGCCCGCTCCCGCCGGACCTCCAGCGCATGGGAACAGAGGAGGCAGACGAAGAGGAAGTCGAGCGCGAAGAAGAGAGTCTGGTCCGCCCACCTCCATGGCGAGGCGAACAGCACGGCCGTTGCCCCTCCGACGCCGATCAGCGCCAGCGCACCGCCGTGCATCCGGCGGAAGGCCGCCCATGCGGTCCAGGCAGTGGCGAGGCCAAAGCAGAACATAAAGAGATAGAGCGACTTCGGATCCCAGCTCCGCGGAATGAACGGGATGACCGCCGCGACGACGGCGGCGGCGCCGACGAGGAACGGCCCGCGCCGGTGCGGAAACCGCGCGGCCATGAGCGCGACGAGCAGCACGCTGGTGAGCCACGAGAGCGCCACGACGGCGCGCAGCCGGACGATGTGCCAGTCGTACGTGTAGCCGAACAGCGGACGCCACGCCTCGGCCACGAGCAGCGCGGCGGCGGACAGACAGAGCGCGCCGAGGAGGAGAAACGAGCGGTCGCGCCGCGCGATCCAGAACATCGCGAACGCGAAGACGGCCGTCAGCAGGATCGCGCTCCAGGCGACCAGCGCCTGGTACGCGTAACGCGTCCCGATCGTGGCGATCCGGTCGTAGTCGCCGGTCATGAGCGTCCAGTAGCCGTTCGCCGGGGAGAAGCCGCGATGAAACGCCGAGGCCCGGACGGCGATCGTGTGCCGCCCCGGAGCGGCGAGCCGGTCGGGCACCTGATAGTGCGACTCGATCGGCCCCGGCACTTCCTCTGCCTTCGTGCGCCCCACCACTCCGCCGCGGCCGATCAGTTCTCCGTCCCACCAGAGCTCGTGCGAGGCCATGGCCCCGAAAAACACCCCCACCGGATGCACGGGGTTATCCCTCGGCCCGAGCTCGATCGTCCGGCGAAGCCAGACCGAGTCGTTCGTGTAGGGCACTTCCCAGAGCGACAGCAGGGGCCACGACGAGTCATCGAACGCCGGAGAGGCCCACGCCGGATCGTGTCCGGCGTGCATGCGCACCGGCTCCTGCGGCGGCATCGCCGTCGCGCTGAGGGACGTCACGAGGAGCCAGGCGAGCAGCATGAACGTCACCGTAGCAGCGTTCGCGCGCCGTTCACCGGCGATCCATGCCGTTCGCCGATGCGCGCGAGCCGGAGGCCGCGACGCTGCGTACAGTCCAGCAGGAGGAACACCCATGCAACTGACAATACGGATTCTGCTGCTGGCAGTTCTGGCCGTGCCGCCGCTGCAGGCCCAGACCGCCACCTTCAAGCCGCACCGCTTCGAGCCGGCCTTCAGCGCGCCGGTGAACGCGGAGCTCGGGGAGCTCCGCGTTCCGGAGAACCGAACCAAAGCCGGCTCGCGGAGCATCACCCTGCGCTTCATCCGGTTCCGGTCGACGTCGGACAAGCCTGGACATCCGATCGTTTATCTCGCCGGCGGTCCGGGCGGATCGGGCACGGACGCGGCTCGCGGTACGCGCTTCGCGCTCGTCTCCTCGCTCCGCGAGCACGGCGACGTGATCGCCTTCGACCAGCGCGGGACCGGCCTCTCCGAGCCGAGCCTCGCCTGCGCCGGCGAATACATGACCCGCTTCGACGCGCCGCTCGACCGCACCACGGGAGGAGCCGCATTGGCCGCGGCCGTCCAGCGCTGTGCGGAACAGTTCGCGGCCGGCGGCGGCGACGTTACGGGATACAACACCCGGGAGAGCGCCGCCGATCTCATGGACCTGCGAAAGGCGCTCGGCGCGGAGAAGCTTGTGCTGTGGGGCATCAGCTACGGAACGCATCTCTCCATCGCCACGCTGCGCGAGCACGGGCCTTACGTCGACCGTGTGATCCTGGCCGGCATCGAAGGCCCCGACGAGACGTACAAGCTGCCGAGCGATCAGCAGACTTTGATGGAAGAGATCGCCCGCCTCTCCGCCAAAGCCGGCCAGCCCGACCTCCTGGCCGCCATCACCCGCGTCGCCCGGGAGCTGGAGGCGCGGCCGAAGAGCGTCACTCTGGTGCATCCGGTGAACGGCATGGCGGCGCCGCTCACCGTCGGGAAGCTCGACTTCCAGCAGGCGCTGTCCGGGATGCTGTTCGCTCCCGACAGCTTCGCCGGAATGCCCGACTTCGTGCACCGCCTCGACCGCGGCGACTGGACCGCCCTCGCTCTCGCCGCCGCCCGCAATCGCATGGGCCGCCTGCCGTCGCTGATGTCGGTAGCCATGGACTGCGCCTCCGGGATCTCCGCCACCCGGCGCGCCGTCATCGCCGACGAGGCGCAACGCACGCTCCTCGGCGACTCCATCAACATCCCGTTCCCGGAAGTCTGCTCCGCCCTCCCCCCGATGGACCTCGGCGACACCTTCCGCGCCCCGCTCGCCACCACCGTCCCCGCCCTCCTGATCAGCGGCACCCTCGACGGCCGGACCCGCCTGCGCCAGGCCGAAGAGCTGCGCCGGACGATGCCGAACGCCGTGCACCTGGTGATCGAAAACGCCGGCCACAGCGACCCGCTCTTCCTCTCCACGCCACGCATCCTTGAGGCGATGAAGGAGTTCCTGCGCAGCGGGACGATCAAGGAACGCTTCGTGAGCGCACCGCCCGCCGAGCTCCTGCCGTTGCGCACCGTCGCGACCGTCGCGGACGACAAGCTCGCCCGCTACCCCGGCACCTACCGAATCGACGAAAAGAGCACGAGGAAGGTGGTGAAGGCCGGCTCGATGCTCTACACGATCCGCGACGGCGGTGGCCCCCTGCCGCTGCGCCCGAGCTCGGAGACGGAGTTCTTCTACGAAGGCATGGCCGCAACGATCCGCTTCGAGCTCGACCCGAACGGCAAAGTGAAGGCGATGCTGTTCCGAAGCGGAACCGGGGAGGAGCAGCGGGCGGTGAGGGAGGAGGCGGCTAAAGATCTGTGAAGGCACAATGGTGTCAGCTTTAGGCAAGTGGCGTGACCCCTCACCCGGCCGGGCACCTGGTCTTCTAACAACATCCACGTCAATTCTGCACTTCTCCGTTGCCCTGGCTTTGTTGCCCCTCTCCCCCCGCCGGGGAGAGGGATGTTCGGCGCCTGCGTGTGGCACATGCGTCGATGGTCCAAATCGGAGTGCGTTTGTGAGAAGTTCAGGCGCCGGACGGGGTGAGGGGCCGTGCCACAGGCCTTAAGTTGACGCAATTGGCGCCTTGAACAACGACGGTCTACCCCCACCTCCACGACTTGGTTGCCCTGGGGCGACAACCGAGTTGCCCTGGGCGACAGCGAGTTGCCCCGGGGCGAACGGGAGAAGGTGGAAGACGGTTGCCATCCGACCGCCCTTTTCAAGAATCCGGTGACGCTTGCACCCTCTCGACATGTGCTACGTGGACCAGGCGAAAGTACAAGCTAGTGTCACGTCACGCTTGAAAACGTGGGTGCCTCGGCTGCCGATCACGCTCGTTCCCGAGGGGAGACGCCAGCGGCAACTGGCGGTTTCAAGCGTGACCCGACACTAGCCCGACTGAAGGCAGACCCGGAACACACGCGGGGAGCGGCGCTAGTGCTACGTCTGAGACGCCGCATTAGCCTACTGCAGATTGTCGGCTAGCGGTTTTGCTTTCGACGACCAAACGTCGTTATAAAACACGAGTAGGTGGCCGCAGGTGTTGCACCTGAACATGCTCCAGCGGCTCCCAGAGACGGCGCTGATACCCATGTTCCGCAACGCGGTTCCTTCGCTATCAAGTTTCTCGTACACATCGCGTCCGCAGTATCGGCAAAGGCGAGGGTAAGCGGTCAGTGAGGGATACCCGCCTCGAACCAGTCGACGTAGGGCAGTGAAGTGGCCGGCAACGGTTCCGGCGTCTGCGTACCGAGCACGGTAGTCTTCAACAATCATCTTGTCCAAGAGAAGATTGACGTTCTCCATTGTCTCGTCGGAGTAGTATTTCAGAATGTTGTTGCGGTCGCTCCGGTGCCGTTCCCGATCGAAAATGTTTCCGGTCAGCAGCCAATACAACAATTTGCCGAGCGAATAGACGTCAGCACGGGGAGTCACTTCCTCTAGGCGGCCGTCTGCCAATTCGGGAGCCATGTACCATCTCGCCCCGACGGCCTCCAACGTCTCGGTCGGACGTTCCGTTTCCTCGATATACGCAAGGCCAAAGTCGCCCACGACAGGAGCTCCGTCTTCCCGCAGGAAGATGTTCGCAGGTTTGATATCGCGGTGTACGATCTTGGCATCGTGGATGTGACTGACGCCGGCAAGGATCTTCTCGAAGAGTCCCATGACTTGGTCGAGCTCAAATTCGAGGATCGCGGCCTTATTCTCCTCGAGACTTCCCCGGCGGCAGTACTCTGTCACCAGATAAGGTCGAGGTTCCGCTTTCACGTCGGAGTCTACGAGGCGTAGAACGTTGGGGTGGTTAAGCTTCGCGATCGCCTCGACCTCCTTCTCAAATCGAGCCGACCGCTTTACGTTTATGAGGCGCTTCAGCACGTACTGTTCTGCAGTTTCGGAGTTCCGATCCTTTACCAGGAACGCTTGCCCCTGGCCGCCCTGTCCGAGATCGCGTACGATCTCCCACCGCTCACCGTAAACTTGACCCATCTCTGGAGCGCCTCCGATACTGACTTCGAAATTGACAGTTCAATTCTACGCGTCGCCGCGGTCGGCGAACCAGCGAACGCTCGCGATTGGCGGGCTAACGTCTCGCTGAAGCTGACGAGCCGCAGTCTTGGAACCCGGGGCTGAAGCCTCTCGTTCATCTCCGAGCGTCGCGGCGTCACGCCGCACAGGCTTTGGCTCTTGGATTGCGGCTCGCAGCTTAGCGAGAGATCCGTTAGGCGGACGGTATCTGTTTACCGCTCGAGGTGATGAACGACAGGCGTGCGATCGCGAAGCATTTGCTTGAAGGTATCGAATGCTGAGACCAAGCGTTGCTTGGCGGTTCTCTGAACGCTCATAAGAATGGCTTGAGCGCGAGCGCCGCGAGGAGTGCGATTCCCGCCGGAGGTCTTCCGGTTGATCACGGCGGGCCGGATGGCCTGTTCGGCGCGATAGTTCGTGGCATCGACGTCAGGACGATCGAGAAAGAGGAACAGCCCCTCGCGATACTTGAGCAGGTGACTGGCGAAGCGAAGACTCTCGTCATGAAGATCGGGTTCGTCGAGAAGGCGATCCATCTTCGCTTCGAGTTTCCCCTTGGCGATGCGTAGCCCACGGTCCGAGATCGTCCGGGCGTTCCGTCGGTTTCGCAATGAGAGTGCTTCTTGCAGCACGGCGGCGATCTTCTCGAAGTAGGCTGCGCACGCGGCCGTCGGCGGAGCTTCGCGGAGTTCTTTACTGCGACGAAGCAAGTGGGCCAGGCAGGTCTGGATCTGCGCGTGCTCGAAGCCGCGGTAGGGCGCCCAGCCATCGACACAGAGCACTCCGTCGAAGTCTTCACCGAGCAGCTTGGCTGCCTCTGCGTACCCGCGACCCGGCTCGATCTGGTACACCGTCGTGTCGGGTGTGGCTACCGTCCAGAGCCATGCTTTGTCTCCGCCGATGCGCCACCCCGTTTCGTCTGGCGAGACCACTGGTGAACCGCGGACGCGCTCGATCAGGTTTCCGTACGTCGGGGTGGCTTGGCGTCCCAGCCGCAACAGAGAGCGCGCCAGTGTCGAACGGCTTACCCGCAACGCGAACATCTGCGCGAAGACTTCGGCAATGCGTCCATAGGACATCCCGCAGGCCTTGTTCAGATGCGCGGTCATGGCGATCGTATTTGGTCCGATCTGCACACCGCCCACTGCGCCAGTGGCATCGGAGGTCTGCCGGGCATCGCGCCCCTGCACGAGGCGGTGGCAGCGGATGCAGCGACCGTAATGGATCTCGAACGCCGTCGTCGTCGGCTCGATCCGAGGAATGTCGGTCTGGTACTGACTCGACTTCCCTTCCAAGCGCACACCTCCCCCACAGTGGGGGCAGATCAGGGGGCAGTCGACGGTGACCTTCTCGTCGGCACTCTTCGGCGGCTCACGGCGGGCCTGTGAGCCATATGCGCTTCCGGCCTTGCGTCCCGGCTTCTTCGGATTGTCTTTCCTCGTGCCTCGCGAGAAGGGTGCAGCCTGCCGCTTGCCGGAGCGCCGTGCCTCTTCGAGCGCCTTACGCAATGCTGCGTTCTCGCGTTCGAGCGCCGCAACGCGTTCCCGTAACGCCTGCAGTTCGCGCCGCAGTTCCTCCAGCTCTCCCGCCACGCCACTCACATCTCACATTCTCGTTCCGGCCCGTCATCAAATCAACTGCCGCCGGTAAACAGATACGGCGGACGGAACCTACCGTATCCGCGAACCGGAACATCGACGCTCGGAGGCACTACGCTTGACGGGCCAGACGGCGCGCGCTTGGGATTCTGAATGCACGATTCAAAGAGAAGCGGAAACCGCTGTATCGAGATCTGGTCCTGGTCGTCGAAGAGACGATCGGTTCAGCCGATCGCGTGATGACGGCCATCAATCAGGCCCTGACAAGCGGACAGCATGCAACGACTGGCGTATTGCTATAAAGCAGCCGGCTCGGCCGGCGGACCGAAGCCGGGAGCTCGGCTGCCGGGCCGAAGCCCAAGCCGCAGCAGCTTCAGCGGTGACGTTAGGCGGCGCGCGTTACAAATGCATTGCAGCAAGGCGCTATTCGCTAAAATAAGCCGCAATTTTTGAGGGCATCTTCCCCGGCGCGGAGGCAAGTGCCTGCGTCGCGAGCGCTTTTGTATCGCTGCGAACCAGATCGTAGTTGATATTGGCGACGCGATTGACGATTTGGATGGCACTCAGGAACATCGGGATGTCACGTGCTCGTGTGAAATCGATCCATGGTCGGTGCGCAATTGATGACCGCGCAGGATCAGCGCTTTCCGCCATCATATCCTGCAACAGCTTCGGCAATTCGTCGTATGACTTCGGCAGGCGGAGCTTAGTCCAACACCAATCGACGACCTTTATCTGCGGATACTTTGGTGAAAGAGAATTGTGAAACACACCGAACAATGTAACGTAGGGATACCAACCCACACTTTGATCGAATGGCATTGACGTCAAGATCGAAATCATGGCGTCATCAACCCGAACGCCGACTACATTACCATCATAATTGGGGTTAGCGGCAGACATGTCAAAGTATGGGAAGTCAGCCAAGAACCATGCGATACCACTGCCATCAAAAGCACGCGCGAGAGCCGGATTGGACTCCTTGACAGCGTCGACATGATTAAGAACACCCTCGACCGCGATGAGGGAACCCTCCGCGGCAGGCGTACGATCTTTCACGACCACATCGCTCGGGCGGCCATAGATGTGGTGAGTAAGACCTGAAAAATATCGGCCGTTCTTGATGAGACGGGCTTCAACATCGGCGATCCGCTTCTCAATGGTACGGCGACTCTCTACTTCGTCGACCAGAATTGTCGCTACCTGCTCAACCACTCCGGTGGTACCGCTTTTATCAGTCAGCAGGTCCATACCGATAATTTTATTGAGAAGCGTCGTGATGCGTAACTCTTTCGAGAAGACAGGAATCAGCCGAAGAAGAAGATTCTTCTTGTAGAGCAAGTCATGCGTTTCTTGCCTTGTGATGTTCAGGTAAGGATAGAGACTATATTCTTCGAACAAAACGTCGAACCAGCCGCGGTACGAGCGGAACCCCCATTGAAATCCGAATAGTGCGCGACGCTCCGGGTCGATCTCGTCAAGTGCCATCGAGTCCTCCGTGGGGATTGACGGAAATTGTACATCCAGCGCGGCCGCAGTAGCCCATCGGCACGCGTTCCATCGCCGAGATGCTTTCCCTCATGCCCGCGCACCCGGCTCTCTCAGCCACAGGAATTGCCCCACGAAGCCGAATGCATGGCGGCGAAGGACCCCGGGTGGGTGGGGTGGGAGGCACGTCCACCGCTCCCCCTCCCGCCCAGGTCCTTCGCCGCCGTGCTCTCTGCACGTGGGGAAATGTCTGTGGCTCAGGATGACAAACAGGGTCGGTGTTGACTACTGCGCCCTCACCCCGGCCACCCGCTCCACCACCGCGTCGTGCAGGGCCTGGATCGTTGCCTTCTCCGCCACAACATCCGGAGCCTTCCCATATTTGCGGATCGCCGCGCTCGTGGTCTCACCGATTGAGGCCAGCACGGCTCGATTCATGACCCCCGTCCGCTCTTCATCCGTCAGCCTGGCGAAGAAGTGATCGACGGTCGACGCACTGGTGAAGGTCACAACGTCAATGGCGTCGGTGGCGATCAATCCGCGTAACTCTTCCAGATCGTAATCCGCGGCTATCGTCCGATACGCCACTGCGAGATGCACATCCCCGCCCCGCCGCCGCAGCTCATCGATCAGCTCATCCCGTCCTTCCTCGGCGCGAATGACCGCGGTGCGAAGTCCGGTCTGGTCTGCAGGTAGCAGCGGCAGGAGTTCCGTGGAGATGAAGCGTTCCGGCACGACATCCGGATTCACGCCCCGCGTGCGCAGATCGTCCGCGGTCGACTGCCCGATCGCCGCAATCTTCGCCGCCGCCAGCGCGCGCACGTCCTTCGCTTTCGCGAACAAGCGCGAAAAGAACGCAGCCACGCCGTTCGTAGAGGTAAACACCAGCCAATCGAATTGCTCGTCGATCGCAACATCCAGAGAAGAGAACGATGCCGGCGGCACGATCTCGATGGTCGGGAACTGCAGAACCTGCGCGCCTGACTCTTCCAGCAGGCGTTTCAGCTCCGACGCCTGTTCGCGCGCCCTCGTAACCACTACGCGTTTCCCGAACAGCGGCCGTTTTTCGAACCAGTTGATGGTGTCGTGCAGCTTCACCACGTCGCCGACCACGATCAGCGCAGGGGTCTCCAGCTTCGCCTCGGCTACGCGGGCGGCGATGTCTCGCAGTGTGCCGGCGACGGTGCGCTGGTCGGGGCGTGTGCCTTTGGAGATGACGGCGCAGCCGCGGTCGGGGGGCATGCCGTGGGCGGTGAGGTTTTCGACGATCGAGGGGAGGTTGGCGAAGCCCATGAGGAAGACGATGGTGCCGTCGAGCTGGGCGAGGGCGGGCCAGCGGATGCCGGTGGAGCCGGAGTCGGCCTCGTGTCCCGTCACGAGCGTCACCGAGGTTGCGTAGGCGCGGTGGGTGACCGGGATGCCGGCGTAGCCGGGGCCGGCGATCGCGGAGGAGATGCCGGGGACGATCTCGAACGGGACGCCGGCTGCCACGAGCTCCTCGGCCTCTTCGCCGCCGCGGCCGAAGACGAAGGGGTCGCCTCCTTTGAGCCGGACGACGAGCTTGCCGCTCTTTGCTTCGGAGACGAGGAGCTGGTTGATCTGGTCCTGCGGCAATGCGTGGTCGCTGGCCCGCTTGCCGACGTAGACGACCTTGGCCGTTTTCGGGATGCGCGCGGCGATGTCGTTTGAGACCAGTGCGTCCAGCGCCACGAGGTCCGCCTTTGCGATCAGCTCCGCAGCGCGCATGGTGAGCAGGCCCGGATCGCCCGGACCGGCGCCGACGAGGTAGACCTTCCCGCTCAAAGCAGCTCCTCGGCGCCCTGCGCGACGAGGCGGTCGTAGACTTCGTCGACCACGCTCCCCTCGGCGCGGATGGAGCGGGTGCCGTTCGACAGGAATGCGCGCAACTTCCCCTCCGAGTAATGAACGGCGACGGCGGAGTAGCAGTCGAGCCGCATGTCGAATTTCTGCAGCACCCCGCGCTCGTTCCGGGCGGCGATCGCGCTCGGCTCGTGGTCGAGCTGCGAGGCGGCTTCGCGGGCGAAGCCGTTCGACGCCAGGCACTCGATGGCCACGATCCCCTGGCCGGCCGCCGGCAGCATTTCGTCGACCGAAAACCAGGAGGTGATCTCCGCCGCGCGGCCGAGGCGGGTCAGGCCGGCGCTGGCGAGGATGATCCCGGCGTACTTGCCGTCGCGCGCTTTCTGGATGCGCGTGTCGACGTTGCCGCGGATGTCTTCGACCCGCAAGCCGGGAAAGAGCGCCG
>Ga0190275_10000447_pt1 | contig 36766 bp, 45 predicted proteins | sample Popmic550T_FD_133745 | JGI IMG/M metagenome (GOLD analysis project Ga0190275, IMG submission 133745) | Populus adjacent soil microbial communities from riparian zone of Yellowstone River, Montana, USA - 550 T | ecosystem: Environmental > Terrestrial > Soil > Riparian zone > Trees stand | place... | reverse complement strand
CTTGCACCCTGACAAACGCCGACGACGACGCGAGCCTGCCTCGACGGCAGTCCTCCGATAACCCGAGCGGCTAGTGTCTGTTGGTCAAGCCATTCCTCGCCGGGCGATGGCTGGACTGTGATCAGCTTGCTCAGATCGCCCCCCGTACCGTTGTCGTTGGCTGCGGCCGACATGCGCCGCACGACAACCTTCTCTGAAACGATCTGATGGTAGAGGTACCGGACATCCTTCCGGCGCGCCTTGACCAGACGATCACTCAACGAGAGCATCCGGAAGTAGAAGCGTTGACGCACAAACGCGACGAGGGGAACACCTCGACTCGGATCGAAGACGCCGAGCGCGCGCCAGACCTCGAGCCAGCTCTCTTGCGCAAGGTCCTCGATCCCCGCGAGCCCGCGGCACCGTTTTTCCCAGCGTCGTATCTCGCGGATCATGAGCCCGCGATGTCGTCTCATCAGCTCGGAAAACTCGAGCGTGCCTGCTCTGCACGCGTCCAAGTCAACCGCGAACGTCTTGTCGGATCGCGACTGCGTCACCATCGTTGTCATTCATTACCCCGTCGTTGAGAACGCCTGCCTTCGAGAGCACCGCTGCATCGACCGTGAGCACACCCGCCATCGTCGGCACGATGCCGACCTCTCCGAGAAATCGAGACGGCTCGAGACCGAGAACGCGGCGACCCACCGCGGCCTCGGCCACACACGACAGCTCGAGAACGTCACGAGCGCGCGTGCACGAGACGTAGAAGAGCCGACGCTCCTCTGCATCGTCGTCCGCGAGCGCATGAGGTAGAATTTTCTCGTTGCAACCGATCACGAATACGACCGGCCACTCGAGCCCCTTGCTGCGATGGATCGAGCAGAGCGTAACAACGTCGCTCGCGACCGCCTCTCGCTTGGCCACGGCCGCGCGCCGCAAGACATCGTCGATGTAGTCGAGCAACTGCCCGACCGTCTGAAAGCGACCTGCAGCGCGAATCAGCTCGCGCACGTTCGACACTCGGTTGTTCTCCGGGCTCTCGGTGCCCTCGGACCGAGTGAGCCACTCGGCATACCGGAGGTCCATCGAGAGGCCCTCGAGCAAGACAGCCGGCTTGGCGTCCACCTCAAGCGGGCTTCCGTAGAGCCCCGGATTCGTCACGCCCGCCTCGAGCCCGAGCGTGATCGCGCGCCCGAGCCGCGTGATGATCTCGCAGTACTCGAGCGCGCTGGTCTTCTGCCGCTGTTGCAGCCTCGCAGGGCCGCAGATGAACGCACGCACGGCATCCGCCACGCCCGGGCCCGCGCAGCCGACCTGAGCCTCGAGAGCGTCGACGAACACCTTGCCTAGGAATCGGAAAGGCGTGTTGATCGAGCGGCGCACGTCATCGAACGAGCCGCGGCCCGCCGCGATTCGCAGGTAGCTCAAGAGGTCTTTGACCTCGCGTCGATCGTAGAAGTTGGTGCCACCGATCACGACGTACGGCACGCGCGCCGACAGCAAGCACTCTTCGACGCCCCGGCTCTGCGCGTTGGTCCGAAAGAGCACGACGTGATCGCGCCACGCTCGACCATCCTCGTGCGACTCGAGGATCTTCTCCGTCACACCGTCGCCCTCTGCATCGAAGTCCGAATACTCGGTCGCTGACACGCGCCCTTCGACGCCGCGCGAAGCGATCATCGACACACCGAGATGCGTATCCGCTGGCATCGCCGCGAGCGACTTGTTCGCTACGGCCACGATGCTGTCCGCCGAACGATAGTTGCGAGCCATGCTCACGACGCGAGCGTTCCACTCGCCTTCGAACTTCAGCATCGCCGTCGGATCCGCACCGCGGAATGCATAGATGGATTGCGCAGTGTCACCGACGATCATGTAGTTGCGATGATCGCGCGCGAGCAACGAGGCAAGCTCGTGCTGCACGAAGTTCTCGTCTTGCGATTCATCCTGCAGCACGTGGTCCCAACGACACGCCCATCGCACTCGGATCGACTCTTCGCGCTTGAGCAAGAGCCACGCTTCGATCAGCATGTCGTCGAACGTCAGGAGCTGCCGCTCGCGCCGGATGATCTCGGCTGCGATGTACGCGTCTGCGCAAAGCCGCGGATCACGAATCGCGCCGCCCTTACGTTTGTATTCTAGGGTCGCGATCTCGAGCGCCTGAGCGCTGTCCGGCATCGCGCCCGCAGCCTTGCACCGCGTGATGTAGCTGAGTAGGTGCGTGATGTCGGCCGACTTCCAATCCATGGCCTTGTAACCGACCGCATCCTTGACGCAGAACCGGTACCGATCCTTGTCGTCGATGTCCCAACTTTTGAACTCGGGCCGCTCCTCTCGGCAGATCTGCAACGCGAGCGAGTGAAACGTCCCGACGCGGAGATCCGAGCACCCGAGCGCGACGAGCCGAGCATTCATCTCCATCGCAGCTTTCTTGCTGAACGTGACCGCAAGCACGCGCGCCGGATCGACGCCCGACTCGATCAGAGCCGCGATGCGATGCACGAGCACGCGGGTCTTACCGCAACCCGCGACTGCCGCCACGCACAGCGGCCCGAGCACGTGAGCGATCACTTCCGCCTGCTCGGGATTCATCGTGTCCGCTAGATGACTGCTCGAGGCCATACGCTACCGTCCTTCATCGGGGCAAGCCCCCTTTGACGTTAGTGTCCCGAATATCGGCCACTTTCATGCGACCGAGCGAGCGATTCCGCTCGCCGTGTACGTCTGCACTGCTGCACTACCGGATCCGCGCGAGCTGCCGCAACATCACGTGGCGCGACCGGACGGCGACAGTATCTCGATGATCCGTTCTCGCAAAGCACTGTGTTCTGTTTCGTCTGGCGAAATGTCCAAGCGCAGTCGCAAAACTTTCGACTGACGAAAAGATCCAGCTATGGCCATGGCTGCACGCTCACCTGCACTGTCTGGATCAGTAGCGATGAGGACACTACCCCAACGCAGCCGCGTCAGGATTGCAGCTCGGCCCGTCGACCAATCCGAGCCGAGCAACGCGACAGGATTCGGCGCACCGGCCCGCTCGAGGGCCAGCATCGAGAACGAGCCCTCTGCAATCGTCAGCACACCGAGCGACGGATCGAGCAGTGGCTCACCGAGGATCGCAATGTGCGGGCTTGCACCTGCAGCCACTCGAGGCATGTGGTAGCGCTCGGACCCGTCCCGGAAGATGGACCGTGCGACGTGTGCGACAAGCCGACCGGCAGTGTGCACCGGGATCACCATACGCCAAGCTAGTCGTCCACCGACTGCATAGCCGATGCGCCAACGCTCGAGTTGATCATCAGTAACGCCGCGCGACTCGATGTACTCGCGAAAGCACTTCGGCCATTCACTGCCGTCGAGCGACGGGATCCGGACCGTCGACGGCAGCTCGTAGCCGCGACGAGCTTGCGGCATGCGGATCTTGACCGACGGAACACCCTCGACGCCTCGACGTTGCCCGAGGATCAGAGCCGTCACGTACTCGCTCGCCTCTTGCTCGTCGACGCCCCGCACCGCCTGCACAAGCTCCCACGGGCCACCGCCGAACTTGCACGAGAAGCAGTGATGCCCGCCGTGCTGCGCGTGCCCTTGATCGTCGACGATTGCCCATGACGGTGACTTGTCGGGGTGATCTGGATTCGGGCAGACCGCGAAGAGCTTTCGCCCTCGACGCGTCGCGCGAATGCCGAGCGCTTCGAGCAACATCTCGACATCGAGTCGATCACGAAACGACACGGCGCTAGTCTCGCTTGTTCATCTTGCGCGGTCGGGTACGCACGGGCTCACTCGCTTCGCCGAACTCTTGCGAACTCTCGAGGCCCGGGTTGTACGGGATCGATTCGCCGCCGCCTGTGATCTGACACGTCGCTCCCTCCCACGGAAACCGCACCGCCCAATTCGCGACGCCCTTGCGTTGCTTGAGGCAGATCAACTCGAGCGTGTCATCCGGCACGTCTTTGAACTGCGCATCGCGATGGACGCCGAAGATCAGATCGGCGACCTCGACGAATGTTCCGACGCCCTTGATCGACTCGCGCGTCGGGCGCTTGTCCGCACGCTTCTCGACGTCTTTGAGCCGCAGCTGAACTAACAGCGTGCCGTGCACGCCATACTCGCGATGCATGTTCTGCTGACGATAGAGAGCATCCGTCACCGCGTCGGGGCTTTGGTCTGCAAGCAAGCGATCCCAGAGATCCATGATGACGATGTCGCAGCCGCTCTCTGCGATATAGCCCTCGAGAATGTCGAGATTGCGATCGTTGCTGCGCCGCTGCTTCTTTTCCGTGCTCGCCGTGCCCGTCGACAGTTGCCCGAAAAACGCGTTCTCCATGAAGAGAATCTTCTTGTTCACCCAATCGCTCGCGCGCTCGAGTCTGCGGTGATCTTCGTCCGAGTACGTACCGCGAATTACCGCCGTCAGCGGGATCCGCGTGAGCATCGAGACGAGGATGTCGAGCGTCGACGTGCCTCCCATTTCCCACGCGCACACAAGCGGTCGGCGCCCGAGCTTCGCCATGTTGACCGCGAGCGCTGCGGCATACGTGCTCTTGCCACTGCCCGAGAGGCCCGTGACGATCGAGGTGTTCCCCGGCATGAATCCCTCGGACAAGCTCTCGTCGATCGCCGCGAATCCAGACGGGTAGAAATTCCCGCCCTCTCGCCGCTGCAGCAACTCGCCGCGATAGCTCGCAGCCAGCTCTTCGCGCCGATGAATGAACCGACGGCCCGAGCCGCCCTCGAGTGCGCGACACAGTGATCGAGCACTCGTCACCGCGCGCTCGACCGCGACTCGAGGATCGCTCAACTCACGCACCAACTCAGGGAGCACGCCCTGGATCACTCGGGCTCGAGTCGCATCCCATCTCAGCTGTTGCAGATGCCAATCGAGGTTCGGCGCGATCGTCGCAGTAGTCTCGATCTCTTCGAGGTATTCTTCAGTCGGCGCGGTCGGCTCGACCGCGAGCAACTGCCGCAATGTCTCTGGCGTGTACTCGAGACCGCCGTCCGCGATCTGCCTGAGACAACGCCAAAACGAGCAGTGTGCGGCAACGAGGAACTCGTCGGCCGAGATCGAGTGCACGAGCGCTCGCGCGCGCGCTCTGTCGCTGCGAGCGAGCCCGACTGCAGCTCGCAACACAAGCGCTTCGTTGGCAGCATCGTAAACGAACTCCTTCGCCGCGACCGCCAAACCTAACGCCTCTGCGATCTGGCCAAACGATAGTCAGCTTCCATCGAGCGAGAGAACTGCACTCGCCAGCTGATCCGACGAAGATCGATCTTCTTCTGCCGAGCCCATTCGAGCTTTCGCTTCTCGCGATCCCAACACCACACGATGAACTCGGCCATTGCGCAGCCGTCGTCGTCGAATGCCCGATGCACGACCTCCGCTGCACTCTTCGCCGCCGTTCGAAACGTGATGTCCGGCTCGAGGTCGACCGGCAGCATGCCGTACACCCTACGATGACAGAACGCATACAAGCCGACGAATGCTGCGCCCTTCGCGCCATCCCACTCGCCGGTTTTCGCGCGCCGAGTTGCATCGTCGAGCGCGACCTCGAACGGTGTGAGAAAGCGAGCCCGCTTGCTGCGAGGGCGAGCCTTTGCATCGAGGCCCGGGTCTTCGATGAACGCCTTGATCGTGCTCATGTGCTCGACCTCCCCGCAGCGTTGACCGGGCCCGGCAGCTTTGGAGGCATTTTCGGCGGCGACACTCGCGATGCCAGTGCTGGCGCTGGCGTTCGAAGCTCTGCAGCCCATAGCTGCACTTTCTCTTTTGCATCGCGCTCGGCCGCACGCTTGAGAAACGCGTAAATCCGATCGTACTCGGCTTGCGCGTCGTCGCCCGCCTTCAACTGCCGCGTGTAGATCAACCCACCGACGCCCGCGATCGCGAACTTCGCGAGCGGGATCTTCACTTCGGGATAACTAACAACGAGGGTGTCACCCTCTCTTGCTAGCAGTGGTTTCGACTCAGCTTCATTCGACACAGTGAGACACCCCTTTGTTGACTAACGAAAGGGGACCCACCTTTCGCTAGCATGATCGAAAACCTCGACAAGATCGTCGTTCCAAGAAACTAGATTGCGCGCCGTGCCCGGGAACACCCGCTCATCCCAAAGATAGTAGAGGTGAGCGACGGTCTTGCCCGCGTACGGCCTACAGATGCGCCCGCGTACTTGGCCGAAAAATTGACGGTTGCTGCCGATCGGCGTCGAGCACACGCCCGCAAGCACGTTCGGAAGATCGAGGCCCTGGCCTATCGCCTTGAACGTGCCGACAGCAACCTTGAGCGATCCGCTCAGCAATGCCGATTTGTACTCCGCAAATTCTTCTGGCTTGCCGCCGATCATCAAACCTGCAGGCACGTTGTCGGCTGGCAACCAATACTGCGACAGCATCGCAGCATGATCGCGTCGATGCGTGAACACGAGCGCAGGCACGCGCCCGGCATGCACTAGCTCGAGGATCACGGATCGCAGCACCGTGTTGCGCTCGACATCCTCGCTCATCTCTTTGACGAGCCGCACGAAGTCGCGCTCCTCGCCCGGCGCGTTGACATACCAATCCGCCGCGAAGCCAGTCGGCACGAGTCGCACGATGACGGGGCAAACATGGCCCTTCGATTCAAGCTCGGTTCGGCCGATCTCGTAGATCACCGGGCCGAAGAGATCGTGGATCAGGAACTCTTTCTTGTCCTTGCGCGTAACGTCTGCAGAGAAGCCGAGCCGGGCTCTCGCCGGAAACGCATCGATCGTTTCGTTGACCGTGCGAGCTGCAGCTTCGTGCACCTCGTCGATCATCACCGTGCCGAACTGCTTCGCGAAGTCGGCTAGCGGAAACTTGGCCGAGTACAGCGACTGCTGCAGGGCGAGCGTCAACCGCTTGCCAACCTTGCGCTTGCCGCCCGCGACGATGCCGATCTCTTTCGCTGACAAGCCAAGCTCGGCTTGCGCGCGCTCTTTCCACTGCACGAGCAGATTCGTGTCTCGAAGGATCACGAGACTTCGTTGCCCGAGCTGCGGTAGCACCGCGAGCGCGATGCACGTTTTTCCGCTGCCGGTTGAAGCTCTCAGCAAGCCCTGCTCGTGCGAAATGCACGCGTCGCGGCCCTCGACCTGGTAGTCACGCTGCGTCGTGCGACACGGGCCCCAAGCGACCGGAACGCTCGTTCGCTTGTCGTGCCATCGCACTCGGATCCCGTGCAGCAACGCGATCGCGCGAAGCTTGTTGGTCACGCCTCTCGGCAACGAAGTCGAACCGTCTGGCTCGGCTCGCCACGTCGCGATCGTGCGAGGTGTCGTGCCCGTCCACATGCCCATCCCGCGCCGCTTGTGGAACTCGGGGTTCGCATGCGTGCACACCGTTCGCAGCTCTTTCACGAGCGCAGCCGGGCAGTCCGTCGGAAGCCTCAAGCGATTGTCGACCGTCACCAACACTGCGATCCGCCTCGAAGAAAAAAACGACGCTCTCAACACCCGGGGTAGAGACGTTGAGAGCGTCGTGATGGGTCGTGCCGTGCCTCACGTGTATCTGATTCCGAGTCAGCTCATCGTTCGACCATCGTCGCTCTCGAGCGACCGCGTTCGGTTCGTCGGTCGCTCGCATCTGGCTCGTGTGGCCCCGGGGCCACACCTCGCAGGGCCCGGCTCAGATGCAAAAAGCTTAGTCCGGGCGAGTGCGCGCGCACGTGCGCGCGATCGCGCACGCGCACGTATATAACCTGTCGCGGGTGCGCGCACGCGCGCGCGCTCTTCTGGGAGCCGGTAACGATCTCACAGTTGGATCGAGCACGCTTCGCGCGCTCGGACGCGTTGGGGCGAAGACGCCCCAATCGCTACGCCAAGCCTTGATCGTCACCTGTCAGAACCGGTCAGGATCTGGCGGGATCTTGGGGCGGGATCGATCGGGGGGCGAGAACAAGTGTGGATCAGAAATTTGGGTATTCTCCGATCCGTTAGACTTGTATTGATCCAATGAATTGTCATCGGATCGAATGTGTAATTAATAATTCGTTTGGCCCCGGCTGAAAGTCACAACCGGTCCGAGTTGTACCGGGCACACGTTGCGTAGTGACATTTGAACAACGCCCCCGGGCCGTGCTCGGGCTTGGCTCGCCGACTCGACGAACTCAGCATGATCGTCGCGAGCACGGATCCGTCGGGCTTGGTCTCGAGCCAGATGTCGCCGACCGGGCTCGGCTGCGCGTCCATCAGCACCGGTGTTCCGGTTTCGGTGTACGCCTGCGTTACGGGCACGCCGCAACTCTTGCAGCGCAGCACGCTCGGGTCGATCGACTCGGGCACAACGAGCGGTTTCGTCTTGCTCAGCTTTCGCGTGGCCACGCTCGCGAGCATCGCCGATCAGCGGCAGCCGTCTCGCGTTGTTGGTATCGTGTGGCCCCGGGGCCACACATGGACGCTCAACTCATCGCCGCGCTACTGCAGACCGGGGGACCGCTCGGTGCGATCCTCATCGTGTGCGGTTGGGCCCTCAACCGAGTGCATCGCCAGCTGTCCGACGCGCAAGAGGCTCGCATCGCCGACGCCAAGCTTGCCGCCGTCGCCCGTGCGACCGAGCTTGCCGAGGTGCAAGAGAAGCGGATCACCGACGCTCAGGCCGCGACCGCGAAACTTCTCGAGTTGGTCGCGATGCAGTATGCGCGACAGGATCAGCTCACCAAGACGATCGACGGGAACACCGATGCGAGCCGCGAGTTGCGGCAGCTCGTCGAGACCGCCTTCGTCGACCGCGGGATCATCGTGCGCTCGCCTGCAGCTAACCCGCCTCGGAGGTGACCCGTGTTTGAGCGCTGGCGACGAAAGAAGAAGCGACCCGAGACCGTGCCTCTCGATTTGAAAGCCGAGCTTGCCCGTGCCGAGGCCGAGCTTGCCGAGACGATCGCGCGTCGAGCCGTACCGTTCGATCCGATGGCCCCTGCAGCCGCTACACCGGTCGATCCGGTGCAAGCCCGACCGTTGCCGCCCGCGCCGCCGATCGAGCTGCCACCGAGAGGCAAGTCACTCGCGCCGCCCGCGCCGATCGCCCCGCTCGACCCGGACCGATCCATGCTCGAGATCCCCGCTGTTAGTCAGCCGTCGGGCACACCCTCGTTGGAGGCTCCTGCAGCCCTTCAGACGGCTTTGGATTCGATCAAGCCCGATGGTACCTCGGACCGCCGTCTCGCCCCGGAGGAGGTCACCGGCGTGCTGGATTTGGCCTTTCAGAGACTCGACGAAGCTCAGGCGGCGAGTGCCCGATCGATCGACCGTGCGGCGGCTCGTCTGAAACGCGAAACGAGAGCGACTCGAGCGCTGTCGCAAGACCTGCTCATGCCGTCGCCGCCGCCCCCAAAAAAGCCACCGCAGCCGTAGCGTTTCGCGCCCGGCCCGAGTAAGCCCCGCTCGCAAAAGCGGAGGTTGGCATGGCGAAGATTCGATGGGCGTTGATCTCGGTCTCAGACAAAACCGGGATCGCAGAGTTTGGCAAAGCGCTGCACGCCCGAGGCGTACGCATCATTTCGACCGGGGGGACGGCGTCTGCGTTGCGCAACGCAGACGTGCCCGTCACCGACGTGTCGGAATACACGGGCTCGCCCGAGATCATGGGAGGGCGCGTCAAAACGCTGCATCCGCGCGTGCATGGTGGGATCTTGGCTCGTGAGATCGAGAGCGATCAGGAAGCGCTTCGATCGATCGACGGGGAACAGATCGATCTCGTCGTCGTGAACCTCTATCCGTTCGCAGCCACCGTCGAGCGCAACGCGCCTTACGACGAGGTGATCGAAAACATCGACATCGGCGGGCCCTCGATGCTGCGCAGCGCTGCGAAGAATCACACGCGGGTTACGGTGATCGTCGATCCCGCTGACTACGCCCTAGTACTCGAGACCATCGACCGCACAAGCTCTGAGCTTCGCGCGCACTTGGCGGCAAAGGCATTCACGCATACCGCACGCTACGACGCTGCGATCGCCGAGTACCTCACTTCGATCGATGAAGCCGGAGAGCGCACGCAATTCCCGGCAGTGTTCGGCACAATCTTCGATCGAGTCTACGGTCTGCGCTATGGCGAGAATCCGCATCAGCGAGCGGCGTTCTATCGCGACCCGAGCGCACCAGCCGGCAGCCTTGCGCGAACCGAGATCGTTTCGGCCGGCAAGGAACTATCGTTCAACAACCTCGTCGACTGCGAAGCGGCACTCGATGCCGTGCGCGAGCACGATGCGCCCGCTGCAGTGATCGTAAAGCATACCAACCCGTGCGGTGTCTCGGTCGCTGAGTCGCTCGTAGAAGCGTATCGGCGCGCACGAGCTGCGGACGCGGTCTCGGCATTCGGCGGGATCGTGGCGCTCAATCGTGAGGTCGACGACGCAACGGCAGAGGCTCTCGCAGAGACGTTTCTCGAGTGCGTCATTGCGCCGAGCTTTACGCTAGATGCGTTCGCTCGACTGACGCAAAAGAAGTCCCTGAGACTGCTCGCAACGGGCGATTGGTTGCCTGCAGATCATCAGGCGTTGCAGTGGAAATTCATCGGCGGCGGGCTACTCGTTCAGGATCGCGATCGCACAGCCGGCATCGATGTCACCTCGGCAAGGCTCGCAACGAAGCGAGCACCGAACGAGTCCGAGCAAGCCGATCTCGATTTCGCGTGGCGTGTCTGCAAGCACGTAAAGAGCAACGCGATCGTGCTCGCAAAGAACAATCGCACGGTCGGGATCGGCGCCGGTCAAATGTCGCGCGTCGTGAGCGTCGAGATCGCCGCAAAGAAAGCCGGCTCTGAAGCAACCGGAAGTGTGCTCGCGTCCGACGCGTTTTTTCCGTTCGCTGATGGCGTCCAAGCCGCGGTTGTAGCGGGCGTAACCGCGATCATTCAGCCGGGCGGGTCTGTGAAAGATCCCGAGGTGATCGCCGCCGCAGACAAGGCAGGGATCGCGATGCTGTTCACCGGCGTTAGGCACTTTCGCCACTGAGCCGGATGTGAAACGATTCGAGCGCGACCTCTGTTGAGACGCTCTGCATGCCATAGACCGTTTGTCACGCCAGAAGGGCCCGATCGAGTCGCTGCGATCGGGCCCTTCGTTTTTCGTGCACGCTCTGTCAGACCGACGACGCCCGCGCCTGTCGGAAGCTCCGGCAGAGCGTCTCGGCCTGAGCCGCGTCGGTCAGCACGACCCACTTGCCCGTAATCGGGCAGGGCAGCTTGACGACGTAGCCCGCGATCAGCTGCGCGCGTCGATCCGCGTGTTTGCGCGAGACGAAAAACTCCGCGGCATCGTACGGGGCACTCGAGACCAGGGCGACCAAGATTTCGTTGCGATTGCTCACACGAGACACTCTGACCGAGCTTTGATTTAGCGCAAGTCGAAATCAACCTGGCTTGAGTGCTAGCACGCATGCCTGGCACAAGTCGGCCGACCAATCGGGCCGCGTGTTCATGACGTTCGGCGACAAGAGGTGTGCCCCGGTCTTGCGGCACACGTCGTCTACCGTCGGCTCAGCCCCGCACATCGTCGGTCGGAGCTTGTTGATGAGCCTAGCCGTTGAGCGATAGCGATGATCGTGAACGTTCGCGTTGCTCTTGCGTATGTGTCTCACTTGCCCACCAACGTCTCGAGCAGCACGCCAGTCTCGTCGTGAATCTCAGCCTTGAGCCCCGGATAGCCCATGAGGCTCGCTTGCGTATATGCCCTCGCGCAATCCATCGTCCTGAACGAGCGTGGCTTATGAAACCGATAGGCGTATGTTGCCGTGAATGAGACCGTCAGAGTTGCCATCCAGAGATTCTAACTCCGGTCTTGAAAAGCGCTAGCTGTATTTCACAAGCTCTCGAAACGTCTCGGTTTCCGGCCCGAGGCCATGCGTGCGGAACATGGGTTGATCCGCCCGTAATGCGTGCTACTCTTTAGGTGTGCGCTTCATATGGGATCCAGCGAATGCGGCCGAGCACCTCGCCAAGCATGGCGTGTCGTTCGCAGAGGGCGCGACCGCCTACGAGGATCCCGACGCGTACTTCGAGCCGAACATCCATCACCCCGAACGAATGAACGTGATCGGGCGCTCGGCTCAAAACAAAATCCTCTACGTCGTCACCATCGAGATCATCGCAGACGAAGTCGTGCACATCGTCACCGTATGGCCAGCAACCCGTGAGCAACGAGCGCGCTATGAAAACCAATACTAAAAAGCAGGACCGGATCGAGGCACTCGCCGCCGACAACGAGGGCGACTCGACACGCACTCTCGGCCGTGGCGCAGAGGGTCGTGCGAATGCGCTCGCCTACACTCGAGCGGTCCGCGGTCGCCCGCCGAAAGGCTCGACCGTGATCGGCACGTCGACGAAGACGCTACGACTCGGTAACGACATTTGGGAGCTTCTCGAGGCAGAGGCGAGACGTCGCGAGATCCCTCTGCATACTCTCATGCGCGTGATGGTCGCTGACTTTCTGTTTACGCGACCGGTGCGAGTGCGCGCGCCGCGCACTCGCTCGAAATCAGCCTAGCGCTCACATGCCCTTGAGCCCGAGCTGTCGGGTCTCGACTGCAGCTCGGGCGATCGGCTCGGGCGCGTCGATCTCGACGACTCGAGTGCCGCCCGAGCGCGCAACCCTCACCATGTCGGCCGTACCCGTGCCGCCCGGAAACGCGACGACGAGATCAGGCCTGCTCGCTCGGTACATCCGACGGTTGCGAATACCGCCCGCTGCGAGCCCGTAGCGGCGCCAAGCTGCCCGATAGCGTGAGGTCGGTACGCCTCGAGCCACCGCCCACCGGTAGCCGTCTAGATCGGCTCCAGGCGCCGCACCGTCGACGAGTAGCGTGATGCACTCGAGCGCATGAATGCGGTCGAGCACCTCGAACACGCGGGCTCGTTTGAAGTACGCCCGCCCGCCGCAGACCAACACGATCACGTCAGCGCTCCGACGCACCCGTAGGCGGGTCGCTTGGCGGACGCGTTGGTAGCGGGCCGACGCCCGGTGCGATCTCACTCGGTGTCACTCGAGGCTCGGTCGGCATCGGCGCGGGTCGCTGCGAGATGAGTTTCACGACGTCTGCCGGCGCGAGCTTTTGGATGATCGAGTCGAGGATCGGCGTCGCCGGCTTGAAGCCGAGTTTGCCCCAAAGCCAGAAGCCGACGCCGACGACTGCGAGCGCCGCGATTGGGTGTTCCTTGAGAGCCGTCGCTGCGAGCGCGAAACACGCCGCGATGATGACGACGCAGCCGGCATGAATCAGAAGGGTCGCGGGCTTGGTATCCATCGATCATCTCCAGAGCAGCGCAATCGCTATTGCGAGCAACACGCCGATGAGCATTGCCAGATCGCTACTAAACTCGTCGCGAGCCCGTTGATCGGCTCGTTCTTGCCGTGCGATCTCGTATTGCCTGTCAGTCAACCAACTCACTCGGCAAGTGTAGCCCCGGGGCCACACGCCTAGCGAGCCGCGAACACTTTCTGTCGAAACTCGAGCATCGGAAACGCGGGCCCGGGATCGGTCTTGCGCGCGGGATTGACGTCCTCGTGCCCGACGATTTCCTTGATCGAAGGATAGGCCCGCACGATCGCGATCGCAGCCCTCTCGAGCGTCTCGAGTTGCTCGGGCGAGTAGCGATGCCACGCTCTCTCAGGCCCGCCCGACTTGTGCCGAGCCATCAACACTTCGGCATCGGTGTAAAACACGCTCTTGCCGCCGCGCGTATGCCATCGCCCGGGCAAGCCCGCCTCGAGCCAACCCGCGTTGTCCAACTCGATGCCGATCGAGAAGAGATTCACTTGCGCCTTACCGCGCCACTCGCTCTCGCCCGCATGCCAGGCAACACGATTGAACGCGACGAGCTGCACAGCTTCGCCCGTGCGACCGATGAGCAGGTTTGCCGACTTGCGCTTGAGCTTGACGGGCGGCCCGCCCGGTGTCTTCGGCGGGCCCCATTGCCGAGCATCGCAGAGCGTCGTGATCGCACTCGCGAGCGAGTTACCCGCGGTGTAGTGGATGAGCAGCAACGACGGGCGTACAAGCAAGCCGCCGTGATTCGCGCTCGGCTTCCACCGTGCGAACGTCAGCTTGTGATCGACGATCTCAGGCGGCTTCTCGGGCGCGTTAGTTGGATTCGCCATAGTCAGATCAGCCGCGATAGCCCGGGTCTTCCCAATCGATCATCTCGACCCGCTGGATCGTGATGTCGGTCCCTGCGAGCTTGATGAAGTAGTCCGCGTCCGCGTCATACAAGTGCCCCGCACTCGCGATCGTCCAAATCATTGGACCAGTACCCCCCGGGACCGCAGTGGTACCTGTGAAGATTGTTGCAGTCCCAGCAATGCCGATCTTCTTCATCAGCTTGCACGAAAGAACCGCCCCGCCAAAAACGGTTTGCTGATCTGCATAGACCACAATCGAGCCGAGCTTCGCGTTGCGTGGAAGAACGAGAGGTATGTTTGCCTCGCCGAAATTTCCGACGGCGCCTAGCGACATGCCGTCATCCGAATGCGACAGCTCGATACCTTGTGCAGAGGCGAGGCTGAAAGGCTTCGACCTGAGCTTGATCCCGGTGTAACCGAACTCGCCCGCATTGCCCGCGATGATGTGTCCGCCCGACGTGAGCGCAACCCCTGCACTGATGCTGCCTGCAGGCGCATTGATGCTACCCGCGCTCGAGGTGAGGTTGCCCGTCGCAGCGACACTCGCCGCTGTGAGAGCGCCGCCCGTGCCGATGCTGCCGGCCTGGATCGCACCGAGCACTTCCAATTCGATCCCGCCCGGGCTCGCATCCCACTGATTCCAGCCTGCGAGCGAGGCTTCGCGATGAGCCACGCACAATCGACCGTACTTGAGGATCAGAGCCGTCGAGGGGAATGACGCCGACTGCCTCACCCAAGTTTGCGAGCCGACGTCCCAATGGCAGTTGGAAACGATGGCGTAGGTACCTTGCGTGTCATCGCAGCCGACGTAATGGCGCACATACTGCCCGCCTGCGTTCTTGAACGAGAGGATCTGTCGCCACTTCTCGGCGACACTTGGCGCATCTGGCACCTCGAGCACCGCGCGTGTTGCGTCGTGGTTCTCGAACGTCTGCGTATGCGCGAACGTGTTTTCTTGGTCGCGTCGGGCGAAGTTGGGAAGCGCCGGGGGCTCGTAGTCCTCGAGCGCATCGACTCGCCCATCGAGCGCCGCGATCGCAGCGCTGGTACTCACAAACTGCGAGTTGAAATCAGACGTCATCGTCGCGATCGCCGCGTTGATGAGTGCCTGAAACGCATCGAAGTCCGCATCGACCGCGTCTCGCACGGTGTTGAGCGAATCGAGCATCGCCTGCAGCACGTCAGCGAGCCCGCGCGCCTGGATTGAGATCGGTGCACCCGGGAGGCGGTAGATCGTCTGCGTACGAGAGACGTCGATGTCGACCGCCTGGATCGACGCCTGCCCGTGCACGATGCGCACGTCTGCGATCAGGATCTGATCGCCGCGCAATGGCGCTCGAGGCGAATCGGCGATCGCATCGGCCTCCGAGCCTTGCGCCACGCGCAGCTGAAATCCTGCGACGTCGCGATAGAACACAGTCGCACCGAGATCATCTGTACGAGGGTCGCTTGGCGTCGAGACGAACTTCGCGAAGATCGAGAGCCATCGAGCATTCGGCGGACCGACGACTGCCGTGCTCACGCCGTTCTCGTCTTGCGCGCAGTTGACGACTTGCGTCGAGCCGAACGACAACCGCTGCGCCAGCTGATCGTACAAGATCGCCGGGCCCGAGACGTCGACCGTCATGTTTGCAGGCTCGTGTCGAGTCACGACCGCGCCTGCAGCAATGCCGAAGAATCCAAAGTCTTGAATGAACCGTTCGATCCCCCCGGTCAGCTCGGTGAAGATCTCGTTCAGCTCGGTGTCCGTGATGACTTGGCCGAAATACGTGTGGAACTTGTTCATTTCTTGCCTTGGGATCTCACGAGCACTATGACCGCCGCCTGTTCAGGGAACCAACATCGGGGCACCGTCGAAGAATGAAGACAGCACTGCAGATCGTCGCCGCGCTAGCGGCTCTCGCGCTCGCCGTGTGGCTCTGGATCTACTTCGGCCCGCCCTCGAATCACCTCTTCATCGGCAACGATCTCGAGTTTCGGCAGATCCTCGGCCGCGAGTGATCTGCGCGTCAGAGATAGAGCCCCGCGTGATCGTCTTGCTGCCGATAGTAGTCGGCGGACATGTGCCGATTGATGGCATCTGGCAAGTCGCCCTTGCCCGCGAATCGGAAGCCAACCCAGACCGATTGATTCTCGAGCGCGCCTGCGAAGTCGACCTGCCCGAGATAATGCGTGGTTGCAGCGTCGCGCACTGCGAACATCCACTTTCCAGTCGGAGACTTGATCAGCATGACTTCGTGCTCTGAAGTCGGCGTCGACAACCAGGATGCCGCGGTTTGCGTGACACCTCCTGAGTGGTACCGGGCCGACAACAAGCCGGACGCCCATCCCATACGCACGCCAGCGGCATCGAAGCTCGGTGCGTTCGCTCCGTTGTCGCATGCGACGCACAATTCGACGTCGCCCGCGTATGCCGTCGGCGCCGATGCCCACGATCCGAACATGGTGGCGAGTCGCGCGCGGAACACGTGCCGCGGCAACAACGTCATTTTGAAACCGTAGAAGCGAAACAACCCATCGTTCGAGGTCTGCATGTGCAGCCACGAACGTTTCCCGTTTGCGATGAGCCGTGTCTGCGCGCCCGTGAGGTCTGTCGTCAAGTCAGCGGGCGGCGTCGTAACGAGCGTGCCCGCTGTACCTACGCCGACGCCTGTCGAGCTGAGATTGAACAGGGTCCAAGGCGGCAAGACAGGGCTGTCGAACTCTTGGTTGTTCGCATGCGCGACTGCCGGCCTTGCCCAAAACTCAGACACCGGCGTGATGACAGCGAGCGCTGCGGCAAGCGCCGCGGTCGCCGCGACCATCGCATCGGTCGCCGCTAGATGTGCTGCCGCGGCAGCGGCAGCGGCATTCATTGCAGTCGTGTACGCGACGTCCGCGCCTGCACTCGCGTCGCTAGCAGCCGTTGCCGCTTCGCCAGCGGCCGTCATTGCCTCGCCAGCGGCAGTCATTGCCTCGCCAGCGGCGACCGATGCTGCTTCTGCAGCGCTGCCAGCGGCTTCAATCTCATTGAGCACGAGAGGGCTGACGCCATACGCCCCGTCATAGACGAGTGTCGGATTGAGCCGCGTCGAGAGGGGTGCGTTATCAGGCATTGCGACCTCAACCATCCAACAGGAAAGAGACACCGTCCGCGTCGTCGAGAAGTGCCGAGCCGTCATCGTACAGGAGCGCGCCGATCGGCACGTCGCTCGGCACAAAGGCAGAGATCGCCGCGTAGCCGAGCGACGTGATCCCGAGAGTCCAATACTCGGGCGGGATCACCACCGGCGATCCATCGCGCACCCCGACGAGGTGTTCCGCTGCGCCCTTCATGTACGTCGCGATCGTGTGAATCCGAGCCCGTTGATCCGCCGTCAGAATCTGCTCGGTACGCACGCGAAACGAGTACGTCGCTCGGCTGCCCGCGCCGATGATGATCGGGTTAGGTGCTGCGACATTCATCTCCGACGAAAGTCGATCGTAACCGAGGCGCCAGCCAACGCCGTTGAAGGTCTCGATCGTGACCTCGATGCCGAGGAAAAATCGCACGACATCGCGAATACCCTTTTGCGTGCCCTTGAGCTGATAAATGCGGACGAGCAGCTTGGCGAGCTTGCGCTTGTCCGTGACATCCAACTCGAAGGCAAACGGGTTGCCGAGGTCCTCGAGCATCGCGTCGAGAAACGACTCGGGTGCGAGATCCGGATCGAGGATCTCGGCCCATCTGTCGATCGCGTAGAGCAGCACGTTGACGCTGTCTTGCAGGCAACCGAGGAACAACCGCAGATCGCCAGACGAGTCCGCCGCGAGCGTGTATGCCGGAACAAAATCGTGGAGCAGAAAGCGTCGACCCGCGGGCCATGGCGGCAGAAAGCCGACGAACTCGAACACGTTGTTCGGCGGCGTAATCCGGTTGCCGAACTCGTCGCCGACTTCACTCACGACGAGCATGTAGCCGGCGCCGAATGTCAGCTCGAACGACGTCGTGAGCACCACGCTCGAATCGCTGAGGCGTTCGACGCTCACGACTTGCGGTGTCGCAGCCGGTCGCGTCGAGCGTTCGATCACGTAGCTCGCAGGGTTGAGCGCATCGCTCTCGATCGCAGCGCTCACCATCGACACCGGCTCGCCGAAACTCACGCGCACGCGCATCGCATCGATCGCAAGCGCTTCGATGATCAGCGGCGCGGCGTAGTCGTGCGCGACGAAGCTCCAAGTCACCGGTGCATCGCCCTGCACGGCAACGAGCACGACGACGCGATCGCCGTTCACGTAGTCGATCGGCGGGTACAAGACGAAGTGCCGAACTCCGGGGATCGCACTGTCGCTGTCGCCGTCGTCGTATCCAGTCCAGCCGTGAAGAAACTCGACGCCGTCAAACACGACGCCGCCTGCGACCGAGATCACGAAGTCATTACCGGACGGCGCGACACCTGCGAGCGTGATGTGATCAAACTCGATTGCGCGACGTAGCCCGACCTGCACTTCATCGGGTTGCGGATTGCGATTCGCGATCAGCCGATCGACGCCGACAGACGCCGACTCTACGATCGCGTCGAGCTGTATCGATGGCAGTCTCACGTTGCCTCAAGCTCCAAACGAAACACGATCGTGTTCATCGCCGGGGCGTCGAACACGTTCGCCAGACTCACCCGCATGTCGTCGAGCACGAGCACTCGCTTCGCAGCAAAGAGCGCCCTCGAGAACATCCTCCGATTGTTGAGCCAGACCGAAAAGACCCACGCATGCCCGACGGGCAACTCTTGCGGAGTGACGATGCGAACGTGCGCGCTCAATACTCGCATGCCGGCAGCGTGCACGAAGGTCTGCGAGACCTCATGCGAGTCGCCCGGTGCGACGTTGACGTCCGCAAGCAACGCATGGCCCAGCTCGTAGACGAAACCGCCCGCGACCGCGCCAGCCGCTGCGATGCGACCCTGATGAACACCGAGATCCTTGTCGAAGACGTTCAAACCACCTCGATCAAAGTTGGCGTTCGAGGCTCACGTGATCGAAATAGCAGACGCGATTGGCGGTCTCGAATCGCGCGCCGAATCCGACGCGACCACCGACGAGCGGCGCCGATCCCGTGTTGATGCCGAGCGAGTCATCGACGAAGCCGATCACCGATGGATGAAACGGGCCTTCCATGCCAGGCACGAGCGTCCAGATCGGCGAGTGCACCGGTCGCGTCAGAAGATCTGAGCGATAGACCTGCAGAAGCACATCGCCGTTGCCTTGCGCTACGACGTCGAGTCGCAAGTGTTGCCAAGTGTCTTGCTGCCACGTATCGGTCGAGCGCATCAGGATGTTCGGTTGCGCATCGGGATCGACGGCGGCATCCGGCAGCCCTTGCGCGATCGATCCCTTGCGCAACTCGATGTGAGACGCCGCTTCGTCCGACATGCCGAGGATGTACGCGACATCTGAGACGTCGTCGCCTTCGGCCATCATGAAGAAGAACGGAGCGAAGCCGCTCGCGCCGCCGACAACAGCACGCCGCAACGCGCCCGTGATCCGGCCGCCCTTCGCGGTCGGATTGAAGTCGCTCAATACGCAGTTGAGCCCGACCGTGCCCGCGACATTGGCGATCGAGTGCATGCCGTACACATACGAGCCGCCGCCGTTCGGAGGTGTTGCGCCCGCTGTCGCGCCTCGCTTGACCGTGCTGTCTGTCAGTCCTCCGCTGAGAGGCGACCAATCGAGTGAGGCCATGTGTGTCCCATCTATCCGCGCAGAGGTTTCACAACGAGTCGAGCCAGAACCTACCAGGATCCGCGATCAGGTAGTGCACTCCGGACCCGTAGTCTGTGATCTCAACTTCGTCCGCGTCTGCAGCCGTTCGGATCGTGAGCTTGTCGACGTGCACGCCGAGATCGACGAGGTACGTTTCGGTTTCAGAGATCGGCGAGGGTAGCTCGCCCCGCTCGACCGCGAACGTCACGGCATCGCCCGTCACGAATGCAAACACAGCGGGGAACACAGCTCGTACGCTGTTTTCGTCGGCATCGACCGTCACGAGATGCCGCGCTCGCAGCTCGAAGTGTTCCACCGCAGAGGGCGAAGCCGGGCTCGTGCCGAGACCTGCAGTGCCAAACGCTGCAGCGGCCGTCGGGCCAAGCACGCTCGCCGCTGGAGCCCAATCACTGAAGCTCTCGACCGGTAGCGCTGCGGTCGGTCCGAGCACGAAAGACAGAGTCGCATCGAGGATCTTCCAACCATCCTCGAAGGGCTCGAACGTCTGCGCCGGTGTCGAGAAGACTGCAGCCGAGAGCCCCGTGAGGATCATCGTCTGTTGATCGTCGAGAGGCGACCACCGCGTCTCGAATCGCTCGAGACGCGAGTCGAGATGAAATGCAGCGTCCCCGAAAAGCAGCTCTTGCGGATCGCTCGAGCCCCAACCGTGCTCAAACGTTTCGTAGCCTGCGAACGCGAGGCCGAGGTCGCCGTTGAATTCGGCGGTCTCCTCGAGCGATCCAATCGTGATGCCGAGCCAGCCGTCCGCGATCCCAGAAGGCCCGCCCTCGATCGCGATTTCGTACGAGGGATTCGCGATCACGGCAACGGGATCCCGGTTTTGGCATCGACGAGAGTGACCGTGCCCAAGATTGGAAACTGTTGAGGCAGTACGTCGACATCGTCGTCTTGACCGTTGAGCGTGAAAGCGCTGTAGCCGTCGTCGATCTTTCGAACGCCCGGCGTGTCTCGAACCGCGTTGAAGATGTCGCTCCATGCGAGCGCGCCGTCGAGGTAGAAGCCGAAGTCGATCGACGGGTTGTCGGATCCATCGGGCGCGAGCGTTGCAAAGAATTTCGCGAGCGCCGCTCGAACCGCGGGTCCGACGACGCCCGGCGTTGCGCCTCGAGCGAGATGCACTCGCGCGCTCACGTTGATCGGGAGGTACACCGCGCCGAACACATGCAAGCGAAACGTGATCGAGTTGGGATAGGTCACGGTGCACATGTGAATGACCGCCTCGATCATCGACAACGAGGGTGCGCCGCCGCCTGATGGCACGATGTACAGCTCGCCCTGATTTTCTCGAACGCTCGGCTTCTCGTCGTTGCTCACCATGAGAGCGCGCGCCACGCCCGAGACGCGCAGAGCGTTGATCTCGTAATCCTCTCGGCACACGGTCCGCGTAGGCACCCTCAAGCTTCTAGGAGCGCTTCCCCGGATGCCCTCGACCGTCTGCCGCTCGAGACCGCCCGACGCCTTCTGAGGGTTGGAGACCGTCACGTTGACCGCGTTGCCGAACGTGTCGACGTAGGCCTTGCCCGGTCGCCGGATCGAGTTTTGTTCGACGTTGCCGCGCGAGCCGCCGCCCGTCTTGTAGACGAAGGTGATCGCGCCCGTCGGGATCGACCCGAGAGAGCCGTTGCCGAATCGCACGTGAGCCCGATCGTTTTCGTCGACCGTGACCGTCGCGTGCTTGTTGATCGCCGTCGAGCTAAGCAGGTCCTCGACGAGCGTGTACGGGCCATCGCTTGCCAGAATCGCGAGCGAGCCATCGAGAAAGGGCGAATCGTTGAGCATGTACTCTTGATCCGCTAACTCGGTCGACTGCACGACCTCGTTGCTCGGAGCGCTGTGCTCGACCGTGAGAGTCGCAACAGGCGGATCCGCGCCGGCAGCAATCACGGCACTTGTGATCGCCTGGAACACGATCGCGTCGGCCGCCTCGAGCGTGCGAAACGTATCGCCGATCTCGATCGTCACCGAGCCGACCGGAGGGGCGGCAAGCTGCAGCGTGATGTCGGCCGTTGCCGCGCTCGTACCTCGAGCGCTGAAACCGATGAGCTTGACGAGCCCGAGCATCGAGCGCCGCAACCGCGCCTGCGACCATCGGCTCTCTTTGGCTTGCGAGTCTTGGTAGTAGCCGAGCACGTCGCCTGTGAATGCGAACATCTCGACGAGCAGATTGCCGAAGTTGGCTACCTGCTTTTCGGTCCACTCAGGGAACGCTGAGTCGACCAGATTGAAGAGCCTCGCGCGCAGAGCGTCGAAGTCCTTCGAGGTGTAGTCGAGCGATGGTCGGATCAGACTCAAGATGTGGCCCCGGGGTTACAAACTGCGAGGCTATCCGAGCGCGACCTGCGTCTCCAGTCCGGGCACCAACACACGGCCCGATGGATCGACCGAATCGTAGGCGATGCGGACCGTATGTCGGTCGTCTTGCACGCTCACTTCGATTCGGCGGATCTGCACCCATGGCACCCACCGAGCGAGCGCTTGCGCGATCAGGCTTCGAGACAACTCGGCCAGAGCGGGGCTATTCACGCGCAAGCGCAAGAGGTGCACGAGCGATCCGAACTCAGTTCGCCACGGCAGCTCGCCCTGGGTTGTTCCTGAGCCGCAGATCGTGCCGAGCACGAGCGAGACCGCCGACCGCGTTAGCTCGGCCGAGCTGCCCGCTCTGAAGTCCGATTTGCCGTCGCGCTGAAACGGTACGGTCAACCCTCGGCCCGCGAAGCCGACTGAGATCGCTCGCCCGGTGTCGGCGTGCATGATCACGGGGCTCTCGAGGTCCGGCGTGATCGGGTCCGGTAGGATCTGCCAAGTCGGTGCGCTCATGCGTAGTCCCCTTGCCCGATCGCCGCTCGACCGCGATCGTCGACGGCCCGCACATGCAGTCGAAACGTCGCAGCGGGCCAGCCGCCCGATCGCCGACACACGATGCGAATCCCGGCTGCGATCACGATCGATGCACTGCCGCGCCAGTACAGACCCGAGAAGTGACCACCGCTGTTGCTGTCGTAGATCGTCTCCGTGATGCCAGACCTATAGATGACTCGTGCGACGACAGAGACGAGCGGTCGCTTCGAGGTCACCGTAAAGCCGACCCAATCGAGCCGCGAGATCTGAAGCCCGGCGCTTGGGATCCAGCCGTAGATCAGCGGCCCCGCGCCCTCGTCTTCACCGAGCCCGTACGACTCGGCCCCGTAGCTCGCGAGCCCGTAGCTCATGACTCGGTCTTCTTCGCTGCGAGACGCGCCGCACGATCACGCCGCGCGTCGAGCAAGATTTGCTCGGCCTTCGACGGTGGCAACGGGCCCTGCACTCGCCGCTCTTCTTTCGGTGTCTGCTCGAGGTCTTGGCCCGTGAATAGGATTTTGATCATCCTCGGCACGCGCGAAAACAGGATCTCGCTCACGATCTCTTTCACGTCTGCCTCCGGCACTCTTGCCAATGCGCGGGCCTCAACGCTCGAAGCTGTCGAGCTACCGCGAGCGCCGCGCCGCGCACGGGCTCGGTGAGCACAGATGCGAGCGTCTCGACCGTGACGAGCGCGCACGGCAACACGTCATACCAACGCTCTCGACCGCTCGGATCCTGTTCCCACTGCCCGACCGCGACACTCAGCAATGCATGCTCGAGCCGCGCGGCTTCGATCACGCGATTGACGTTCTCGAACTTCTCCATCACGCGATCGTATTCGGCATCGTCGTCAGGGTAATCGCGATCGGCTTTCGCTGCAGCGATCGAAAAAATCTTCGCCGCTTCTTCGTCGACGAGCACGAGCATGTCGCGCATCGAGTCGCTCGCGTTCTGCGCATGCGACAGCGGTGTGAGTCCCGCTGTCGCGCAACCTGCGATCGCCATAGTCAACAATGTTGCGAGTGCTCTCATTCGGGCGGCAGGGACGGATACTCTTCTTCTTCGGGTAGCGGCGGATTGAGAAACCAGTTGTCCGGCAACGTCGTGAACGTCGACGGCACGGTATAGCTGCCCGACGTAAGCGAGATCATCTTGCCTGCACAGTACTCGAGCACCTCATCGCGCGGGCCGAACGCAGCCTCTGTCTCGTCGACGCTTGGCGCTGGGTTGCAGTAATAGAGCGTGTCGCCCGAATGATCCTCCGGCTCTGCGTTCTGCGCTCGAATCGGCCACGGCAGACTGAGTGACTCGGCATAGAGACGACCGAGCGCCTCGCGTGCGTCTTGCGCTTCGCTCGCCGGAACAACTAGATACTCTCGCGCCATTTGGTCCCTTTGCTTTCTCAGGATGCGGTTGCGATAAACGACGGGTATTCACGCCGCAGACAGTTCCGGATCGCGATGTGCTGCTCCGGTGTTGGCGCTGGATTCACAACCAGGATGCGAAAGACATCCATGCGACCACCGATGCCTGCGAAGCTGCGCCCGACTGTAAACTGAGTAAGCGCATTCAACAGACCGGTCGGCGCATCGACATTCGCGTTCCACGGATTCGGGTGATGCGTCGAAGGCAACTGAAACCAACTAAGCTCGAGGTGCATCTTCGCGGCAGCAAACCGACCCATCATTTCCATGGGCCACGCGTAGTAAAACGAATTGTTCGGGCTGATGCTGGCAACGTAGTCCGTGCCATTCATCGACATCGAATAGCCGGTCGTTTTCCCCAAACGGATCTCAGTAGCAGCTGTTCCGTCTGCGCTGATCGAGATCAGTCCGAACGCCGGATGTGAGTATCCGCCCGTTTGCCACGTTCGTGTGACGACGTAGAGATACGGGGTGTCGCCGACATTCAACAACCCGGGCGCGATCGCGCCGTCGAAATAGGTTGTATTGGTGATGTTGGTAAACCGAACCGCAGGCTTGCCGTCGAACGTGAGCCCCGCAACCGGCAGTTGATGCGCCGGCTGATTGAGCAACGTGCCCTGTATGCCGTGATGTCCATACGAACTCTGATCGCGCCACTGCCCAATCTTTGTTCCGATCCCCAATGACACATAGCGACTGTCGAGATCGAGAATAAGTTTCGATCCGACGAGATCCAGCGGTCGCAGTGGCAGTGCGAGAGCCGGGCCGCGCGCACGCGCTAAGAATGCAGGTCTGCCCGGACGCATTAGGCTTCCACCATGATCGTTCTAGCCACATGAAACAGCGGAACACCCGCCACTACGAGGCACACATACGCCAGCATGGTGACGCGACCTGCCTCGGGTGCGACTGCGAGATCCGCGGTATCTGAGTCACGAGTGATGGTGTAGCCGGCCGGAGGCGTAATCGTGACGACACGAGAACCTACTTCGTCTTGCTTGACGATGATCAAGCCCTGTCGGCCAGCTGCTGCATTCAAAAAGGTAAAGGCGACCGGGCCCGTCAGAAGACCGATGCTGTGATCGTTCTTCGCGCCGATGTCGAGCGCGATCGCAGCTGCGTACGCAACCGTGATCGGTGTCTCGAGCACCGAGTCGACAGTCAGACGTCCGACCGTGGCTGCCTGCCCGGTTGCGAGCGTTGCTAGCTTGGTGACATTCGCGTCGTGCGCTGTCTTGTCTGCGGCACTCATCATGCCATTCGTTGCGCCGGTCGCAACCGGATGTCCGGTGCCAAGTGCAGCGTGAGTCGACACTGCTGTACTCGCTGCCGTATCCGCATACGCTTTTGTCGACGCATCGGTGCTTGCAGTCGGTGTTGCGAGCCCGGTGATCTTCCGAGCATTGACAGCGATGTCGCCAGCCGCGCCAGCGAGCGCCGTCAGCACTCGAGCGGCGCTCGTGACCTGAGCCCCGGTTTCGATCGCATCGAGCTTGGTGATCTGCGCAGCGGTCGCCATGCCTGTCGCGGACGCCGTTGCGACTGGATGGGTTGTGCCGCTCGCCGCGTGAGTTGCCAGAGCCGTGTTTGCAGCCGTAGCCGCAGACGCGATCGCTGCAGTGTCCCCGGTGTCGGCATAGGTCTTAGTTGCAGCGTCGGTGCCTGCAGTCGGTGTTCCGAGACCTGTGATCTTTCGCGCGTTGACCGCGATGTCGCCGGCAGCCAACGCGATCGCCGCAAGCACACGAGCCGCGCTCGTGACCTGAGCGCCATCCTCGATGGCCTCGAGCTTGGTGATCTGTGCAGCGGTCGCTACGCCGCTCGAAGATGCCGTCGCTGCGGGGTGAGCCGCGCCATTCGCAGCATGTGTTGCGAGTGCTGTCGTCGCACCCGTCGATGCAGTCGCGTCTCCGGCGTCAGCGTAGGCTTTCGTCGCCGCATCCGATCCCGTGCTTGGTGTTCCGAGACCGGTGATCTTTCGCGCGTTGACCGCGATGTCAGCGGCTGCGCCTGCTAGAGCTGCGAGCACTCGAGCGGCACTCGTGATCTGCGCGCCTTCTTCTACGCCGTCGAGCTTGGTGATCTGCTCAGCCGTAGCGAATCCGGCTTCTGCAGAGGTCGCAGCGCCGTGCGCTGCTCCGATCGAGCCGATATGACTCGTGAGCCCTGTCTGCGCGGTATTCGCTGTCGTCTGCGCAGTTGCAGCTGCGGTTCCAGCTGTGACTGCTGCGGCGTTCGCAGCCTCGGCTGCCGTGAGTACGGTTGCGGCTGCCGCTTGTGCGTTGTTGGCAGTCGTGAGAGCGGTCGCTGCATTGTTGAATGCAGTGCTGATGTCCGAGACCAACTGCGCAGCGAGGCCGTAGAAACCGCCTGCATAACGCAGTGTCGAATCCAACTTGAGACCGAGACGAATTCCCATGGTTGCTCCCTGTTCTCAGCCGACCGTGAGCGGCTCGTCGTCGCCGTCGTATACGAGCGGCTGATCATCGCCGTCGAAGAGCAAAGCATCCTCGGTGTCTTCGACGACACCGCTGCGGCCCTCGAGCGCTACCGAGAGCGAGGGCGAGATTCGCGGCGAGAGTGGCGGGCTCAGGAACATGCGCCGCGGTCCTGCCCGAACACCGTGATCGTGTTTGGCGCATCGCCGCCGCCGCCTGAGGGCTCCCAGCAAAATCGCATGTGCCCGGCGCCGGCAAACGAGAGCGTGACTGTGAACGCGCCGGAGGTCGCCGCGTCGAGTTGCACGAAGTTGCCGTGCTCGGGCAACGTGACATTGTCCATCAGCGTATGCAGGCAGCCGACAGGCAGAATGACTCGTGAGATCCCCTTCTCGCGCCGCGGGTCTGCAGTGATCTCGCCGTAGAAGTGCCCTGCGATCGTGGCCTCGCCGACTTCGATCTCAACCGACAACGTGATCGTCTGCCCCGGGCTGAACCACCGCCCGGGCTGAACTTCGTTGATGTCGACCGCATCTAGGTATCGGCCGTCCTCTGCGTTCGCAATGTTGCCCATATTTCTCCGTTCAGGCGATTCGATACATCACGATGTTCGAGTGCCGAGCTTCTTCACCGCCAAAGTTCGGCCACGCCGCACCGGCCACGTTGCCACCCGTTGCCTGAGAGAACTCGAGCGAGACGAGGTCGCCTGCATTGAGAGCCAACACCGCATGGAGCCTCGCAGCACCGTCGTCGTTGAAACCACTCTGGCTCGAGACTTGTTGAGCGAGAGTCACGCCGTCGCACCGCGCGCGCAGCGCGAACAATGCCGGTGTGGCCTGACTCACGTAGTACGTCACCATCAGGTCGAGCACGTACAAGCCCGTCGCCGGCACGATGAGAGTCGAGCCGTCGAGCACGATGCCTTCGGCTTCTTCGCCCTCGAGCGCCGAGAGCTTTTCCATGAGCCCTGCCCAACCACCGGACGCGTTGCTCATCGAGACTTGCAGCGATGCGTATGCTTTGAAGTACGTAGGCGCCAACGATCCGCCCGCGCCAGCCGGGGTGCGCGGCACTGCGTCGCTCCAGCCAAACGGCTGCCCTGCAGGAAAGCGATTGGTCGGCCAATTGCGCTCGCACCGATCGATGACTGCCGGATCGCTCGCGTTGAGTAGCGAGGCGTTCGGATCTGCTAGCTCGCCCGGCGCGGGCGGGATTACGCCGTTCGCATCCGGGATCCCAAAGATTCGGATCTGAGTCGACACGACCTGTCCGGGACCCGTGTGCGTCAGTCGGATCCGGATCGCGTTGCCGCCGCCGTTCGGTGCCGCTGCGGGTGTGAATTCCCAGGTGTGCCCGTCGCCCTCACTCGGGTGCAATGTCGCCGCACTCTGCTCGTCGTCGGCCCACAAGATTTCGAAGAGCGTCTCGCCGCCCGGCGTGAGGTCGACGAGGTACACAGTCGACTCGGCCATGCCCCAATTGCGCGCGACGCCCGGTGAGCCTTCGAAGCCCGCCTCGGACGCCTGATCGATTCGCATGAGAGCCATGCGGTCGAGGGTACGCCAAGCACTAGACCGGGATCGCGTATCGGACCACGCGTAGCGCATCCGCTGCGGCGCGGAGCGCCTCGGTCGCGACGGTCGGGTCTGGATCGAGGCCCGAGAATGCCGCGATCGGCGGCAGCCCCGCGAGCCCTCCGAGCGTGTTGATCAACTCGATGATCGGGTTGATCGAAGCGAACGCCGATTCGATGTTGCTCATCTGCATCGCGAGCGAGCCCTTCGAGCATGCAATCATGTCGAGCAGAGCCGGCGCCGACTGCGCAGCGAACTCGGCTTGCTGGATCTGCAAGGCGTACCGAGCGAGCGACGCAAGCTCGGATGCGGCCCCGTCGAGTGCTGCGATGAGCACGTCGATGAGCTGCACGATCATGAGCGGGACACTTAGCTGAGGAATCAGCTTGAGCAGAGCCTCCATCTTTTTGGCGAGGTCGACGAGGGCCTTGATCAGCTTCGCCGGATTCGGCGGCGGCCCGAGGCAGTCGACGATCGACTTGAGGCAGGCATGCACGCTCGTCACGACTTCGATGATGGTGAAGATCGGCCCGAGCGGAGCCATCGCGCTATTGGCTGCACCGAGTGCCGTGCGAGCGTACGAGAAGAGCGACGGCGGCAGATCGCCCGGCATCGCACACACCTCGAGCCCGCCCGGCAACGTCACGCAAAGCGGTTTCGGCATCTCGCCGATCGGGATGCAGTAAAGCGACTCGAGGTCGAGACTCATATCGGCTTCCCCGTCGGCAGCACGACTCGCCCGTTGATGACTACCTGCATCGCTTGAATGTTCACGACGCCCGTACTCTTGATCTGAACGCCGACGGTCCCGCTGATCGTCACGCCCTGCAGCACGCCGTCGATCTCGATCGCGTTGCCCGCAAACTTTCGATCGACGATCCGCACGCTCTCGTGCCCGGGCCGATCGTCGACGACGATGTTCCACCGCTTGGTTTCGAGGCCGGCCACTTGCACCGCCTCGTCGGCCGGCAGCTCGCTCGCGAAGCTCGGGCTCTGCGAGACGCCGTCCGGCGCACCCCAACCGCCGACGAAGTACCGAGGATGATCCGGATCGCCCTCGCGGAACATGATCGCGACGTTGGCGCCGATCGCCGGCACTTGCCACCAACCCGAATCCTCGGCACCGCCGCCCGTGCCGCCGATCGGCAGAGCCCAACCGCTGTAGGGCTCGAGTACGCCCGGCACGTTGGCCTTGATCCGCCCGAGCCGCAGCGGGTCGCGGTTGTCGTACACCGTGCCCTCGTACAGAGAGAAATGCGCATCCTCGTTGTCGATCACGGGTCTTCGCTTTCACCGGGCTTGAGCGGGCTCACGAGCGCCGCTCTGCGGGCCGCAGCCTCATCGGTCGAGCCCATGGGCCAAGCTGCCGGCCCGGGCTCTGCAGGGGGCGTCAGGGCGCTCGAATTGGGAGGTACGAATTGCTTGCTGCCGTCGGGATTGGTGACGGGCTCGAGAGCCTTCGGCGTGTTGCCGAGCGTCAGGATCGAGTTTCGGACCGTCGGTGTGCTCGGCCCCTTCTTGCCGACGATCGCAGGCCCGACTTGCACCGCGCTCGCGTTGCTCGCGTGCTTGCTCTTCGTCGTGTGCCCGCCCGAGCCGTCCGACACGCACTCGAGCGTCATCGTGTACGCGCCTCGGATCGAGTGCGTCACCGTTCGCACGTAGTAGTTCTGCGAGAGCCGCTTGCCTACGCCGCGCAACTCGATGATCGACTTGGCGTACACGTTCGGGTCGCCCTCGACCTCCATCGTGAGTTTCACAGCTCGGTGTTGTGCGTTGCGAAACGCAGCCGAGCCCGTGCGGGCCGCGCCTTCTTCGTCGTCATCCGTGCTCGTGATGATCTCGTGATGCGCGACTGACTTGTAGCCCGGGCGATTCTTCTCGGTGAGACCCGGCGCCTCGACCACCGCCGCGAGCACCGCCCGCTCCTTCTCGCTCGCCTGAGTCGCGAGCGTCAGAATCGAGTTGCGCTTGATCGGACTGTGACTCTTGACCGCGACCGAGCCGGCGCGCTTGGTGACATCGCTCTCGACCGTGATCGACTGGATCTCGGATCGGTCCGGATCGTCGAACCACGAAAAGCTACGTAGTGAGCGCTGCAGAAAGTTCCGCTCGTGAAAGTGAAACCCGTCGTGATCGATGTACCACTCGAAGCCCTCTTTGCTCGCCAGTCGTCGCAAGAGTTGCGCGTCGGTCTGCCGGGCTTGCGTGATGTGCTCACGCGCGCGCTTCGTGTCCTGAATGTGCAGCTGAGTCGGATCCTTGAATCCCCACTCGGCCGCGATCTGTCGTGCGACGTCGCTGCGACTCGAGCCCTCGAACGCACGGACCTTCGTCTCGACGTTTAGCTCGACCTCGCGCCCGAGCGCTTCGATCGTCAACTCTTTGAAGCCCGAGATTTTCCGGATCTGACAGATGCGCGTGATCGACATCGCCTCGGCGTAGCCCCAGCTCACATGAAGCTTGTTCCCATGACGCCAAATCGGATCGTCGAAGTGCGAGAGATCGTGGTTGTCGACGACGAGCGAGAGCTTGTCGGCCTTGTTCTCGCAGTCTTCGTACGACATCGAAATGATCGAGTCGCTCATGTCGACTCGCACCTTCGGCGAGCCCTCCGGTTCGATCGACACCTCGATGTTCGGTGCGTTTCTCATAGGCGGCTTTCGCGCCGCCTCTGCTCACCGAGTGCGTCGTGCAACACCGTCCGTAAGCTCGGCAAGATCAGCACCGATCCGGCAACGAGCGCGATCGTCGGGTCGTGAATCGGATTCGGTTGAAAGTCCGCGATCGCCCACCATAGGCCCGCCGCGCGATCGTGCGGCGCGAAGTGCTGCCCCGCGATCGACCAAATCGTTTCGCCTTGCTTGACGATGTGCGTCGCGTTGTCGGCAAGGTCGCGGTATCGGAACGGATCGCGATCGTCGAGAAACGCGCACCCGTCGGCATCGGTAAAGCCGTGGCAGAACGTGTGTCGACTGTGTTCGTAAACGGCCATCGATCAACCCTGGTACTCGCCGCCCGACGTCAACGCGACGTCTAGCATCGTAGCCGTGTTGACGAGATTCGCCGTGCGGGTCTTGCTTGGAGGTTGCAGCATGTACCGATCGGCCGCTGCAATGTATGGCGCCGCGACGTCCTCTTGACCAGCCGGGATCGCTTGAGGTGAAAACCACTTGCTGTAAATGTACGCGTCCTGCTTTGGGTTGCCCGGAGGCTTCGGCGCCGCTGCAGGCTTTGGGTTGATGACCGGCGCCGCGACGTCTGGTTTTTTCTCGAGCCCGCGCACGATCACGACGTCTGCGACTTGAGCGCTCGACAGAAAGCGCTCGCGAGCTTCTTCGAACACGACCGAGGCAGTCCATGCAACCGATCCGCCGTCGAGGCCGAAGCGCTCGTGCTTGATCTTGCAGCTCATCAGGTAGCAGCTGATCGAGAACACGGTCGGCCATGTCGCGACCAGACGAGGCGGACCGATTTGCCGCTGCCCGGCCGAGTGCCATGGATAGCACCAACTCAAGAGTTGGTGACGAGCCACAATCATCTCGGCGTATTCGTCTTCTGAAAACGCGCGCCAGCGCAGATCCATCGAGACGACGTAGTTTGCGGTGTTCCGGTAGTGCATTCGCTGATGCGACTGCCCGGGCGTCGAGAGCTTGTCGTATTCCGCGCCGATGCTCTCATCGAACGTCGTCGGATTCATCTGCGCTACGATCTCTTGATTCGATGTCTCGTTCCAAACCGAGAAGCGCTGCGGTATGGCGACGAGATTCGCCGCATACGTCGTGCGAGCGAGCGTGCGGTTGTCTTCGCGCGCGCTCATCGCTCACTCGCTACGTTGCTTGAGCTTGAACGCGCCATGTCCGAGCGAGCCGCGCTCGCGATGATCGCGCCGACCTTCTGCCCGTCCATGTTGACGACGAGTGGCATCTTCTGCAGAGCCTTAGCGACTGAGTTGCCGATCTGATCCGCGTTCTCTTTCGGATCCGGCGTCGCTGGCATGTTCGACTTGTAATAAAGCTCCGCCTCGGTCGCCGCCGTGATCTCGTCTGCCGGCGCCGCGTTCACTCGAGGATCGGGAGTCGTATTCGGATCCGCCATCCCGCGATACTTGACCGAGCCGTACGCGTCGGACTGCGCTTCTTTCTGCTCGACCGGATCTGCCGTGACCTCGATGCCGAGCCAACCCTTGATCACGTCGATGCCCTTACCGAGCACCTTCATCCAATCCATGAATGCATCGATGTAGAACGCGATCGCGTCGTAGAGACCGAGAAAGACCGTCTTGATCAGACTGAATGCGCCGGTCACGACGTGCGCGACGATGCTCGCGAAGAAGATGAAAAACGTGATCAGCATCATCACGCCACTGAGCAAGAACGACACGACTTTGCCGATCCCGCGGAACACATTCATCAGAAACGTACCGGGCCCGCTCGCAGTCGAGTCGAACGTCTCGCCCAAGCTCGAGAACGCGTCGAGTAGCACGTCGAATGCCGTCGACATCATGCCGAAGACAGGCGACATCATTTCCCACGCGCTACCGAATCCCTCTTTGAGGGCCTCCCAAAGCGGCACGACGAACCCGAGCACCTTGTTGAAGATGTTTTTGAGCACCTCGCCGCCGCCCGAGAACATGCCGACCATGCGATCCCAGACATCGCCCATCCCGCCGATGTTCTCTTGGATCGCGTAGACCACCGCAGCGATCGCAATGCCTGCGAGCACGAAAGGCCATGCTGCAACGAGTGCGGCGCCGAGTGCGATCGAGAAGCCCGAGAAGCCGATCGACAGCGCCATGAGACCGCCCGCAAAGATCGGGGCGATCGCAAACATGACGGACATTGCGCCTGCGACTACGAGCAGAGCGGATCCGCCGACGAGCAGCAACGCGCCCCACTTTTTGACCTCGGGGCTCAGGCTCTTTAGCAAGCCCTCGAGCCAATCGACGGCCATCGTGAGCCCGACGATCACCGGTTTGAAAAGGTCTTTGAACGGCTCGCCAATCTTGATCGCGATCGTGGCCAACGATCCCGCGAGTTGCTTCTCTGCGCCCTCGAACGTCGCAAGCATCTTGTTCGCAAAGATCTCGCCCGTACCGCCCATGTTGATCATGCGGTTGCGGTAATACTCGGTCACGTCTGCGCCCTTGCGCATCACGCCGTCGACGCCCTCTTTGCCCGTCTCGAGCTGACTGATCACCGCGTTGACAGCCTTCAACGCATCCTCTCCGAAAGCTTTTTTCAAGAAGCCCGCTTTGCCTTGCTCCGTCATCTTTCCGAGAGCGGGCTGCAGGTCGTTCATGATGTCGAGAAAGCTTCGAAACTTGCCGCTCGAGTCCGCGACCTCGACGCCTTGCTTGTGCATCATCTTCGCGACCTCGGGATCGGCGAGGCGCAAGAATGCCGAGCTGACAGCGGTCGCAGAGACCTCGGCTCCGCCGATGACGTTCTTGACCATGCCGAATGTGATCATCGACTCGGTCATGTTCTGATTCATCGCGATCGAGCCGCTCGCGATTCGACCGAGTGCGATCGGCAGATCCTTCGCACCCATCGCGAAGTCCATGCCCGCGCCAAGCATCTGATCGACCATGATGCCGGCGTCTTTGGTCTCGATCGAAAACGCCTTCATCGCCTGCGAGACGACGCCCGCCGACTCTTGCGGGTTGAGGTCGCCAAGCGAACCGGCTGCGAGTAGCAGCACGGGATCGAGCAACTCGATCGACGTCTTCGCATCGAAGCCGGCTTGCGCCAGCTCGTTGAGACCGAGCATCGCCTCGGTCGGCGCGAAGCCGCGCGACTTGCTCAACCGGATCGCCGCGTCCTCGAGCTGGATCAGCTCGGCCGCGGTTGCATTGGCCACCGCGCCGACTTGAGCCGTCGCCGTCTCGAACTTCGCAGCCGCGCCGGCAAGCGAGAATGCAGCGGCGAGACCGCCGGCGCCGATCGCCATGGCTGCGAGACCGCCGCTCAGCTTGGCGACCATCTGATCGATGTTGCCGATCGAGTGGCCCGACTGTTCCTCGAGCCCCTTGAGGTTGGCTCCAAGCTTCTTCATCGTGCCGGACGCCATGTCCTGCGCGTTGAAAAGAAAGCCGAGCCCGAGGTTGTTGAGCGCCACGGGTTGAGGCTACCCGGGGTTGTAACCCCGGGGCCACATCTCACCTCTTACCCGCTCGCTTGAGGGCCTCGCCCTCTTTCGTACGTCGTGCACGCTGCGCCGTGAACAGCCAAAAGATCTCGTCGACGTCGAGGTCGTTGACCTCTGCGAATGACATCCCAAGCCCCGATCCGCCGTGCTGCGTCCACATCAACTCGAATCGGATTTCTTGCCAGCTGAGAGGCCGCGTCTCGCCGCCGTCGTCGTCGGGCGTTTCGAGCGACGGCAGCACTGCAGCAAGGATCTCTAGGTCGTTGTAGTCACCGGTCGAAAGAACGTCGCGTCCAAAGGGAGCTCCGTGGAAGTGACCTCCGAGCACTTGTCGCAAACGATGTCGATCGTCGTCTCGATGCCGCAGTCAGCTAGATCCATCGCGCGACTGAGACGATGCACCTCGCCGAGATCTAGCTCACCGAGAAACGTGACGATGTCGGGCTCGCCCTCGACCTCGACGATGCGCATCGCGAGCCCGAGAAGTATCTGCCCCTGCCCGCTCGACTCCGATGAACCCGACTCGCGCTGTTGCCGCTTCGCAGAAGCAGCGACTTGTTCACGCTTGCGAAACGCACGGACCTGATCCTCGCCCGTCGTCAGATGAAACGTCACGAGCTTCTCGCCGACGATCGTCTCGAACCGGTTGCCCGCGAGATACGTCGCTCGCGACTCGGCCGAGAGCCGCTTCATCGGCAAGTCGAGCATGTCGACCTCCCAATCGATCCAGGCTCGGCAATCCTCGTTCGAGCACCGAGCGCGAAACGCGTAGAGAGTGCCAGACGTGGCCACGCGTACCCCGATCAGAGCGCGCACTCGGTCGCCGACGAGAGCGTTAGCCCAACGCCAGCCGCCCTCCTTGCTGTAGGGCCCGTGGTCGATCACCTCGAGCGTGCACTCGTCGAGTAGGCGACTAAAGGCCTCTCCGGTCTGCACACGGCGCTTGTCGCGCAACCCGTCTAGGTCTTTGCCCTTGATCCCGCGAAGCCGTACGCGAAGCCCAGAGGGGCACTCTAGCTCGATCTCTTTGCTCATTCGAATCGTCCTTGTCGGGCCCGGTGCGAGCCTCAACGCAGTTGATTGGCTCGAGGCTCACCAATTGTCTTTGGCGGCCGTGCCTTCTACGAGACTCATCTGCACTGTGTTGCAGAAAGCCAACAAGCGAATCGCGTGCTCGCGTGTGAATCGGTCGGGCATGTTCGCTTCAATCGCGCCAGCGAGCGAGCGCTCGAACTGCCCGATCAGCATCATGAGCCGCTCCGTGCTCTCGCTCGGCTTGCTCGGTTTGGTCATGTGCACCAAAAACTGCAGCCGAGGGTGATCACTAAGAGTGCGAGCAAGCCGAGTGCGATAACACAGCCGCCGCTTTCGATCGGGGCGTCGTTAGCGTCGTGATTCACTAAAAGAGCCACTGATACAGAGCGCCGCCCGCAACGCCAGCGAGAAAGCCGAGCCCGAGCTGCAGAACGAATGCAGCCCAGCTCAATCGCACACCGACGACGAGCGGCTCGTTGCGGGCCATGGCTTAGCGGTTGTTTTTCTTGAGCAGAAACCAGTCGAGCGAGAGAACGATCTGTTCCATCGCAAACTCGTCGCTGTTGTTGTCCCACGCGCCGCCGACGTACGAGACGGGCCAGAGCCCCGCGAGCTGCCATCGGCGCATCACGGCATTGTCTCGGTCGTATTGAACGATCGAGCCCTGTCGCTTGAACATCGGACTGCGCAGACCACCGTTCACGACCGCATTCGCCGTCATCTGAAACCATGTGTAGAGATCGACGTCCTTCGTCACCGCTCGCTCGAGAGTGATGTCGCTGATCGTCAGACGCCCGGGTTGCTTGTCGGGCGTGATCGCGCCGCCTTCGAAGTATTCGATCTTGGCGATCTCAGCTTTCAGCTCGCTGCAGCTCTGAAAGGCAGCACTGCCGAGACCGTCGATCTCGATCTGGAATTTGAACTTCGTATGGAAGTGACGGGGTTGTCCGATGATGCTCATGCGCTGTCTTCCCTATCAGCCGGCAGCGGCAGCAATCTCTTCGTCGATGGCACGCGTGTCCTGAGCAAACGAGAGGATCACAAACCGAGCCGGCTTCTGCGTTGCGAGCCCGACTCGCACATTCACCTTGCCCGCAAACTGCTCGCTCGGCGGGTTGATGGCATCGCCGACGTCGACGAAAAAGGCTTTCGCCGGATCCTTCGATCGAAACGCACCGAGTCGCATCTGCACGAGCAGAAACGCTTCGATCGTGCGATCCAACTCGTCGCGCAACGACTCGTCGTTGTTGCGCAGCCGAGTGAACTGAGTGCCGTCCTTGAGCGCTCGTTCGATGTAGCTCACGCCGCGACGCTCCGCGATGGTCGGAAACGAGCCGCTCGACTTCAGCGTGAGCACGTCATCGACCGCAATCGGCTGCCCGCGCAACCGAGTGATCGGATTGATGAGCATCGGCACGATGAGGTCGCGCACTTCTTCGTCCATCACCTGATCGT
>Ga0190275_10000446_pt1 | contig 36925 bp, 31 predicted proteins | sample Popmic550T_FD_133745 | JGI IMG/M metagenome (GOLD analysis project Ga0190275, IMG submission 133745) | Populus adjacent soil microbial communities from riparian zone of Yellowstone River, Montana, USA - 550 T | ecosystem: Environmental > Terrestrial > Soil > Riparian zone > Trees stand | place... | reverse complement strand
CTCGCGCCTAAAACAGCCCCATCAAAATTCGTTTCACGCGACGTTTCACGCCCTCTAATTTTATCACGTCGGGGATTAAACCTCGTTTTTCACATTCTCTCACGGCAATTCCGATAATGGATATTTTGCGAATGACCTTATTGACTCCGCGGGCGAGATAAGACATGATTTGCCTTGATTTTGCTCGCTAAATCCGTTCCGAGAGGCGCTCGCCCTTGTCTAGTGAAGCTCTGACCCCTGAAATCCTGCGTGGCGGGGAAGTCGCGGCGAAGAGGTTTGACCCAAAGAGCGCGGCTCCCTTCGTCAACAAGTCAGTCTCTGAAGCAACTAGGCGCGCCTATGGGCGGGCGCTGCGGGAGTTCTTCCAGTCCGCCAGCATGAAGCACCCCTCGGAGGTCGTGCCGCAGGACGTGCTGCTCTGGAGGGACAGGATGCGCTCTCGGAAGAAGAGTGCCGCGACAGTCGCCTTCAAGCTATCTGTCGTCCGCTCATTCTTCGAGTACCTGAAGGCCGCCAGCGCAGTGCCGCTCAACCCGGCCTCGACCAAGCTGGTTTCGCCGCCCGAGCTGCCGTCGGAGCCGGCGGGGCGTGCGCTCACGGCCAAAGAGGTGCGCTACCTGCTGGCGGGGCCTGACAGGGAGAAGCCGGAGGGGGCGAGGGACTACGCACTGATGCTCGTCATGCTGCGGCTCAGCTTGCGCGTATCCGAGGCCTGTTCTCTGCGCGCCTCCTCGGTGAAGTGGAGTCACGGCCGCTGGACTCTGAGGTGCAAGGTGAAAGGCGGCAGGGAGGAGGTCTGGCCACTGCCGAAGGACGTGAAAGAGGCCATCGACAGTTACCTCCGCCTGGACCGTAAGCGGAGGGAGGTGAGCCACTCGGGCGGCGAACACGCGCACCTCTTCCAGCCTCACACGAACTACCGGACGCTGGACTTCGACAAAGCACTCTCGACGAGGATGGCGCAGAAGATCGTCAAGCGATGGGCCGACTACGCGCGGCTCGGCGACCTCTCCCCTCACGACCTGCGCAGGACGGCGATCACCAGGGCGCTCGAAAGCGGTCTCTCCTACAGGCAGGTGCAGATGATGAGCAAGCACAAGGACCCGAAGACTGTGATGCGCTACGACCACGGCAGGGAGAACCTTGACCAGAATGCCGTTAATTTCCTCGAATACGGCGAGTGATTTGAGGGCTATAACTCATGGACGGTAGGGAGCGTAAGGACGTGAGGCCGGGGCTCACAGTCGACATTGTCCTGAAGCAGGACCAGCGCACCGGCAGGCTGACGCGCGGCGTCGTCAAAGACGTGTTGACGAAATCCCAGTTCCACCCGCACGGCATCAAGGTCAGGCTGGAGACGGGCGAGGTCGGCAGGGTTAAAGAAGTCGTCGCCGGAAGTTAGAGGGTCAGACTCACATTCAGAAGTGCGTAAACGAAAAGAGGGCCGGGGACGGCTATGACCATCATCAGCGCGGACAAGGCACCCACAAGGACTGTTCTGTTGGCGGGGGCGACGGGTCTGGTCGGGCGTGCCATCCTGGAGGGGCTGCTCTCCGACACATCGGTCGTGGCCGTCCACGCGCTCGGCAGACGCGCACCCGACCTCTCGCACCCTAAGCTCACCTCGCAAGTGGTTAACTTCGCCGCGCTGCCTCCGCTCCCTCCCGTAGGTCACCGGCGGGGAGAATTATGGCGTCGGTGACCGCTTTTGATGAAGTCGTGCGTGCCCGAACTGAAGACGCTGCTCTATGATGTTGGGCGGAAGAGATGAATAGTCAGGCGAGGTCTCGGAGCTTATGAACGACGAAAGACCTGCGGTGAAAGAGTCGCCCATCGCCTGCGACATGAGCGCCATCGAGCCAAGCCAGAGGGCGCGACACGTCGCCGCGGCCGGCGAGCTGTTCCGCGCCGTCATGGAGATCAGGGAACTGCCGGGCGGTTACGCCTTCCGCCTGCCCGCAGGGGCCGACACTCTACTCAAGGCCGCGGAGTTCGTCTCCCTCGAACGGCTCTGCTGCCCGTTCCTGGGCTTCATGCTGGAGGTGGAGCCGGAGGGCGGCCCCGCCTGGCTGCGGCTGACCGGGCGCGAAGGCGTCAAGGCTTTCATCCGCGAGGAGGTCGGCGGCCTCCTCGGCGGCGCCATCGACTGGGCGGCATAGGTACACGATTGTGGGGGGCACGTTGGAGACCGTCTTGGTGTCTTGGAGCGGCGGCAAGGATAGCTGCCTCGCGCTCTACAAGCTTCTGCACTCGGGCGAGTACAGGGTCGCGGCGCTGCTGACGACCGTCACGAGTGCCTACGACCGCGTCCAGATGCACGGCGTCCGGCGCGCGCTGCTAGAACGCCAGGCCGCGAGCCTCGGGCTGCCGCTGCGCCAAGTGCCCGTCCCCGCCGGCGCGACCAACGAGGAGTACGAGCGGGCGACCGCCGAAGGGTTGCGTTGCGTCTATGAAGCAGGCAGTGTACGTCAAGTGAATTCCGCGCACACCTCTCTCACCCAGCCAGCGGCTGACATGGTCAAGTTAATCTGGACACAACCCTCTCGCTGCTTTCTCCCTTCGTTTTGATGTTGATTTCTCGCTCGAACTCATCAGGGCTTTTGTAGCCCAGTGCTGAGTGACATCGCACCCGGTTGTAATAACCTTCGATGTAACTGAAGGTTTCATTCCTAGCCTGACTCACATCCTCGAACGCGCCGCCTTCCAGCAACTCGGCCTTGTAGCGCGAGAAGAAACTCTCGGCCTGTGCGTTATCGTAGCAGTTGCCCCGCCTCGACATGCTCTGGCGACATCCGTGAGCCTTCAACAACGCGCGAAAGCTGTTCGACACGTACTGGCTACCCTGATCCGTATGGATGATCGTGCCGCTCTCGACGCTGCCGCTTTTGATTGCTTTCTCAAACGCCTTAATGATTAACTCTTCTGTCATCCTCGCCTCGACCGCCCAGCCGACGATGCGCTTGGTGAACTTATCTTGCCAGCTCGCCAAGTATCCCCACCGACCTGTTTGCAGCGGCAGGTAAGTGATGTCGCCCACGATCACCTCGCGCGGTTTCTGCGGCGCGTTCCGAACGTCGAGCAGCAGGTTCGGCGCGGGCACGACCCCATGCCGCGAGTCGGTCGTGTGCGGCACGAACGAGCGTGGCCGGATAGCTTTCAACTCCTGACGTCGCATCAACGTCCGCACCGCACATCGCCCGGCTCGATCTCCTTGTGCTTTCAGCTCGGCGGCGATGCGACGCGCGCCATAGCGCCGACGATGAAGATAAAACAGCTCTTTGACTCGCGCGGCCAGCGCTGCCTTCCGCGGGCTGAGCGCGTAACTCTTACCACTCGCGCAGGCGTAATAAGCGCTTACCGATACCCGCATCACACGACATAATATCCGCACCGGATAACAGTTTCTCTCGACCGCGATAAATCGATAACGCTTTACCCGCTTCTGCCGAAGATAAGCGCCGCCTTTTTTAATATGTCGCGCTCCATCTCCAGCTCACGGACACGCTTCTTCAATGCCAGCACCTCGCGCTCCGAGTCGGAACTAGCCTCGACTGCCTGCCGCTTCCAATTGTGAAGTAGACTCTCGGCACAGCCTAACTCGCGTGCGACTGAAGCCACTGATTGCCCGTCGTGAATCTTGCGGATGGCTTCACGCTTGAACTCGTCGTCGTATTTCCTCATTCGCTTATTCTAGCGAGAGTTTTGTGTCCGGTTAAATTAGACCATCTCATATCAAAGTGAGGCGACCAGGGTGCTCTCCGACGCCGAGATGAACTTCCTGCTCGGGGTCGTCAGAGTTTCGAAGGCGGGACAGGTTATAAGAACTCGCGCCTGAGTGGTTCTTCAAAGACGGCGACGGCTTCCCCTTGATGCGCCGCGGTGTCGCGGGCGACGTTGAGGTTCGCGGCCGCGTGGGGGTAGTCGGGCGCGGCGGCCAGGACGGCTTCGAGTTCCTCGACGGCCTCGGCCGCGCGCCCCTGTTGCAGTCGCGTCAATCCCAGGTGGTAGCGCGCGGGGACGTGCGTGGCGTCGAGCGCCAGCGCCCTCTCGAACAGTCGGGCTGCGCGCGCGAGGTCGTTGCGGAAGAAGTAGCCGACGCCGAGGGCGGTCGCCCCCTCCGCGTCGTCGGGCTCAAGGTGTTCGGCGGCGGCGGCGAACGCCTCCGCGGCCTCTTCGCACGAGCCCTCACTCATTAGCAGCAACCCGAGGTTGTGCCACGCCTCCCCGTCCGTCAGCTCAAGTTCGAGGTAGAGACGGTAGGCGGCAATCGCCTCGTCGGCGCGCCCCACGAGCTGGTAGAGCACGGCGAGGTTGCGGTACGACTTCGGGTACTCGGGGGCGACCTCGACCGCGCGCAGGTATGCGTCCCGCGCCTCCGTCAGACGGCTCAGCACGAACAGCGCGTTGCCGAGGTTGTTGAGGACGATGGGGTTTTCCGGCTTCAAATGCAGCGCCCGCTTAAAGCGAGCGACGGCCTCTTCATACGCTCCTACGGACAGGAGTTGACAGCCGTGCAGGTTCTCCGATAGCACGGCCTCCTCGCCGGCAAGAGAAGCGCCGGGACGCACCGGTGACGAAACTGTTTCAGGAGATGGCTTCTTCATCGCCGGAACGACAGGGGAGGTTCATCTACTCGCCCTGACCAGGTGGGAAAGCTCCCGGTCGTCAACGCCCTGTGTTATCAAGTGGAGGCATTTTTCAATGGCGGCCCGAATTTCCCGGCGGTCCGCAGATTCGATTGTCGCCAGGATGTTATTCCAATCCCTCCGAATCACGACAAGGCGGTAGCTCCCCTGTGGGTCGGAATCAGGATACCACCCGAGGTCTAACAGGTGTCCCTCCGGGTTGAGAGCCCAGCGCTCGCCGTCGTTTCTCATGCTCTGAATCCACAAGAGACCTATGGTGTAAAACTGGTCGTTGACAATCCGACCGTCAAGTACGATTGGGTCTTCGTCTCCGAAATGGTTAATCATGACGGCCCACCCACTAGGGATTTGTAACGGAACCAATGAACGGCTCATAGAATTTTCACCTCGTCAGACGCGGGTGTGAATGAATCTCCGGTGTGCCGCTGCCCACGTTCGTCATTTCGGCCCGGATTAAGAAGGCGTCCTTCCCTTTGTCGTAGCCGATCTGCTCGTTGAAGGTCTTAAACGCCCAGTACCCGTCAGCACCTCTCTCTACAATGTCTCCCGTCAGGAAAGCATCTTTTTCAAGTCTCTCCACGTCGGCGGCGGTTAACGAGTATAGGAATTGCCCGTTACCTGTACCCTTCTCCTTCGTGCTCGACTCTCGCCGCTCATCTTCCGAGTTACCCCGCCAGTGTTTCGCGCCGGTGTAGTCGGCGGGCTTCGTGTGGTGGGCTTTCTTCAACAGCTCCGCGACCTTTTCCTTCAAGGTCGGTGTCGCTGTTGTCGTTGTCGTTGACTCGGTTAAGAGTTCTTCGATGTCGGTTGTCTTCCACCTCTTACCGTACGCCTCAATCGCGTCCTTCAGCTCAACGAAGGCTTCTTCGAACCCCGGTATCTGATTCAGCTTCTTTGTCGGGTCCGTTCCGGTCTGGATGGCTTTGCCCTGAAGAGTTTTAGCCATGCTGCCGAGCCATTTGAGATCGTCTATCTGTCCCGTGCCCTGGGCTTCGGGATTCACCTTCATCATCTTACCGACGGCTCTCCCGATCTTGTTGGATAATAAATCCCGCTTCGACTCGAATTCCACCTTGGGCCGTGCGCCGGGAGTTACGATCAGCCTGTGCTGAGTCCCCATCATGGTGACCGGTTTTTCCGTAGGCCCGTCAGGCGTGGCCTCTTTACCCCCGCCTTTCTTTTCCGAGTCCGCGCCGCCCGGCCCCTTGAGGTCTTTATCTTCCGACTTCTTCCCGTCCTGAATGGCCTTCTTCTTGTAGTCCTCAACCTTCTTCCCGTCGGCGGTCGTGGCCTTGTCGTCAACGTCCTTCTTGCCGCCCTTGCCGCCGCCGGACTGGGTAGTTGACTTGGCGGCGGTCTGCTCGCCGAGTTCGCCGGGCTTGGCGTCGCCCTTGCTGCCGCCTGTGGGAACCTCTGCGTCTTTGGTGTTCTTCTCCTTCCACTCGCCCTTCTTGTCGCCCTCCTCCGCCGACTTCGACTTGACCTTGTCGTGGTAGAGGTCGGACATGAACTTGTCGGCGGAGAAGTCCACGGGCTTGAACTCGATGGCGGGCCACTGCTTCGAGCCGAAGACGTAGTCCACGGAGGCGACCATGCCGAAGCTGCCGCCGATGGGGTACTCCTTGTCGAAGAGCGGCCACGTCCACCTCTTATCCGAGAGGGGCGACCACCACGGCGTATCTATTTCGACGAAGAGTTCGCCGCTTAGACCGAGGAAGGGCTGCGCCGCGATCTCCAGGTCGCCGCGGATGAAGAACTCGCCCTTCTTGTCCTCGCCGGGCGCGCCCTTCTCGCGGTAGCCGATGGTGGGAGTGGCCTCGGCGTAAGCCTTGATGCCCGCGATGCCGCTCAGCCCCGCGCCGGCCTTGATGTCGTGGCCGAGGATTTCCAGCCCCACGCCCGCCTGTGCGGTCAGACGCAGGCCCGCAGCCGCCGAGATGTTGATGCTGCCGCTGATGCTGAAGTCCTTGTTCTCTTCCGGGTTGGTCGAGTACGTGCCCTCGACGACGATGTTGTAGAACTTGGCCGGGCCGAGCTTGGCGAAGGCGTCCATCCCGACGTTGGCGAAGATGAAGACGTTGCCGACGACGGGGATGCCGTAGGCGGCGCGCGCCTCGAACTTGAAGAGCGGCTTGATGAAGTCCTTCTGCTCGAACAGCTCGAACTCTTTCTGCGGCGTGATCTTGCCGATGATGGTGACGAAGCCCTCCGGATCGACGATGACGTGCGCCGTCCCGTTGAGCCACTCGTTGAAGGCGAAGGTGAGGTCGCCCTCGCCGAAGACGACGTAACTCATGTTCTTCGGCTTCGGCGGGGCCTTCGTCGGCTTCTCGGCGGCCGGCCCCTTGTCTCCCTCCGCCGGGGGCGCTTTCTTCTCCTTTTGGAGCCGCGCGGCCTCGCCCTTCTCCATCAGCCGCAGCGTCACTTCGCCCGACATCTTCTCGCTCTGGTAGCCGACCTTGCCCTCGCCCGTGATGGCGCTCCCGTCCCACGCCATGTCCACCCCGCCCGTGAAATTCCCCTTCTTCAGGGCCAGCTTCACGTTGCCCTGACCGGTGAAGAGTCCCTCCTTGTTGCGCGCCAGTTTGATCTCGCCCTCAGCCAGCCCCGTCACTACGACTTTGGCGTGTCCCTCAAACGAATCCACTTTCTCGTCAGTCACCTTCAGGGTGAATCCGCCGCTGAATGGCCCCAACCCGATGGTCGCGTTTTCCACGGAGAGGTGCAGATGACCGGCATCGATTTTGTTGTTTAGCGTCAACTTCGGTATGTTGATGCCGGCCATGCCGATCAGCACTGGGGCCTTCTCGATGTAGTCCTCAATCTTCGTACCGGAAAGCTTGGCCTCGGCGGCGAGGCCGACGTGGCCCGTGAGTTGATTCTTAGTGAGCTTGACGACGAGGCTCGGCCGAAGGCCGCCCTCGGCATCGCCGACGTTCGCGAAGAGCGGGTGGATTAGCGGGAGCGGCTGGGCGTTAACTTCGTGGAGGTTGTCCTTCGACTTTTTGACTTTGAGATCGCCCTCCGCGATCCCGCCGAAGCGCGCCCTGACGCTCACCTCCTTGCCCTTGTGCTCTTCGAGGAACTCCTTGATGGGTGAAGGCGGGTTGAAATCCTTCATACCCTTGAGTTCGAGCACGCCGGGCGCGGCATCGAGGGGCTTCCCGCTCGCCTTCTTCTTCGTATCCTTCGCCGGCGCGGGCCGGAGCGTGTCGCTCTCCTTGCGGCTGACGGTCGGCGACGGCTGCGCCGCCCCGGAAGCGCCGGGGGAGGTCTGCTGGACGACGTGCGTCAGCTCGTGCGCCATCAGCCGCGTGTCGTTCTCCGACTCGCCGCGCGCGAGGTAGATGTCGTTGCCGTGCGCGAAGGCGCGCGCGTTCAGGGCGCTCGCGGCCTCGTTAGCGGCGCTGTCCTGGTGTACGCGCGCGGCGCTGAGGTCTGCGCCCATGCGCGGCTCAAGCGCGCGGCGCAGAGAAGGGTTGACGGGGCTGCCCGCGCTCTTGTGCTCGATGGCCTCCTCGGCCGCCGCGACGTTCGTACCGCCGCCCGCGTCCGCTTCGAGCCTCATCGCCGCGCGCGGCTGCTCCTCCTCCAAAGGCTGCGCGCGCTTCTCGTCCTCCTTGCGTTGAGGCTTCTTCTCGTCCTCCTTGAGCTGAACCTTCCCGTCGTCTTCTTTAAGTTGAGGCTTCTGCTCGTCCTCCTTCCCCATCCTCTGCGCGAGGCGGGCGGCGGGCGGCGGCTCCTCGGCGACGGCCTTCTTCTCTTCCCTGCGCGCCTCTTCTTTCTTCTCCTCCCTGTGTGCGAGCGTTTGCGTCTCGGCGCGCGAGAGCGGCGTGATGGGCGGCGCGTTGCGCCCGGCGACCACGCTGCGCGCGACCGCCTCGGCCTCGCGCTCCGAGGCGTCCTCCGGGTGGCTGACGGCGAGCGTCTGGACGCGCGCGGCCTTACGTTCGTCCGCGGGCGACGGCCGGCGCTCCTCCTCCTCCGCGCGCGCCGCCTGCGCACGCTCGCGTTCGTCCGACATCATGCGCATCGCGCGCGCGTTGCCGACCGAACGTTGCAAGGCGGCCATCCCGCGCGCCTGCGCGGCGACGCCCTGCCGCCGCACTGAGGCCGGCGCGATGCCGCCCGGCGACAGCGACGCCGCGACGCCGGCTCTCTGCGGCCCGTCCTTCTTCTCAGGCTCAGGTCGTTTCTCTGCGACCGGCGCAGGGGCAGTCTTCGCGGTGCCCTCGGTGGTCTCGGCCGTTTCCTTAACCTTCGTCGTCATACTGCGTCCTGATCCTAAGTTGACTGGACGTTAATGAATTGGTCGATACCCCATCAACGAATAATTGAAGAACGCATCATGGTGCACACTCAATCTCTCAGGCCAAGGCAGTCAGGCAGCGACAAGAGGAATTCCGCACGCCCAGCCTTGCCGGCTCGGCTTTGTTCAGTTCTCGCCAGTCCCTCAACATACCGCACGAAAATTTCGCGTTCTTCTGGCGTTAGCTTATCCAAGATTGAAGCCATCTGTTCCAACTGCGTAACTGCGGCATCTGGGTGTACAACGTCATCTCCGCTTAATGCCAAGAACAGCGCTTGTTCGACAACTGCCTGCATCAGGTACGGATTCATTTTGGTACCACCTTCACGTTTATGTTGGTTATGCCAAGATTCTCAAGCATCTTTGTTGCCCGATTGGCCTCTGTTTGAGTGGGTACCTCCCACCGACCTGTAAGCCCGTTTTGTTTTAGAGCAAGTGACTGACGTAGAGCTTGGTCTTTTGATTTTGGGAATGTTGTTACTTTAACCTTGCGATCAATCATGACGTCCCCGTCGATACCGTCGTACCGCACTTTTTTGATCTGGCCTGCCTCATCAACATACGTAAGTTGAGGCGCCTGCCCTGGACGGGCACCCGGCGCACTAGCTTGGTAAGCTTCTGCCTCGGACGACATGCTAGCATTTTCTTCCACCCACAGAATCTTACCCTGTGCGCCGCCTTGGGCTGGCTGTTGCACAACTTTTGCTGGAGGTTGCTCCGACTCAGGCTTTTTTTGAGGCCCAGTAACTTCCTTATATAGATCGTCAACTTCATCCTCCAGCTTCTTGGCGTCGTTTGCTAAGCCTTCGACCACCTTATCGGGTTGCTCGGGGGCCTTCTTTTCGTTGAGAGATTCCTGGAGGCTGACGGCCTCGTCGCTCAGTTCCGCGTGACGTGTTTGGCGTTTCTCGCCCAGCGACTTCCAAGACTCCTTTTTCTCCTGCCAGAACTTCTTTTCGCCTTCCACCAGCCCGCCGGCCTGCTTGCGCAGCGACGTCCAAATGCCCTCTTCCTGTATCGCGATGAAGATGACGTTTATCGTTCTTCCGACATTAATGAGCGTTTGGATAGGGGTAAGCAGGGCCTTGGCGATTCGACCGGCTTCCGTGACAACGACCGCCACCAGTTTGCGCGCCGCTCGCCCGGTCTTGACGCCGGTTTGCACCAGCGCCCGCAATACGCCGACCTGTCTGGCTAAAGCGGCCAGCTCGGCCACTCCGGTCACGGCCGAAACTGCGATTTTCGCCAAGCCGTAGCCGGCCACGACAATGAGCACGATGTTGACGACGGCGGTGATGAATTTGCGGACGATGAACTCCGCCTGACGGCAATCGGTCAGGGGGCCTTCAATCGTCTTGAACTCTAACTTGAGATTCTCCAAGTATTGGTCCCACGCCTTCCCCGGACTCCCCACTGTATCGGCCAGGCCGCCGAAGAACTCTTTGACGGCCAGCCAGTTTTCGCTCCCGGCCGAGCCGCCGGAGACCAGATAGACCAATGACCAGATGAGATGCCAAACCGCGACGCCGATGTCCCAGAAGCCCTTGATGATGTCCCACGCCGCGGAGAGAATGCCGGTGACGACGCCGATGATGCCGCACGCTATCCATAGTTCCACGACCGTGCCCCATTCGGTGACGGAGGCGACTTTTTTGAGCCAGCTGCGTTTATCCACGTACGTGCCCAGCTTCACGCCCCCCATCATCCGCACGGCCTCATAGTCCAGCTGGTCCATGCTCTCCATCATGGCTTCGTCAAGTCTCTTGCCTCCCATGAGGTCGCTCAACGACGCCTGAACGAGTCCCCGGTAGCCTTCCGGCGTGGTCTGGAAGTTCCACACGATGGAGGTGCTGTCCGCATGACTCACGTACCCGCCGAGCAGCGAATTGATCTTTGAAGCCGTCCAGACGGCGGCGTAGAGGACGGCGTTCGGACCGCCGTTGGCGAAGAAGTGCTGGCGCAGACGTTCGGCGTCGAGGCGTTCCATGTCGTCAAAGAGCCACTCCGGCATTTCCGCCGTGCCCTTGCCAGCCACCGTTTGCAGTTGCTTAATCACGACCTCAAGCTGCGGCCCGCCGAACTCGGCCAGTGCCGTGTAGATTTCCGGGCTGTCCTCGTCGTCGACGTATTCTTTAACCTGATTCGCCGTGATTCGGGCCAAGTCCTCGACCACGCCGTTCTTGATGAGAAAGCGGCGCAGAGCCCTGCTGTCTTCGGCCGTCATGTCGCCGAAGAGCCAGTCAATCATGCCCTCGGCAGACATCCCCTGTGCCCCGGCTTGATTCTTAAGCCCTTGCATGATGGCGCGCGCCATCCCGGACTGCTTTTCAAACTGCGCCAGAATGCGGGCGCTGGCCCATCGAGTAGTGACGCCGGAGAGGTCTTCGATGATTGCCTTTACCGCTTCGTCGACCGCCGCGTTAACGGCAGTCGCGGCGTCTCCCTGTGCTTGACGCGCTACGTGCCGCTGAGCGCCGGTCTTGGCCGTCGCGCCGACCCCCATCGAGACGGCCAGGTCATTCGACACGCGATTCGCCACGGCTTCCGCCTCCCGTTCCAGCGGATCGCCGGGCTGGCTGATCACGTCGGCAGGCTGTAACGCGCTCCTGCCGTTCGTCTGCTGAATGGTATGAGTCAGCTCATGGGCTAACAGATGTTGCCCGCGCGGTGTGTCGGGTTGGTATTGCCCCTCGCCGAAGTAGATATCTTGGCCGACCGTGAAGGCTTGGGCGTTGACATCACGCGCGGCTCGGCCCGCCTGGGGACCGGTGTGGATGCGTACACCTCCGAGAGGGGCATCTAATGCGCCTTCCATCTGCCTGCGAGTGGCTACGGGCAGAGGTTCCCCGCCACCGGATTGCATAACCTCCCTCACGCTCAACGGCAGAGACGACCCGGCATCGGCGTCAGTGACTTGGCGTTGCGCTATCTGTCTTTTAGCCTGACACTCACCGCACTCCCCTCCCGCGCCCGCCCCCGCGCAGACACACTCGCGCTGAATCGTCGCGGGCGACGTTGACGCGCTCGGCACGTTGCTCGGGGCCGCCCACGTTCGAGGCGCGTTCGGGGCGAGCGCAAGGCTTACGCGCGCGTTGCCGACCGAGTGTTGCATGGACGCCGTCATGCGCGCGCGGCTGACCGCGCCGCGCGTGTGCGCGGGGGCGGTCAGCATATCCGCGGCCTGTGTGGGAGGCGGAGCGCCGTTTGAAGGGGCTTGCTGTGGGGAGGCGTGCGCGCGGCCGCTCGCCTTCCGCGGCGCGGGGATTCGTAACCCCGCCACCGGCGACGGCGACTCCTTGCCGGTAGTTTCGGTATGCGTCTTGACTTTCGACATTACGGCTCGGGCACGCGCGTGAACAGAATGTCTTCCTCGACCCAGCGGAAGAACGTGTCGCCGAACTCGCTCTGCGTGATCGGCTTGCCCGTCTTCTGGTACTCGCGCGCGACGCCGAGCACGAGGTGGCGGACGGTGATTTCGGGCTCGCCGCCGCCCGCCTCGTAGAGCGCGCGGAAGGCCGCCTCGACGACGACGTTGCTGACGCCGCCGCCGGGCAGGCTGAAACGTTCGGCGAGGCGGGCGATCTCTTCGTCGGGCGGGCGGCGCACGCCGGGCGGGAACATGCCGAGCCAGATGCGCGTGCGCGCGTCGGCCTCCGGGAAAGGGAATTCGACGAGGACGTGGATGCGGCGCATGAACGCCTCGTCGATGTTCTGCCGCAGGTTCGAGGCGATGATGACGACGCCCGTGTACTCCTCGACGCGCTGGAGCAGGTAGTTGACCTCCATGTTCGCCCACCTGTCTTGCCCCGTCTCGGTGCGGCTGCCGCGCTGGCCGAAGAGCGCCTCGCCCTCGTCGAAGAAGATGACGGCGTTGGCGTCCTCCGCCTCCTCGAAGACGCGGTTGAGGTTCTTCTCGGTCTCGCCGACGTACTTGCTGACGACGGCTGAGAGGTCAACCTTGTAGAGATCGACGCCCTGCTCCTGCGCGAGCAGGCCGGCGGCCATCGTCTTGCCCGTCCCCGAAGAGCCGGTGAAGAGTGCGATGAGCCCGCGCCCGAGGGTCAGGCGAGTCTCGAACTGCCCGCGCACGCGGTAGCGCTGGCCGATGCGGAAGCGAAGCTCGTCGAGCTGCCGCATGTTGTGCGGCGGCAGGATGAGGTCGTCGAAGTCGAGGCCGGAGCGCGGCTCGACGCGGCGCGCGAAGGCCGCCAGGCGGCGACCCGAATGCCTGCGGCAGCCCTCGTAAAGGTCGGCGACCCTGAGCGCGTTCTGCCGCGGGTCGCGCTGCGCGGCCAGTTCGCGCGCGGCGAGGACGGCGTCGGCAACCTGCCCGTCGGTCAACTGGAAGCCGTTGGCGAGCTGGTCGGCCAGCGCCGCGCGGTCGGGGGCAGGGGACTCGAACTCCTCGGCGGGCGGCAGCCGCGCCTCCCACACGCGCCGCCGCAGCTCGTAGCCCGGCGCGTTGAAGTCGAGCCGCATGAAGTGGCCCGCGCGGAAGCGCCCCGAAGGCTCCCAGACCGTCAGGGAGGCGAGGAACGTCGGCCCGCGCGAGTCCTCGGCCGACGCGACGAGGTACTCCCAGACGTGCGACGGCCGCCCCTCCTCAAGCAGTTGCTCGCAACCCGCCCAGTAGAGCGCCGCGCCGCGCAGAGTCGCCTCGCGGAACACGAGGTCAATGGCCGTCTCGTGACCCGACGGCGAACGCGCGGTCGCTGCCGCGTCGGCCACGAGCAGCGGCAGACCTACGGCCGTGCAGATCGCGCGCGCAACGTTCAGGCGGCCGTTCCCATAAGCGCCGTGCAGGAAGAAGGTCACACCGTGGCGCTCCTCGGCGCGTAGCGCCTCCCACCACCCGGCCGCCGCCCTGTACTTCGACAACTGCTCCGGCTCGACGCTCAACTCCTCCCACCGCACGCGCTCGCGATCCTCGCCGACGAAACCCGCGAGGCGGCTGTCGAGCGCGTCACCGCCGACGAGGAAAGCGGCGAGGCGGTCGTCGATGCGGACGGTGCGGACGGGGAGCGGCTCGTGCCCCGCGGCGTCGCCGCTCATGACGACGAGGTGCTTGGCGACGAGCGGGGCCGAGGCGGCGAAGAGGGCGCGCGCCTCCTCCGGGTCGGGCGCGACCCGGTAGAGGATTTGCAGCGCCAGCTCGACCGTCGGGCTCGCGCGCGAAACGTCGTCCTGAAGGTAGCCGAAGAGCCGCCGGTAGCGGCCGTCGAGTTCGGGCAGCAGGCAGACGAGCAGGATGTCGCGTTCGAGGTTTGTGAGGTTGAACAGCCGGCGCAGCACTTCGAGGCGCAGCGTGACTTCGGCCGGCGTCTGCGCGACGCGCTCCGCGATGCTCTCCGCCAGCACGTCGGCCGTGCGCCAGTAGTCGGCCACGGCGCTCTCGACCTCGGCCGGAATCGTGCCGGGCGGCGTGAAGAGTGTGCGCAGGTAGGCCGCCACCTCCTCTTCGGTGACGTTGACCATGCCCCAGAGGTATTCGGGCTTGCTCGCGCCGACGGTCATGCGCCAGCGCACGGTCAGCGCGCGTACGAGCTGGTCTATGCGGCGCAACTCGTCCCAGAGGTGTTCGTCGCTCGACGTGTACTCGCCCGCGCCAAGCTCCGGCATCGGCGGGGGCGGCGGCAGACGCGGCGGGGGCGGCGGCGTGGACGGGTGCAGGGGCGCGTCGTACGTCTCGGCGCTCGACTCGCCCGAAGACACGTCTTTCTTTCTCTTCTCCTCGTCGTGCTTGTTGCGCCTGAAGAAATTCATCACGCCCCCCGCAAGCGGAATCTCAGTCGCCTGCCGCCGAGCCACGGCACGCGCTCAAGCTCCGCCAGATAGCCTGCCGTCTCCAAGACCACGTCGAGCGGCGCGCGCTCCAACTCGACGGTCAGCGCGTCGCGTCCCGCGTACAGCCGCCCGCGCCTGCGTAGGAACTGCTCGACCAGATACGGCACGCCCGACGCGGAGAAGTTTCTGAGCCAGCGCGCCCATAATCTGAGCAGCGAACAGGTCGTGAGCGCGATTGACAGGTCGGTGCGAGCCGCCCCGAGCCGCCCGCCATCGAGCGCCGCCAGCGCCTCGCGCAGCGCCGCACGACCTGACTCGTGCAGGCTCGACAACTCTTCGCCCGCCGCGCCTGGCCCCACGCCGACGGCGGCCGCGTCTTCGACGGCGACACCCTCGCCGACGACGACGCGCGGGCGCACGCCGGACGCCGCCTCCCACGAGTCGAGCCACGCGGCCAGGATTCCCGAAGCCTCTTCGCGCTCGCCGACGACGCACCCCAGCGGCCAGAACAGCGCACCCTCATCCGCGGCGACGAGTGCCGCCTCGCCGCCTTCAAGCTCCACCTTGTAGACGTGCATCACGTCGGCGCGCAGCAAACGCTGCCCCGCCGCGACCTTCAGCAGCGCCCCCTGAAGTCGCTCGCCGCACGCCTCGTCCGAAGCCCACGCTTCGCGCAGCTCGTCGAGCGACAGCGGCCCGTCGAGCCCCGCGAGCAGGCAGAGCCCTTCGTCCAGAGACCCGACCGCCGTCGCCGCCTCCGCGCCGAACAGACGTAGCCCGAGCGCGGCAATCAGCTTCGCGGTCGTCGTCAGACGCGCGGCCGGCTCGTGCCCTTCGCCCGTCACGGCGGCGCGCACGCCCCCCGTCTCCGAGTCAAGTGAGTTGAGCCGCGCGTCGAAAATCGCGCGCAGAAGGAGCGACGCCCCCGCGCACGCACTCTCGACGCCGACGCCTTCGTGCGCCCGAGTCTGCTTCCAGCCGTCGTCGAGTTTTTCGAGCAGCGCCACCGCGGGCTCGCCCAGTGCCGCGACGAAATGGATGGCGGCGGCCGCGCCCGCGTGCCTCTCCGCCGTACTTGCGCGTCCTTCTTCTGCGACGGCGTGCAGCGCGCCCTCGGCGTCACCCTGCCGGAGGCTGCGCGCTAGCGCCTCGGGGCGAGCCGCGTCGAGCAGCAACTGCCTCACCGCCAGCAGATGTTGAATGGTCGTTTTCGCCGCGGCGTCGTCGGCCCAACGCGGCTCGCGGCCGACGAGCGCCGCGTAGAGCCGCAGCGCGCCGGCGTAGAGATCATCGCCCGCGCCGCCCGTGCCCGGTCGCGCGCCTTCGCCGACGACCGCGTCGAGCGCCCTGAGCAGTTCGCGCTGGCGCGGAGTCGCCCCGAGGCGCGCGGGCAGGCGCGCCGCCTCCCGCGAGCCGCCGTGCAACTCAACCAGCGCGCCCTTCAGCCACCCGGCGTCGAGCCAGTCGTACTTTGCGAGCGCGCGCTCGAAGGTCTCAGGGAGGCCGACGGCCGTCTTGCGGCTGAGCAGCCCTCGCCTATCGAAGAAGAGCAGAACGTCGAAGAGTGCGACGGCCAGGGCGCGCGGGTCGCGCCAGTCGGGCGCGGGCGGCGAGGTTTGAAGATAGACTTCCAAAAGCTCCTCGCCCACACGATTGCGTCCCCACGCGCCGAAGTCTTCGACGAGCGCGAGGGCAAGCGCGTAGAGCGGGCGAACCGATTCGGCCCCGCCGCCGGGCGCTTCCACGGCGTGCGTTCCGCCGTCGAACACTTCGTCGGTGGGTGCTTCGTCGTGCGGGGCGCCTTCCCAGAGTTCGCGCCGCGTGCTCGAATCGAGCGAGTCGAGCGCGGGGCCGAGCGCGCCTGCCTCGCCGAGTCGCGCGAGTATGTGGGCGAGGCGCCGGCGGTTGTCGAGCAGCACGCGGCGCAGCGTCGCCGGCGCCGTGTCGGCGCGCAGAGGTGCGAAGGCCGAGAAGTACCAGCGTCCCCAGGCGTCGCTGTTCAGCAGCGCCGCGACGAACTGCGCGACGTAGTCGGCCTGCGAGTCGAAGCGCACGAGGTTCGTGCCGTCTTCGGAGGTGAGGGCGCGCACGACCGCGCCCGCCAATTGCTCGCCCCAGCGGTTCGCGACGCGCGTGTCGGTCGTCGTCTCGCCGAGCGTCAGGCCGACGCGCGCGCGCACGCGCCGGAGGACGTAGACCGTCTCTTCGCCGCCGAGCGCGGCCTCCAATGAGTCGGAGAAGGTCGCCGCCAGTCGCTCGCGCTTGATGGCTTCGAGCCGCGCCGTCAACGCCCGCGCGCCTTCGCCCCGCGCGCCGAACACGCGGTAGCGGCTGTGTAGGTGAGCGACGCGACCGTCCACTGGCCTCCCCTCTGAACCTTCCCGCGCGCGCTGGGCTTACGGCTCGACGATGAGCTTGAGTGCCTTGCTGAGTTCGTCGGCGAGCGCCGGTTGGCTCGCCCTGACGCGCTCGACGAAATGGTCGCGGAACGACGAATCTTCCGCGAGGCGGCGCGTTAAGGCTTCCATGCTGTCCGCGTCCGCGGCGGTGGCTGAACTGCTAAAGGCTATGGCCCGCCTGTCCGTGCCGCTGCCGCTGAGCGCCGCGAGCATCGCCCCGCCGGCGACGCCGCTCCCGATGGTGCCGGCTAAGTAGGCGCGCGCCGACGAGGACGCTCGCGCCGAGGCACGTTCCTGCGTTTCGATGAGCTGGCCGATGACGACGAGGTTGCCGTGGACAGTGACGGTGCAGTCGTCCGTGATGGTGAGGCACGGGTGGAAATCTTCGGTCTCGTTGCCGGCCTCGTCCGGCCCCTTGAACCACGAGCCGATGACGACCCGGTTGCTCCCGGCGCCAGCGGCGGTGGCGGCGCGCGCCATCTCGATCCGAAGCTCGTGTGCGCCCTCGCCGTTGTCGAGGTGGTAGACGCTCCACGGCGGGAGGTCGGGGTCGCGCGCCGTCCCCGCCTGAAACTCGATGGCGCCGCCCGCCATCGTCAGGTTGCCGTAGAGCGTCGCGTCGCGCCGCACTTCGAGGTCGCCGCTCTTGTCAATGCTCAACAGCGGGCGCGGCGGCCGCTCGCCGGCCTCCTGAGCTTCGGGGATGAAGACGGCGAAGCGGCGCGAGTCGTCGGCAAGCTCCGCGCCGACCTGCACGCGCGCGCGCCCGGAAGGAGCGGCCACCTCCTCGCCGACGAGCCCGATATAAGGGCGGTCGTCCGACTTGATGGTGAAGGGCTGCTTCTGGTTCGAGCGGTCGTAGACGACCTGGCCGAGGAAGACGGGCCAGTCGTTGACGGGGTCGTCGGGCGGCGTGCGGACGGGCGAGAAATCGAGGTCGGGGCGGGGGACGCTCTCGGGCTGGCGGCGGACGAGGAAGTCCGGGTCGGGGCGTTCGAGCTGGACGCGCGCCGTCTCCTGCCAGCGGTAGAAGGAGGCGCCGCCGCGCGCCGAGTCCCCGCAGCCGGCGTAGCCCGCGGGCGGCTCGTCGCTGCCGCTGCGCTCGTAGACGAGCCAGACGTCAAGCTCGTCGCTCACCTTTTCCGAGAAGGTGTTCGACGAGAGCGGCTGCCGCTGCGGCAGAATCAGCTCGCGCCCGTAGCCGTCCACGGCCATACCCGGTTGGACGTAGAGGTTGCCGCCCTCTTCGGCGACCACCTCAAGCCCGGTGACGATGCCCCAGGTGTGGTGCGAGATGTTGTGGCGGCGGCGCATCGCGACGTGGTAGTCCTGCTCGTCGGCGAAGTCCGCGGGGCGTAGGTATTGGCGTTCGTAGTAGTGGACGCGTGTGACCTGTCTGTCGCTCATCTCGTCGTGTCACCCCCTTCGTCTGGCCCGTCTAACCCTGCGGCACGATGACCCGGACGGTCGCCTCCGCCGTCGCCGTCAGCACGTTCGACATGGCTCCAAGGCCGACGACGGTGACGACGAGTTTGATGTCGCCGGCGACTGAGCCCGGTTCAAAGATAAAGAAGTCTGCGGGTTGGGAGAGGTCGGGTCTTGGCGGGAATCTCCTCGGCGTCGCGCCCGCGGCGAGGCTGAAGGGTGCGGCGGGATAAGTCCGCCGCGTGGTCGCGCCGTTGAAGGTCAGGCTCTCGTAGACCAGCAGGCCGGCGATCAGGTTCTCCCCGGCGTTGAGCACGTTGATGGCATAGACCAGCTTCTCATTCGTCACCATCGCCCGCACGTTGCCGTCCGGGGTCTCGAGCTCCGTCAGCGGTCGCGGGGGGTTGTCCCCGTCCTGCCTCTGAACCGTGAGTTCGAGCTGAAGCTCAACCGGCACGTCTGCCGGCGTACTGCTGACAATCCCGCCCACCGCGGCCGCTGACTTGACGAACTGGTTGACCAACTCGGCGCCGAAGCGCGGGTCTGAAGGGTCGGCCTTGATGGGGGCTTCGATGACCCGGCCCCTGACTTCGAGGTTGCCCGCGACCGTGACGAGGCAGTCGGCCGTCAGCGAGAGGCAGGCGTGGAACTCGTCCTTCGCGTCGCACGAGCCGACCGTCAGCCTGTAGAGCGCGGGGTCGCCCTTGTCGCCGGGGTTGCCCATCTCGAAGCGGAGCTGTCGGATGCTCCGGGCGTCCTTCGTGACCGAGGTGCGATAAACCTGCCAGGGCGCGGCCGCCTTCGGCGTCGCGGCGAGCGGGCGGAAGTTGACGGCGCGCGCCGCCCCCTTAACCTCCTCACGCGCCGCTCCGCGTCGGCACTCGGGCGGGAGGTCGGGCGGGAGCGGCCCGCCCGCGTCTTTATTCTCGTGCAGGATGAGCTGGCCGCCGAGCGTCGTGTTGCCGCGCACGACCGTCTTCCCCTCGCGGTCGAGCGCGAGGCGTTCGACGAAGGCGCCCGCGTCGTCCGCGACGGAGACGGCGAAGCGGCGCGCGTCGCCCGCCGCCTCGCTCCCCACCTGCACGCGCGCGCGCCCCGACGCGGCCGTCAACATCTCGCCCCGCAGCCCCGCGTAGGGGCGCGTCGCGCGCGGGATTTCGTAGCGCACCGTCCCGCCGGCCGAGACACGCGCGACCCGGCCGAGGTAGACGGGCCACACACGCGCCGCGTCGTCGGGCGGCGTCCGGTGGGGACGGAAGCCGAGGTCGTCAGTGGGGACTTCGGCGGGCACGCGCGGGTCTACCACCTGCGCGGGATTGACGAAGTCTGCGGGGCGAACGCGCGTCAGGCGCAGGCGCGACACCTCGCGCCTGCGGTCGGAGAAACCCGGCCCGCAGGCGCGGCGTCCGCGCTGCGTCGTCAACGCTCCCTCGTAGTCGTAGACGAGCCACACGTCGAGCATCTCGCTGTGCAGCCGGTCGAAGGCGTCGGGCGGGAGCGCGAGCTGTTCGTCCACGAACAGCTCGCGCCCGTAGCCGTCAACGGCCACGCCCGCCTCGACCGAGAGCCCGCCCGCCTGCGTCAGCCTCAGCCCGAGCCCGCGGACGATGCCCCAGATGTGGTGCCCCGTGTTGTGGCGGCGGCGCATCGAGACGCGGTAGTCCTGCTCCGCGACGAGGTCTGCGGCGCGCAGCACCTGGCGCTCGCGGAAGCGGACGCGCGTGGCCCCGGCGACGGGCTCGGCCGCCTCTACCGGGCTAGCTTTTTGGCACTTTCTATCCACTCTTTGACCTGTTCCTCTCCGACTCCGGTGATCTCTTTGGTGAGTTCTTTCAGGCGCTCGACCGGCGTCTCCGCAAGCTGCGCGAAGGTGCTTATGCCGGCCTCGCGCAGCTTCTGCGCCGTAATCGGGCCGATGCGCGGGATAACTGTGAAGTCGTCCTCACGTGAGGCGGCCCGTCGCGGTAGCGGGAGGAGCTGCGAGTTCGCGGGGACTGGCGGGGTCGCTCCCCGAGGCACGAGCCACAACTCAAACCTATATTCATTCAGGGTTGGGTCCTCGAAGATGACGATTCTCACCACGATGCGTCCGGAATCAATGCCCCGCCTATTGACGAGATAGTCCCTCGCACGGCTTGCACGCTGGTCGATGGTGCCTTTAGTGCCGTCGCCGTTACCGAAGTGGTAGACGATAACGTGGCCTTCGGCTGTCGGGTCGTTCTGCAACTCGATGGCGAAAATGTCGAGACGCGCATTCTCAGTGGCGAACCTTTCCTGTAACTCGTCAGAGAAAATATCCTCACTCCCAAGAGTCCCAATAAAAGGGTCGGGGAAATCGTCAATCTTGCGCGCCTGCGGGGCGATGACGTTGGTGCTGAGCCTGCCCGTGGTGTTGCAGCGCGGGTCGTAGCCACTGACTTCGACCGTGGCCGTGATCTGGTGGCCGGGAGGTACCCCCGACGAGTCCACCCCGATGCTCGGCGTGCCCTGACCGCTGGCGATGGTGCCGCGGGACGCCGACCAGTTATAGCCGACCGTCGTGACAGGTGTGGCGCCCGTCACCCTGACCGTGAATTGGACTATGTCTCCGACCGGGACGCTGTTTGGAGCGTCCATCGTGATTGTCGGGCACGCGGGCTCTTCGGGCGCGGCCTCGACGGTGGCCGCAATGCTCCGCGTGGTATCGCACGTCTGGTCGTAGCCGCCGACTCTAACCCTGACCGTGACTGGCGTGTTGGGCGCAAGCCCGGCGGGGTCAAAGGTGATCGAATTGGTGCCCTGGCCGCTGATGGCTCCGGCCGAAACCTCCCAGTTGTAGGTCGGCGTTACGTTCGGGTCGCCGCCGGTCACGTCGGCCCAGAACGGGTTCGGCTGCCCGGCCCTGAGGGAAATCGAACCGGTCAAACGGATGTCCGGGCACAGGGGCGGCGGCGTCGTGCCGGTGGCCGTGCAGAAGCCGACGACGCGCTGCCCGAGCGGCCCGTCCGTGAAGGTGTAGGCGATGCGCTCCTCGCCGCACTTGACGAAGAGGTCGCAGCGCAGCGCCTTCAGGAGGTCGGCGGGCGTGGCGGGCGTCCTGAACTCTTCCCGCCTCACGCGCACGCCGAGGTCGGCGAGCATCGTGCAGACCTCGTCCCAGCGGTGCCAGATGGCGCGGCCGACGTTGACGTAACCGAGCGGGGCGGGCCAGCAGTCGGGCTGAACGGGACGGCGGAACGGCGGGTAAGGGTCGATGGCCGTGATGCAGAAGCGCTCGACGCCGTTGCGCTCGCGCTTCTCAAGCCAGACGCGCGCGAGCGGCACGCCCACGTCCGTCTCGCATTCGAAGCAGGCGCAGTTGAGGTAGGCGGTGCGACAGTCGCGCACCATCTGGAAGAGCAGCTCGGTCTGCACGCGGGGGCTGGCGAGTTCCGTTTCGGTGAGCCCGCAAATCTCGTCCTGCAGGCCGCAGAAGTACCGCATCGGGTGGGCCGCGAGCCAGTCGAGCAGGTAGCGGCGCACCTCCGCGCCGGTGAGGTTCGGCTTAAAGTTGACGAGCACGTCGAGGCACTTCTCGTAACCCTCGTGCCAACGCTTGGCGCGCTCGCTGACCGGGTCGTCGTTGAGCGCGCCGAGCTTCCAAAAGAGTTCGTACGACTCGCGCGTGCGGCTGTACTCGCACGCGGCCACCTCACGGCAGGCGCTGCGGCCGAGCGCCGTCGCCGGCTCCGAGGGCTTCTCGGCGTAGCGTATGTAGATGTCTACTATCTTGACGTTCTCAATCGCGTCGGGCCGGTGGACTCCGCCGGAGGCCGCGTCGACCGCATGCGGGTTGGCCTTACGGAAATCCTTCAGGGCGGTCTGCCGCGCCCCCGCGCCCGGCACGCCGGCGAGCCCGAGCGCGCCGTAGCCTGCGAGCGCGCCGTACTTCTCCTCGACGGCGCTGCGCAGGTCGGCACACGGGTCTTCCTCGTCGCGGCAGGCGGCCGAGAGGTCGAGCGTCGCCTCCGAGCAGACGATGATGTCGTCGCCGCAGCAGTTGACGGCGTAGCCCGGCGTGACGACAACGCTGTCGCACTTGCCCGGCGCGCAGCGCACGTCGAGCCCGCAGACGACGCCCCAGCCATCGCGGTAGCGCACGAGCCCCGTCTTGTCGCGCGTCCAGTTGACGAGCGCCGTCAAGTCCTGGTCGGTGAGGAGTTGCCCGCAGAAGAAGCGCGGCTGCACGAGGCAGTCGAGGCCGCAGCACGTCTCCTCGCCCCCGCCGCAGTCGCAAGGGTGCGCCCCGTTCTTCTTACTCGGCACGGTCAGCGTCGTCGTTGCCATCTCCCTCGTCCTCCTTCCGATAGACCACGTGGAACCAGCTCTCGAACGTGCCGCCGGGGACGCCGTTGCCCGTCGGCAACAGGCCGCGCAGGAAGTTGCCGTCCACGGGGTTGCCGTGGCAGTCGAGAATGAAATCGCACTTGAGCCGGACGTACACGGTGTTGCCGACGATGGTCTCGCCGCGGCGGTCGGCGCGCAGCTCGCCGCGGCGGTCGCCGCGGTAGGCCGGTCGGATGTAGTCGGGATCGATAGTGAAGACGGCGCGGCAGTCGTCTTCAAGCGCGGGCGGGCTGTCGGCGTCGTAGGGCAGGAACTCCACGTCGCGCTGGATGCCGCCGTACTCAACGACGAAGGTCAGTGGGCTGACGCCGGTCGCGTCGCCGTCGGCCTCGCGCAGCTTGCGGTCGAAGAGGACTTCGAGCCGGCCGCCCATCCGTTCGTTCAACTCTTCGAGCGTCACCTCGCCGCCGTGCGGCCAGTTGACGTGGACGACGTGTGTGAGCAGGTCGGGCGGCGTCGGCAGGTAGCGACGCCCGCGGCGTCGGATGCGGAAGCCCGCCGAAGGGTCGTCCGTGTTGACCTCGATGTAGGCGAGCGGCACATACTCGCCGCAGGGGCAGACGGGCTCGATGCACGTCCCGCCGGGGCCGGGCAGTTCGTCGCCGCAGTCGTCGCGGCAGGGCGCTTCGGGGTCGCCGCCGGGGGTGCGCCAGCAATCCCCCTGCACGTCTTCGAGCTTGACGACGACGATTTCGGCGCGCTCGCGCACGCGGTTGGCCTCGACGCGCGCGGGGTCGCACGCGCCCTCGCTGTAGAGCGCAGGCACGCGCTCTATCTCGTCCTCCGTGTAGCGGAGCGCGAGCAGGAAAGGCTCGGCCAATACTTCGTCGCCGCCCGTGCCGCCTTCGCCCCCCGATGCTTCGCCGTGGCCCTCTGTGCCCTCGCCGTACGAGCGCGACTGTTGGCCGCCCTCGTCCTCTTCCGCCGCGCGGGGCGGCAGCGGCAGCTCGAAGGCCGTCGCCTGCTCGATGATCAGCTCGCGGCCGCAGCAGTCGAGCGCGACGCCCGGGTGCACGACGACCCAGCGGCGCGCGCACTCCGAGTCGGGGTTGCGCCGGTAGTCCGGGTGGTGCGTGACCTTGAGGCCACAGACGATGCCCCAGCCGTGGAGCAGGTGGTTGTGCAGGCGGTGGCGGCTCAGGAAGTAGGTCTGCTCGTCCTGAAAATCGCGCGCGGCCATGTACTTGCCTGTAAAGTAGCGGTTGCGCTCGGCGGCGATGTAGCCGCACTCGCCCTGCCCGCAACGGCAATCGTCCTCGTGCCCTTTTGAACGCATCGTCCGTCTCCTCCGACTCACGTCAAGACTGTCCCAAGGCCGGCGCGCGTCCCGCGCCCGACCCGTAGCGTGGGCCGGTCTGCGGCCTGCGCGGCCAGGATCATGTCGTAGCCCAAGCGGCCCGCGGGCGGCCGGCTCGGCGGCGTGTCGGCGTCGTGGCGACACGCGAGCCTCGCCCGCGGGTGCGCCCCGACGACCGTGTCTATCCCGACCGTTGACTGGAGCCCGACGCGGAAGCGCGGCTCGACGAGGCAAAGGTCGAAACTGGTGTGCGCCGGCTTCTCGGCGTTGAGGGCGCGGCGCACCATCTCCTCGTCCCTTGCCGTGCGCACCCATGCCGAAGGGACGAAGACGCGGAAGCGGTGCGCGAATTCGTGGAAGAGGTCGCGCTCCGGGTCGCCCGTCGAGACCAGCCGCGTCTCGCCCTCGCGCGCGAACTCGCCGAGCCGCAAGCGGCCGACCGCGCTCTGACTCCAGAGCGGCGCGCCGACTGAGAGCGCCGCCCCGTCGCCGCAGCCGAGCGTCATCCGCTGGCGCTCGCGGAAGCCCTCGACGACCTGCGGGTACTCGCCCTGCTGCTCGTGGCTCAGCCCCGTGATGTTCTCAAGGTAGACGCGTAGGAACCTGCGCAGCCCCTCGGCCGTCCCACGCCGCGCCGCCGAACTCGGCTCGACCTCCGACAGGCACTCGTCGTTCGCGCCCGAAACCTTCCACCTGCCGAAGTAGATTCCGGCGGCGGCTTCGAGCAGCCGCCGCTTCTGCTCAGATTTCCAGGTGCCTTCAAGCGGCAGCGCGAACCAACTCGCCAGCCATTCGAGCGCCTTCCCGCCCGGCACCGCCTTCGCATTGAAGAGCGCCAACGAGTCCTCGTCGGCCGGCACCGCCTTCGGATCGAAGAGCGCCGCCGAGTCATCAATGCGCCGCTCCAACTCGTCCCACTCGGTCTGGAAGATCGAGAGGAAGCGTTCGAGGAAGTGCCGCGTCTCCTCGTCGGACGAGTAGACGGCCGGCAGGTACGCGAGGTAAGACTGGCGCGGGTAATGGATGCGCGCCGACTTTACCGACGGCGTCCCGTAGCCGTCGCCGGTCAGCCGAATCTTCAGCCAGAGGAACTGCCCTTCGTGACTTTGCACGAGGAACTCGTGAGGGACGCCTGTCGGCTCGTCCGCGCACGGCTCTCGCACAGCTCCCCCTTTCGGCTTCGCGCGCGGTGGGCGCGCGAGCCTTCCGGCCGCCTCGTGGCTCTTGCTCCACAGACTTTCGGGACGCGCGCGCACCTCGTCGTCGGTCAGCTTCTGCGCGTCCGTGTAGGTGTAGACTTCGAGGCGCGTCCCCGCGGGCAGCGCGCCGACCCCAAGCTCGACGCGGTGCCACTGGCAGCGGTAAATCTCGCTGTCGAGCGCCTCGCTCAACCACTCGCCCTTGGCCGCGTAGAGCCTCGGCCCCGCGTGGCGCTCCGCGGGGAGGCGCACGCGCCGACCCTCCCGGTCGAAGACGAGCCCGCCGGGCGGCTTCGACGCGCAGGCTCCGAGCGGCGACTCGGCCGCCGGCGGGTCGCAGGGCGCGCGCCGGTCGCACGCGCGCATGAGCCCTTCGGGCAGGCAGAAGCGCCAGGGCTCCTTCTCGCCGTCGCCCGATAGGCGCAGCGGCGGCGGCTCGAAGCTCTCGCGCACGTCGCCCGCATCCGTCAACGTCTCCTTGAAACGCCCGCCCGCGTCATAGACCCTGAGCCTCCGCTTCCCGGCGTCGAGCAGATAGACGAGCCCTTCCGTGTCCACCGCTACGCGCGACCAGAGCCCGCGTGCGTTGCGCTCGTCAATCAGAAGCCGGAGCGTGTCCGTCCCCGGCCGGTGCGTGTAGACGCGCGCGCGGCGGCGGTCGAGGATGTGCGCAAGACCGCCGCGCGCGGCCACGTCAACGGGCTCCCACGCGTCCGGGTCGTCGGCGCGCGTGCGTCGGCCGCGCGCGTCCAGAGGCCCGAAGACGTGGCGCACGGCCAGCGTCCCCAATGCGAAGACCTGCACGCGGCGGTTGCCGCGGTCGGCGACGTAGAGGCTGTGGCCGGCGACGGCGATGGCCGAGGCGTCGCGGAACTGCCGCACGTCCGAGCCCTGCTCGGCGCCGACGGCCGCGAGCGCGACGAACTCACGCCACTCGGGGTCGAAGCGACGCACGCCCGCCAGCTCGCGCCCGAGGATGTAGAACGTGCCCTCGTCGTCCAACGCCACCCGCGCCGGCAGGACGAGGCCGCCGAGGCTGTCGTCCTGGCTCGTCAGCGCGAGCGGCCCCGCCGGGTCGGCGTCGAGGCGCAGCCCCCCCCGCGCGCTCACGCTCACGCCGTCGGACGAGGCCGTGCGCCAGCCGGTGCGCCCGTCGAGCAGGAATGATTTGGGGCCTTTTGGTCGCATGTCGAAAAGCCGAGTCGTTACAAGTTGACCGCGGGCACGACGACGATCTCGTGTTCGGCGACGCCGTAGACGAGGCCGTCGGGGCCGACCTTCACCGCCTTGTCTCTCTCGTGCGGACGGCCGTCAACCGTGACGGCGAGGTAAGAGACCGAGACGACATCCTTCACGTCGAGGATGACGTTGAAGAGGTTCGTCGGGAAGAACTCGCGCCCGAAGTCCCACCCGGGCTTCGCGCCGCCCTGCGCGTCGGGACACTTGGAGGCGGGCTTGGAGTCGTCGTCGGACTGCTTGCGCCCGAGCGGGTCGAGGTACTCGTTGATGGCCGCGGCCACGTCGAGCGCGACCGTGTCGAAGGCCGCGTAGGGCTGCGCCGCGACCTGCGCCTCGACCTTGACGGCCTGATACTCCGGCCCTTTGACGTAAATCTCGGCCGTGAGCGGGCGGCGCTTGTCGAGGTACTGGCAGACGCGCCGCAGCAGGTCGGCCGAAGGCTTCGGCGCGGGGTCTTCGATGTCGGCCTCGGGGACGACGACGACGGTCACGGCGCCGGGGACTTCGACGCCGGGGTGATCGGGGTGCATGAGCGAGATGGCCGTCGCCTTGCAGACCTCGCCCGCCTCGGCCGCGAGTGCCGCGAAGTCGTCGCCCGTGATGGCGCGGTCGCGGCTGCGCAGGAGCCGGGGCGCACGCTCCCTCAGCGTCTCGACCTTCTGCTCGTCGCGCCCGCCCGTCGCGGGACGCTCGTTCGTCACCTTCTCGACGCCGACGAGCGACGAGACGATTGACGTGACGAGCCCCGAGGGGACGTTACCCGCCCCTCCGCCGCCCGCAAGGTATTGTCGCGCGATGATGTCGACGCCCGCGGGTGGGATGAGGCCGCGTGCCCCGTCGCCGAAGCGTATCTCGCCGGTCGTCGCGCTCAGCGTGTAGTGCCGGCTCTCGGGGCCGGAGGCGAGGAAGTCGTCCACGCGTTGCCAAGTCTGCGACTCGACGTTGTCCTGCTCGACGACGAGTTCGAGCGAGTCGGGCTGCACGGGCCTCTGCCGCAGTGTGAAGAACTGTTCGGGGGTGCCATCACTCTTGCCGGGGAAGCCGTTGCTCTTGCCGACGAACTCGTCGCGCACGGTCGAGAGGTTTTCGGCCTCGACCGTGTTGGGGCGTATGAAGTCCACGACCGGGGGCTGACCCGCGGGGTAAGTGCCGGAGGCGAGGCGCACACGCAGCCAGTAGCGCGGCTCGGCCACCTTCTCTACAACGGTCGGCTCAACCTCCTTCGGCCCTTCGACCAAGATGTAGCCCTCGCGCGTGAAGGCGACGCTCTCGTCCTTGTAGACACTCAACCGCCGCCAGCGCGGTGCTTTGTCAGAGGGGAGGTACTCCCAGACGAGCGTGACGGGCGGGGCGGGGGCCTGCGCGACCTCTCGGCAACTGACGGGCCTGCCGGCCTGCGACGCCGGAGGTAGAAAGACGCGGAAGCGCATCTCCTGCGGGAAGGGGCGCGACGGCGGCGGGCGGGGCGGAGTGAAGCCGAGGTAGAGCGCGCTGCCTGACTGCGGGAGCCAGCCGAAGGGCGGGAAGGTCGTGCCGGGGGTGTTGTTCGCTTCGGTCAGCACGGTGAAGGCGGCGCCGTCGAAGACCTGCACGTCGGTGAGCGGAACTCTGATCAGGTCGAGCCCTTCACGCGTCTCGAAGACAACGGAGCTGCCTTCGGGCGACTGCGCCTGAATCTGCGCGCGGCGCGGGACGGACTCGACCGCCGCGCCGGCCACAGCCGTGAACGTCAGGTGCGCGGTGGCCGGCTGCGCGGGCTGTAGCTCCATGCCGAGCAGTTGCAGGAACTTGATGTAGTTGCGATCCGGCACGCGGTTCATCTGGTAGAGCATCATCTCGGTGAGCCACGCGAAGAGCTGGACGAGCGTGATGCCTGGGTCGCTCTCGTTGAAGTCCGTCCACTGGGGCGTGTAGCGCGGGATGCGCAGCTCCGCCTCGCGCAGGAGGTCTTCAAACTTCCGTGTGTCGAGTTGTGGCGCTTCGAGTGGCACGCTTGCGGCCTCCTCAGCCGGCTCCCTCGTTGATGAAGAAGGGGTAGACGAGATTGTAGAAGGCGTTGTTGGAGCGGACGCGGTAATCGACCCGGATGAGCATGTAGTTGCGCGCCTCCGGTTCGGTCTCGACGCGCACGTCCGTCACGTCGATCCGCGGCTCCCAGCGGACGAGCGCCTCGCGCACGCGCGTCTGCACGAGCCCGCGCAACGCCGCCGTGTTCGGCTCGAAGACGAGGTCGTGGATGCCGCAGCCGAAGTCGGGGCGCATCTGTCGTTCGCCGGGCGCGGTGCTCATGATGAGCCAGATGCTCTGGCGTATCTTCTCCTCGCCGCCCGAGAACGAGAGTCGGCCGCCCGGCCCGGGCCTGACGGGGAAGCTCCAACCCCGCCCAATGAAATCTCGCTCCATCCGCCGTCCGCTCCTCTCATCCGCTTCCGCGCCGACTTCAGCCGATCATCACCGTGCCCGTCGCGACGACGGTTCCGACGGGGAGGTCTACCGGGTCGTTGCAGGTCAGCGCGGTGTCGCCGTTGCGCGCCGCCGCCTTGTTGTTGATAAAGACGGTGGCGCTGCCGGTGCTGATCTGCGCCCTGTTCTTGGGCGGGTTGACGAACGAGCCGCCCTGCGGGATGTGCGGCGGTGTGTTCGTCGCCGTGCTGTTGAGCGTCGCCGCCGGCCGCGACTCAATATTCACGTCGCTGCTCAGGGAGCCGTCGATGATGCCGCTGAACGGGTGCGGGACGGGGATGGGCGAAGAAGGCCCGGGCGGCTGAATCAGGTGTGTGTCAGTCGCCGTCACGCGGTCGCCCTGCTTGGCTGCGGGTTGCCCCATCGTCGTCGCCTCCTCAGTTGATGTTGACGGTCGCGCCCTTGATCGTCATCGTCCCCGACGCCTGGAGCGTCATGTTGCCGCTGGCCTTGATCTCGACGGTCGTCGCGTCCACCTTGACCGTCCCGCTCCCGGCCTTCACCTCCACGTCGCCAGAGTCGCAGGTGACTTGAATCTTCTGGTTGGCGCTGTCGAGGACGACCTTGCGCTTGCCGTCGCTCGCGATGATCTCGATCTTCTCCTTGCCCTGCGTGTCGTCGAAGATGAGCAGGTGCGCGCTGCGCGACTTGATGACGCGGATATCGTTCTTCGCGGACTGCACGCCCTCGTCGGGCGGCGTGTCGGTCTGGCTCCACAGCGAGCCGAGGACGTAGGGGCGGCGCACGTCGCCCAGCTCGAAGGCGACCAGCACCTCGTCGCCGACCTCGGGGCGGAAGAACTGCCCGCGATCTTTGCCCGCCATCGGCGTGACGAGCCGCGCCCAGTCGCTCTCCTGGTCGGCGAGCGTGGGGTACTTCACCTTGACGCGCCCGAGCTTCTCCGGGTCATTGAGGTCGGTCACGAGGCCGATGATGATGCCGTTGACCTGCTGTCCGCCCATTGCGTCCTCACCCCCTTTAAAGTTCCTCGCGGCGACACTCGAACTGCGTGGTGTAGCCGGCGTCGGTGATGGAGTGTGTCGTGCCCGTCAGGAAGTAGCGTCCGCTGAAGCGGTCGCCCATGCCGTCGATCATGACGACGCCCCCGGCGCGCAGGTCGGGCAGGCCGACGACCGTGCCGCGCCCCTTAAGCATCTCCTTGGCAATCTGTTCGAGCGTCTCGACGGCGAGCTTCTTGGCCTCGTTGAGGCTGTTCACGGGGCGGTCGGCGATGATCTCCTCACGGTCGCCGAACGACTGCTCGACGGCCCCCTGCCGCCCCTTCGACCCGACGCCCTTCGTCCGCAGCTCCTTGCGCGTGGCCGTGTACTTAATCCGCTCCTTCTTCTTGTTGTCCCAGCCGAAGACCGTCACCTTGCCGACCTGCATGGCCGTCGAAAGTTCGGGTTGGAACTCGACGAGCGATTTGCCGAAGGAGAGCTGGTAGGTGACGCGCTTGACGCCGTCCGACTTGCCGAAGTAGAGCTTGCTCTCGCCCGCCGTGTCGTTCTCCGAAGACTCCTTGACGAAGATGTCGTAGCCGACGCGGCGCGCGCGCTCCATCAGGAAGATGATGTCGTACTTGTTGTCCTGGAGGACGTAGTCGTAGCGCTCCTCCTTCTCGAGCGGGTTGGTCTCGACCGTGACGCCGAGCTTCTCCTTGAGCCGCTTACCGACCTCCTGAGCGATGCTGCTGTCGGTCTGCCTGACGTAGGTGTGCGACTCCTGCTTCGTGCGCATGCGGTGGATCAGGTTGAGCCCGCTGATGGCGAGCGTCGGCTGCCCCGTCGCCGGGAAGTTCGGGCGCAGCGACGTGATCTCGCCCTTAATCATCAGCCGGAGCTTGTCCTTGCCGAAGTAGCCCATCCAGAGTTCGATCTCCTTGCCGGGGTCGAAGATGGTGTCGTCGATGTACTTGAAGGAGCGCTTCTCGGCGTCCCAGTTGTTGATGGTGATCTCGAACGAGTCCACCTCCTGCAAGCTGTCTTTGTAGCTGACCTGGACGATGTCGCGCACGACGTCCTTGTCGAGCAGGCGGCCGCGCAGCTTCACCTCGAAGGCGGGAACGTAGAACTCCTGCCCCTGATAGATCGGGATGGCTGTCGTGTCGGTGCTCATCTCTTCACCGCGGGCGAGCCAAACACGTCGGCCGGGGGAATCTCCAGCACCGTGCCGGGTTCGGGTCGGCGCGGGTTGGAGACGAGGTTGGGGTTGGCGTCGGCGATGCGCCGCCACTCACCGGGGTCGCCGTACTCCTTCGCGGCGATGCTGTTGAGCGTGTCGCCGCGCCCCACGACGTGCTGCTTCGTCTGGTCGGACGACTGTAGGTTAAGCTCGCGGAGCTGATCCTCAAGCGTCTTGTACTCGCGGAATGCGACGGAGAGCGTCGCGCGCAGCGGTATGCCGTCGGGGTCGAAGAGCGTGAACTTCTGCTGCACGCTCTCGACGATGGCCTTGAAGTTGAGACCGCTGCCCCAGACGAAGCGGACGCGCGGCGCGGCGTGCGTCTTGGGCTGAATCTTGACGAGCCTGTAGATGAGGTCGGTCTTCTTCCGCACGTCCCGCTCATAGGGGCCGGACTTCTCGGGGATTGTGGTGTCAAAGAACAGGTCGAGCGTCAGCTTCTCGTTCTGCCCGCGAATGAATTGCAGGATGGGCGAGTCGATGCCGGGGATGGCGATCTCGGCGATCTGCGCGCCCTTGCTCAGCGTGTACTCCGTCGGGTTGAACTGCACCTGGATGGTCGCTGGCAGCCCCGGCGAGGTTTGACCCGCCTGACCGGGCGACGTGTCCACCGCCTCGCGATCCAGCACTTCAATGATGGCTTTGACGAGCGCCAACCCCGCACCTCACTCCCCGACGCGCGCCGGCGGGGCCGCCCCGCGCCTGAGCGTCGTCGCCTCGCGCGACTTGCGCGCCTCGCGCTGCTTGCCTTCGAGCCGGCCGAGCACGATCTGCACGAGCTTTTCGATCTGCGCCTGCGTGAGCGGCAGCTCGCCCTCCACGACCGCGACCTCCTCAGTTAGCTCCTCGATGTGCACGGGCATATCCGGTTCGCTCCTCACTTCGTGCGTGTGAGCCCGCGGTGGCAGAGCTCGACCGTCTCGACGGCGACGCTGTTCTGCATCGCGTTCAGGTCGGGGCCGAGCCACTTGCAGGGGAAGGCGTCGCTGAACTGCCACTCCATCACGGCCGTCCCGCCCGACGGGTCGCGCACGGTGATGCTGCCGCTGCGCAGCAAAGTCAGCCCCTGTGTCAACAGCCAGTACCAGTCCCACATGGCCCTGTCCACGATGCCGCGCTTGAGCACGATGTTGGTCTGCTTGGTGCGCGTCGGGAACTTGAGGACGTGCGTGTTGAGTCCGCCCTCGTTATAGTCCTGCACCTCGGTTTCGAGTTGCAGCCCCGTGCAGTCGCTGAAGCCGGCGACCGGCATCGCCTCCAGCGTGACCTCGAAGCGGAAGGCGAGGAAGGGATCCTGGCGGTCTCCGGTCTTAGGCATTGATGGCCCCCGCCGTCTCGAAGAACTCCGCGCGTCCTTCGGTCTTACCGATGCGAACGATGACGAACTCAGCCGGCCACGGCGGCAGCAGCCCGATCTCGCAGATCATCCGCCCCTGATCGGTCTCGGAGGATGGGTTGGTTGTCTCGTCGCAGCGCACGGAGAAAGCCTCCTCGGCTGTCGCGCCGTCGAGCATGCCACGCAGCCAGAGCCCCTGGAGGAAGTTGCGCGCGACGCGGTCGAGCTCGCGCCAGAGGTTCTGGTTGTTCGGCTCGAAGACCGTCCACTGTGTCTGCTCGTCGAGCGCCTCCTCGATCATCGTGACGAGGCGGCGCACGTTGACGTATCGCCAGGCGGGGTCTTCGCTCAGTGTGCGCGCGCCTGCCACGCGGATGCCGCGCCTGGGGTAGTCGCGCAGGACGTTGACGCCTCGCTCGTTCAGGTCGCCGTGCGCGATGTCGTCGAGCGCGACGCGCACATCCTTCGCCGCCTCAAGCTCCTCGTTGGCGGGCGGCTTGTGGACGCCGACCCGGCGGTCGCCGCGCGCGTAGACGCCCGCGACGTGGCCCGAGGGCGGGACGGCGCGCAGGAGCCCCTCGATGCCGAGCGGATCCGGCACGAGCAGCCAGGGGAAGTAGAGCGCCGCGTACTTCAGGCCGTCGCCCGAGAGTCTTTGCAAGCGCCAGTCCACGACGGTCTCGGTCGTCAACCGCGTGGGCGGCGTGTCGAGGACGGCGAAGCGATCCTTGAGCTTCAGGCAGTGCGAGACGAGCGCCGACTGTAGTTGCGAAATTTCGTCCTCGTCGAAGCCGCGCGGGAACTCGGCCGGCTCTTCGGTTCGGGCCGGCACTCCGGTCTCCGGGTCGGGCTCGCCGCACCTGGCCGGCAAGGGCTCCGGGCCGGGTCCGTCTGAGTCCGGAGGCTCGGGTTTGGCGGCCGGCTCGCAGAAGTCCGAAGGCGTCAGGTTCGGGTCGAGCTTGGAGCAATCGAGCGGCGGCTCTTTCGGCTTCCGCGGCGAGATGAGAGCCTTCGGCATGATGTCGGGCATCGCGACGATGCTGATCTCGTCAACCGTTTCGAGCGCCGCGAGCCCCCACGCCTGCACGACCGGCGAGCCCTCACCGCTGAAGTGTTTGGACGTGAGCGACGCGATGCCGTCGCGCCCGCAGTTAAGGTGGCCGCTGCCGCCGCGCAGGTTCGGCGCGTCCGGGTCGGGCGTGTTCTTCTGCGAGCGCTCTAGCGGGAGCAGGTCGGCGGCGCGCACGAGGCGCGAGCCGCCGCCGCGCACGCGCGCATGTTCGTCGGCCGCGGGCGAGCCCGCGCGCTTTTTCGCCCTGCCGGGGCAGGAGTCATCGTCCCTCTCGCCGTTGATCAACTTGCAGACATAGCGCGTGTCGCAGGGGTTCATCGAGAGGTCGCGCCAGATTTCGCGCACGTTGCCGAGTTGGAGCGTGAGCGTGAACCGGTCGCGCGCGGTGTGCACCAGCGAGAACGTGATGCGGTTGCCGGCCGCGCCGGGGTTCGCGTAGACGTGGTGCTGGCCGTCACTGCTGGTGATGTTGGTGATGGCCGTGAGCCTCAGGGCCGGCTGCTTCGTCTCGTCCAGCAGCACGAAGAAGGCCGGGCGCGCGATGTCGGGGTCGGCCACGCGGACGACCCAGCAGGTCGCGCCGCCATTGGCGAAGAAGCCCTCGACCGCGTAGGCCAGGTAGCCGTGCTCGATGTGCTCGCCGAAGATGGAGGCGAACTGCGTCATGCTCTCGATGCGGACGGGCGTGTGCAGCGGGCCGGCGGCGGCAATGCCGATGAAGCCCGCCACATCCGTCCGCAGCGGCCTGAGTGCGGGGACGCGCGTGTCCGGCCACTCGAAGTAGACTCCTGGTGTGCGGTAGGCCAGCATGAAAGCGTAGCTCCTTGCGCCCCGCCGACACGCGGGCAGGGGCGCGCTGCGGGGCTTCAGGTCATCTCGATGCCTTCGCAGACGAGCTCCAGCGTCTCGATGGCGACCTCGTTGGTCTTGGCGTTGAAGGCCGGCCCTTCCCACTTGCGCGGCCACGCCTCGCGGAACGTCCAGCGCAGAGCTTCGGTGCGCGCCTCGTTCTTGAGGACGACGGCTCCGTCGCGGCGCTCGGTCTTGCCGTCAAGCACGGTCTTGCGCCACAGCCAGAGGTCGTGGTTGTCGGTGAAGCCGCGCTTCAGAGTGATGTTGCCGAACTTCTTCAGGCCGGGCAGCTTCTTGACGGTGATGTCGAGGTCGCCGGTACGGTACTCGATAGCGTCGGTCTCGGTGTTGAGGCCGGTGCACTCGGTGAAACCGGCGACGGGGATGCCGTCAATCTCGACGGTAAAGTTGAAGGCCGAATAAGGATCTTCGCGGTCTCCCGTAGGCATTTCTCACCTCCGCTTTTCTACTGTTGCGCCTCAATCGTCTTCTGACTGATGCGGAAGATAACGAACTCGGCGGGCTTCACCGGCGCGATGCCGATGTAGCAGATGAGCCGGCCGTTATCTATGTCGTCCTGCGTCATCGTCGTCCGGTCGCACTTGACGAAGAACGCCTCCTCCTGCGTCAGCCCCATCAGCGCGCCGCTGCGCCAGACGCTAAGGAGGAAGTTCGAGATGCTACGCACCACTCTCGCCCACAACGCGGAGTCGTTCGGCTCGAAGACGACCCACTGCGTGCCCTCGTCAATTGACTCCTCGACGAAGAGGAAGAGCCGCCGGACGTTGACGTACTTCCACTCGCCGTTCGACGACATCGTGCGCGCCCCCCAGAGCCGGATGCCGCGGCCGTCCGGGCGGAAGTCGCGGAAGCAGTTGACGCCGCGTGGATTGAGCACGTCCTGCGTGCCCTTGGGCACGGGAAACTCCAGGTCGCGCACGCCGCGCCCGACTTCGTTGGCCGGCGCCTTGTGGACGCCGCGCGTCACGTCCGTGCGCGCGTAGATGCCCGCCACGATGCCCGTCGGCGGGATGAGCCGCTGGTCGTTAATCGAGGGGTCGTAGACCCAGACCCACGGGTAGTAGAAGGCACCGTAGGAGGTGTCGCGCGGCGGGTTGAGCGGTGTGGGATTGTCGATGTCGCTGCGCCCCTGCACGACCGAGCAGATGGCGAAGCGATCCTTGAGCGCCTCGCACTGGTCGAGCACCGCATCCGTGACCGGGCTCATGTTGCTGCGAACCTCGTCGGGGGCCATCAGGAGCGAGACCTCGTCTATGTTGGCGACGGCAGCGAGCCCGCGGCCGCGGCCGAGCAGGTCGGCCGTGGTCGTGCCCGTGAATATCGAGTCGTCGTTGCCGTTGAAGTCGCCAGCGTTGATGGGCGCGCCGTCCGAGCCCGTCGAGCCGACCTGCACGAAGTTGCCCGTCGGCGCGAGCGGGCCCGGGCCGGCGCCGCTCCATTCGACGCGAACGAGGCGCGAAGAGGAGTTGATGACGGTGATGATGTTGTTGCTCGCTCCGGGCTCCTCGGTCAGGTTGTCGTAGACTTCGAGTACGTCCGGGTTGCGACGGTCGGTGCTGACCAGGTCGGCGGGGAGGGTCGAGGTCGGGTCGATAATGCTGCCGGGGAAGTTCGGGGGCGGCGTCCTGTAGTAGAGGACGTAGACGCGGAACATGGGCCGCAGCGGTGTAGAGCGTGTGGCGACGTCCACCTTGATCATGACGCGGTTGCCCCACGCGCCGTGCCCGATGGCGAAGACGTTCATGTTGTCCACGCTGCCGGTGGTCAGTCCCGCACCGGCGCCGACGATGCGGGCGACGTAGCAGCGCTGGCCGCCGTTGTCGAAGAAGCCCTGCATGGCGTAGGCCAGGAAGGACTGGTCGATATAGCTGCCGTACCAGCGCTGGAATTGGAGAAAGCTTGTGATCAGCTTCGGATACAAAGGCCCGCGCTCGGTCGCGCCGAGCATGGCGGCGGTGCTGGTGCTGACGCCCTCAATTGGGACTGGGCCGGTACTGATCTCCTCCACGTAGACACCGGGCGAAAGATACTCAGGCATGTCGAATCTCCTTACTCAGCTATGCGAACCGGAAGGTCGGCACGACCGCGGTTGCCCGCGGCCTCACCTGCTGATTAGTTTTCGTCTGCGAACGCCCGTCGGGCAGAGTCGCCGTTACTTGAACCGCCGCCGCCCCCTGATTCAAGCCGAAGTAGTAGAACCAGGAGCCGTCCGCGGCAACGGACGTCGAGCCGGGCCGCCCCTGCACCTGCACGGTCGCGCCGGGGATGACGCCGCCCGCGTTCGAGAGCATCCACCCGCGCAACGCCGTCTCGCCCAGCCCCGCCTCGCGCCCG
>Ga0190275_10000445_pt1 | contig 36954 bp, 27 predicted proteins | sample Popmic550T_FD_133745 | JGI IMG/M metagenome (GOLD analysis project Ga0190275, IMG submission 133745) | Populus adjacent soil microbial communities from riparian zone of Yellowstone River, Montana, USA - 550 T | ecosystem: Environmental > Terrestrial > Soil > Riparian zone > Trees stand | place... | reverse complement strand
GGTGGGAGTGCTGCTGCCGCTGGTGCCCGGACGGGCGTTGTCCGGGGGCGGTGAGCTGCTGGAGCGCACGGCGCTCGTCACCGGCCGGAGCCTGGAGGAGATGCGGGTGCTGCAGCGCGTGGCCGCGCACCTGAGCCCTGAGGAGACAGCTCAGGTGGAGGGGCTCCTTCGCCGAGCTGCCAAGGGGGAGCAGCTGGCGGAGGAGGACGTAGCATTCCTGCGGCGGGTGGCGGCCGGGCTGGAGAAACCTCTGCTGAAGGCGGCGGACACTTTACGACGCGGGGGCAAGGTGCCGCTGGTAGGCGCGCGGCTGGGAGAGGCGGGAATCCGGCTGGAACCCGGCTCGGCCGAGCACATGGCGGCCGCCTGGGTGGACTACCAGTTCCGTCACCCGGGCAAGTACCCTCGCTTCCGCTTCGCCATCGACGCGGACTGGAGGAAGAAGTACGAGCTGATCGTCAGGAACAAGGAGGCGGGCGGCGAGTTCGAACAACAGGTGCTCAAGGCGCGGGCCCTGCAAAAGAACAGGGCGCTGATGCTCCCGCCACCGGGCAGTCCTGCGGCGGGATTCATTCCGGACGCGGTGTTGAGGAGCCACACGCCGGAGGAGTTGGTGTGGGGCCAGCCCTACTTCTTCATCGAAGCCAAGGCGCGCAAAGAGCTCGCTCTGGGTGGCAACCTCAAGGCCATGCTGGACTATGTAGACAAGCACGGCGGCCATGTAGAGCTATGGATCCGCTCGTCCAAGCACCCTGACGGCGCGACGCGGCTCACGCAGCCGCTCGAGGCGGAATTAAGGAAACTCGCCGATGAACGCAAGGCGACGATCAGAGTCTTCCCTTAGGTATCTCCGATGCCGATCCAGTACTTGACGACAGAGATCTGCCTGCCCCCTGGCCCTCTTGCCAGCGCGGTGGTCCAGACCTTCTTCCGCAGGGTGTTTGAAGAATACCGGTGGTTCCGTCCGATGAGATTCGGCAGAGCCTCGCTGGATAAACGCCTCGATCCCGAGAGCATCGACTACGACGCGCTCATCGAGCACTATGAGCAGTTCCACAAGATCACCGTTGCTGCCCGCACGGATCGGGATTTCTTCCTGCTCTACTGCGCGAAGTCCGCAGAATACCCCTATATTGGAGGCATCACCTGGGAGACGTCGGCCAGGGAAGCCTCCAAGCCGGCCTGGCGTCAGACTCATCAACGGCAGGTAGCGGACGTCATGCGCCTGGTGAACTCACCGCTGGCCATTACAGCGCTGAATGCTGATCTGAAGCCGAAGACCCAGCGGCTCGTCCCCAGCCCCGATGGCTTAGGCTCCATCCAGGAGTCCACCGTCCGCGGCTATGGAGAAGGGCTGGCGGGCCTGTTCTGGCGCAACTTCTTCGGCCCGCTCTTCGTCCAGACGCTCGGCGAGCGGCTGAACTCCCTCTCCGGTGAGTTCAAGCAGGACCTGGGCGACGGCATCGTCCTCGTCCAGCCCTACGAGCTGCCCACCCAGGCCGCAACCCCCGAAGGCACCGCGCGCGAGCACCAGCTCATCGCCCACCTGGGCCCCGAGTGCTTCTATGACCCCGAGCGCCACCTCAAGCCCACCCGCGTCCCCAACCTCCCTGCGCCGATGTTCCACTGACCTGACGCAATGGGTTGTCAGTGTCAGGCCCATCCCATAAAGACGGCCCATGCACTTCCTCCTCTTGATCACCCTCCTGGCCGCGCCCAAGGACACGCGCCTGGCGAAGGGTGAGAAGCTCCTGGCGGCCCAAGACTGCGAGGGCCTCCACCAGCTCTTCGCCCCCACCAACAGCACGCACGCCGAGCGCAACCTCGACGCCGCGCGCCTGCTCGCCCGGGGCTCTGCCACCTGCCGCCCCCAGGACTCCGTCCTCGCCTTCGCCCTCACCCAGCGAGCCCTGGCCCTCGCACCGGACGACGCCAGCGTGCGCACCGCCCACGCTGAGAGCCTCATCGCCGTGGACGAGCGTACCGCCGCCGCGAAGCTGCTCGACCAGACCCTCCAGGCCCACCCACGCACCTCCACCCGCGCCCGCTTCCTCCGCGCCCAGCTCGCCGACCAGGAGTCCGAGAGCGCCCTCGTCGTCAAGCTGGCCCAACCCCTCACCGAAGATCCCGAGTACGGCCCGCCCGCCCGCGAGCTGCTCGCCCGCCACCAGGCCACCCTCCAGACCCACACCCTGGCCCGCGAGTCCCTGGCCCGCGAGGAACAGGACGTTGCCGAGCGCGCCGCCCGCGCTCAGGAGGTAGCCGCCCGTCGCACCCCGGACGCCGACCCAACAGGTCCCCGCTCCGGCAGTGAGGCCTGGAGCGCCCGCGGCACGCTCCAGAGCGGCAGCCAGCGCACCTTTCGAACCCGCAACCTCCAGGCCGGCCTCACCTACATCTTCCACGCGACGGGCACCTGCACCGCCCCCGCCAAGCCCCAGCGCAAGAGCCGCCTCGCACCCACCGTGGACCTGTTCGGCCAGGACTTCCGCGTCCGCATCGGGACCCTGGAGCCCATGCCCCTCAAGGTAGGGGTCGAGCCCGCCCAGAACGCCCTCTCCTTCCGGGCCCCGGAGAACAACCCCCAGATCTTCCTCGAAGATCGAACGACGATCCGTCCGGGCGCTCCCCGTTGTACGATCAGCGATGTAGCGGTTCGGGTCCCCTGAGGCCAACCATGGATCTCCGAGGAAGAGCGGTCACGTAGCTTGCTGGACCCCATTGTGTCTGCTAAGCATCCCGCGGTCGGGAGCGACGCATCTAACCTCCGGGATTCACTCCGGAAACCCTGGGCGCTGCCGAAGCACAGGTAGAAGCGAACGCTGAGGAGCGTAGAGGAGCGGATACGCCCATGGGCACGCAACTGGTGATGTACGAAGAGGAGTTCACCAAGATCAACGCCGTTTGCGACCGGCTCACCAAGGACGCGAACGCGAAGGTGGTGTTCCTCGTCGACAAGAACGGGCAGCTCATCTCCTCCGCGGGGCAGACCCAGAACATCGACACCACCTCACTGGCCTCGCTGACGGCCGGCAACGTGGCGGCGATGGGCGGGCTGGCCAAGCTGATTGGGGAGAATGAGTTCCCCAATCAATTCCACGAGGGGGCGAAGGACTCTCTCTACATGACCATCGTCGGGAGCCGGGTCGTGCTCGTGGTCATCTTCGACAACCGCACGAGCCTCGGTCTGGTGCGCCTGCGCATCAAGAAGGCCAGCGACGAGCTGGGGAAGATCTTCGAGAGCCTGGTGAAGAAGACCGACACTCCCGGGCTCGGCTCGCCGTTCGCCGAGATCTCCGACGACGATATCGACAACCTCTTCAGCGAATAACCCGGGAAGCCATGTCCTTCATCAACTACTCCTCCCGCGAGATCAACTGCAAGATCGTCTATTACGGGCCGGGCCTCTGCGGGAAGACGACCAACCTGCAGTACATCTACAACAAGACCGCGGCCGACACGAAGGGCAAGCTGATCTCGCTCTCCACCGAGACAGATCGCACGCTCTTCTTCGACTTCCTGCCGCTGTCGCTCGGCGAGATCCGCGGCTTCAAGACGCGCTTCCACCTCTACACGGTGCCCGGCCAGGTGTTCTACGACGCCAGCCGCAAGCTGATCCTCAAGGGTGTGGACGGCGTGGTCTTCGTGGCCGACAGCCAGATCGAGCGCATGGAAGCGAACATGGAGTCGCTGGAGAACCTGCGCATCAACCTGGCCGAGCAGGGCTACGATCTGAACAAGATCCCGTACGTGATGCAGTACAACAAGCGGGACCTGCCCAACGCGGTGACGGTGGAGGAGATCCGCAAGGCGCTCAACCCCCGCAACATCCCCGAGTACCAGGCGGTGGCTCCCACGGGTGTCGGCGTCTTCGACACGCTCAAGGCCGTGGCCAAGCTGGTGCTCACCGAGCTGAGGAAGGGCGGCTAGGCAGCGGGCAGGCAGCCAGCCCTCCCCCCCTGCAACGCCAGGGGTGAAGGATGGTATGACCTGTGCTGTCGGGCCGGCTCCACTCGAGGTCGCTCGTGCGCTCCGCTTCCTCCATCCTCCGCTTCCTCGCGCTGCTGGCCGCAGGCCTCTGCGTGCCCGCCTTCGCCCAGGAAGCGCCCGCGACGCCCGCTGCGGCAGCGCCCGCCTCGCCCGAGTCCACGCCCGCAGCGCCCGCGCCCACCCCCGCTGCACCTCCGGCGGCGCCCGCGTCCCGAGAGATCCCCGCCACCCCGCCCGGGCCCGCGCCGCAGACGGCCGATGAGGCCTTCACCACCCGCGTGAAGACGCTGGAGGAGGAGGTCGTCGATCTCAAGGAGAAGATCTACCGCTCCAAGGCGCGGCTGCTGCTGCTGCAGGAGACGGTGCTCGGCGGAGACCTGTCCACCGGCGCCCGTGCCGTGCTCTTCCACAAGAACGAGATGGGCAACTCGTTCGTCCTGGAGTCCGTGGCCTACGCGCTGGACGGCGCCCCCATCTTCACCAAGGTGAACCAGGACGGGGACCTGGACAAGCGCGAAGAGTTCGAGATCTTCAACGGCCGCATCGTCCCGGGGCAGCACCAGATCGCCGTGCGCTTCGTGTACCGCGGCAACGGCTACGGGGTGTTCAGCTACCTCGAGGGCTACAAGTTCCGGGTGCAGTCCAGCTACACCTTCAACGCGGAGGCCACCAAGGTCACCACCGTGCGCGTGGTGGGCTTCGAGAAGGGCGGCATCACCACGGACCTGAAGGATCGCCCCTCGGTGCGCTACGACATCGAGGTGTCGCGCGACTCCGGTCCCGCCAAGGTTGAGAGCGGCAAGGTCCCCGCCGCCTCCACCTCCGAGACGAAGTAGAGGGACCGCCGGTGAACGTGTCTCGGAACCGCGCTCTGGCCCTCCTGGCGGCATTCGCGTGGGGGCTCGCCGCGGGGCCTGCCTCCGCGGCCCCCGAGCCCGTGAAGGCCAACGGCGAGGTGGTCCGCCAGCTGGAGCAAGTGGACAAGCAGCTGCAGAACGCGGACGAGAACATCCGCTTCGTGGAGACGCAGTTCACCCAGCGCCCCGAGCCCAGTGACGAGGAGGCCCGGGTGCGGCGCTTCTCGGACGGAGAGATCCAGTACCTGCTGGGCGACTGGACCGCCGCCTCCGTCCTCTTCTATGACTTAGTGAGCGATCCGCGCTTCGCCAAGAGCCCGCGCTACCCGGACGCACTCTTCTACCTGTCCGACTCGCTGCTGCAGCAGCAGAACTACATCGGCGCGCGGCTGTACCTGCGCGAGCTGCTCGCCCTGCCGCCGACGGAGCGCTACAAGGACACGCTGTCGCGCTACCTGAGCGTCGCCAGCCGGCTCAACCAGTTCGAGGGCATCGACGAGTACATCTCGCAGGCCAAGAAGCTGTCCGGCGGCCAGCTCCCGCCGGAGCTGGCGTACGTCTACGCCAAGTGGATCTTCAAGCGCACGGACCTGAAGAGCGAGGATCGCATCGCCCGCGCCCGCGAGGCCTTCGAGCCGCTGACGACCTCCAACATCCGCATCGTCCGGCTGCAGAGCTCCTACCATCTGGGCGTGCTGTCCGTGCAGTCCGGAGATCTGGAGGGCGCCATCACGCGCTTCCGCGAGCTGGCCGCCCTGCCCGCCAGCGACGCGGAGGAGCTCCGCATCCAGGAGCTGTCCAACCTCTCCCTGGGCCGGCTGCTCTACGAGACGGGCAAGCTGGACGAGGCGCTGGATCGGTACCTGGACATCCCCCGCAACAGCGATTCGTTCGTGGACTCGCTCTACGAGACGGCCTGGGCGCAGGTGAAGAAGGGCGACTTCCAGCGGGCCAAGAACGCCATCGACATCCTCCTGCTGGTGGATCCGGAGTCTCCGCTGGCGCCGGACGCGCGGCTGCTCCAGGGGCACCTGCTGCTCAAGCTGCAGCAGTACGACGAGGCCACGCAGACGTACGAGGGCGTCATCTCCACGTACGGGCCGGTGCGGGACAGGCTGGACGAGCTGCTCTCGCGCACGCAGGACCCGGTGGCCTACTTCGACAACCTGCTGTCGCGCACCGAGCGCACGCTGGACCTGAGCACCATCCTCCCGCCCGTGGCGCTGCGCTACGCGAAGACGCAGGAGGAGGTGTCCGGCGCGGTGGCGCTGATCACCGATCTGGAGAGCGGCCGCAAGGGCGTCACCGAGGCGCGCGGGCTGGCCACGCGCATCCTCCAGGCGCTGGACGAGCGCGGGCTGGAGACGTTCCCGGAGCTGCAGGAGGGCTACACCCGCGCGGACGCGGTGGAGAGCGGGCTCACCCGTGTGGAGCAGGTGCTGGTGCAGGTGGAGTCCTCCGCGGTGCTGGAGCACCTCAGCCCCGAGGAGCGCCAGCAGCTGGAGGCCATTCGCAAGGAGCGCGAGGCGCTGGGCCAGCGCTTTGCCCTGCTGCCCACCACACAGCGCGAGCTGGAGGAGCGGCGCCAGCGCATGCAGGCCACCGTGGACGAGCTGGACCGGGAGGCCTTCCGCCTGGGCTACGAGCTGCAGAGCCTGCGCGCCATCGCCACCGCCGTGCGCAAGTGGGTGGAGGACACGCGCGCCGAGCGCAAGACGCCGCCCGAGGAGGAGGTGCAGTTCCTCACCGCGCTCCAGACGGAGCAGGACGCGCTGGAGAACCTGCAGAAGGATCTGGAGCGCACCCGCGCCCAGCTGGCGGACGAGCGCAACGCCGTGGCCACCGCCGTGGCGGGCGAAGAGCTGATCCGCCAGCAGTTCTACGAGGTGCTGCAGAAGGAGCACACGCTGGTCTCTTCGTTCGCCGGGCGGCTGCCCGAGGAAGTGGGCCAGCTGATGGCACGCGTCCAGGAGGTGCGGGAGCGCACGGACGGGCTGCGCAACCGGGTGACGACCGCCAAGGGCGTGCTGCGCGGCCAGCTCGAGCGCCGCGGCCGCGTCATCCGCGACAAGGTGCGGGCCGAGCAGCGCCTGCTCAACCAGTACGACACAGAGGTGGCCTCCGTGTCCGGCAACGCGCGCAACCTGGTGGGCCGCATCGCCTACGACAGCTTCCGCCGCGTGCGCCAGCAGTTCTACGACCTGGTCCTCAAGGGCGACGTGGGCATCGTGGATGTGGCCTTCACCCGCAAGCAGGACAAGACGGGGGAGATCCAGAAGCTGTCCGCGCAGAAGGATCAGGAGCTGCGCGCACTGGACCGAGACTTCAAGGAAGTCCTCAAGGACGTCGAGTAAGCGATGCGACGCCTCCTGCTCACGCTGCTGACGCTGACCTCCCTGACCGCCGCCGCCCGGCAGCCGGCCGCGGAGAATGGGAAGGCACCGCCCCCGCCCGCGGCGAGCGGAGGCAGCGCGCCCGCGGAGGGGGGAGGCACCCCGGCACCGCCCGCCCCGTCCGCGCCCGCACAGCCCCCGCCAGAGCGCTACCTGGAGGGCCTGGGCCGCACTCCCGAGGAGGAGACGCTGCTGCGGCAGATCAGCGCCGACCTCAAGACGTACGAGGACGAGGCACGAGACTTCCGGCGCGAAGTGCAGCTGCTGGTGGAGCGCAAGTACGAGGAGAAGCGCAACAGCCTGGCCGCCTCGTACGAGAAGGTCATCGGCGAGCTGGAGATCAAGGAGCGCAAGGAGCGCCTGGACGCGATCGCCCGCTTCGAGGAGTTCCTGCGCCGCTACCCGCGAGAGCCGCGCTACGCGCCGGATGTGATGTTCCGCCTGGCGGAGCTCTACTACGAGCGCTCCAGCGACGAGCACCTCACCGCCATGCGCGAGCATGAGGAGAAGCTCAAGGCGCTGGCCGAGAACGCCGAGCCTCCTCCCGAGCCGCAGGTGGACTTCAGCCAGTCCATCGCCCTCTACCGGAGGCTCATCCTCGACTTCCCGGCCTACCGGCTCAACGACGCCGCCTGGTACCTGCTGGCCTACTGCATGGAGAAGCAGGGCGAGTTCGACGAGAGCCGGGCCACGTACCAGGAGCTCATCGCCCGCTACCCGAAGAGCCGCTTCGCCACCGAGGCGTGGGTGCGCATCGGCGAGTACTGGTTCGACAACTACAGCGATCCCAGGGCGCTGGAGCAGGCCGCGGACGCCTACGAGCACGCCACCGAGGACAAGTCCCACCCGCTCTACGACAAGGCGCTCTACAAGCTGGGGTGGACGTACTACCGCATGGACCGGTTCGGCGATGCCGTCGAGCGGTTCCTCACGCTCGCGGACTTCTACGAGGCCCAGAAGGAGGCCCAGGGCGAGGAGGGCGGCGGCGGAGACCTGCGTGAGGAGGCCCTCCAGTACGTGGCCGTGTCCCTGGCGGACGAGACCTGGGGCGGGCTGGCCAAGGCACAGACGCTCTTTGCCCAGCGCGGCCCCCGCCCCTACGAGGCCGACATCTACCGGCGCCTGGGCAACATCTACTTCGACCAGACCAACCACCCCAACGCCATCGAGGCGTACCGGCTGGTGCTGCAGAAGGATCCGCTGGCCACGGACGCGCCGCAGATCCAGCAGCGGATCGTCCAGGCGTACGAGCGGGACCGGAAGCTGTCCGAGTCCTTCGCCGAGGCGGAGAAGCTGGCCAATGACTACGCACCGGGCGGTGCCTGGTACAAAGAGAACCAGGACAATCCGGACGCGCTGGCCGCCGCGGACGATCTGACCGAGAAGAGCCTCTACCGCAGCGCCATCTACTACCACCAGCAGGCGCAGGTGTTCCGCAAGGAGGGCAAGGCCGAGCAGGCCTATCTGGGCTACCAGGTCGCCGCGCGGGCCTATGGCGCCTACCTGGAGCGCTTCCCGCGCACCAAGAGCAGCTACGAGATGCGGTACTACTACGCCGAGTGCCTCTACAACTCGCTCCAGTTCTCCCTGGCGGCGAAGAACTACGAGGAGGTGCGCGACTCGCGGCTGGACGACAAGTTCCTCAAGGATGCGGCCTTCACCGCGGTGCTCGCCCGCCAGAAGCAGCTGGAGGCGGAGCTCAAGGCCGGCACGGTGAAGGAGTACAAGGCCCTGCGCTCCGCCGAGCGTCCCGAGGGCGAGGTGGTCCAGCCCATCCCCCTGGCCGAGTCCGAGACGCAGCTGATCGCCGCCTCGGACGTCTACGTGAAGCTGCTGCCCAAGGACGAGAAGAGCCCCGGCATGGCCTACAAGGCCGCGGAGCTGTACTACGCCCACAACGACTTCCCAGAGGCCCGCAAGCGCTTCGAGCAGATCGTCAAGAGCTACCCCAAGAACGAGGTGGCCAAGTTCTCCACCAACTTCATCGTGGAGAGCTTCCTCATCGACAAGGACTGGCGCAGCGTCGAGGAGGTCTCCGGCCGACTGGCGGCCAACAACGAGGTCATCGATCCCTCGAGCGAGCTCTACAAGGATCTCGTGAAGTTCAAGCTCGCCGGCCGGTTCAAGCTGGCCGACCAGCTCATGGCCGAGAACAAGTTCGAGGAGGCCGCCAAGAAGTACATCCTGCTCGTGGACGAGGCGCCCCGCCACGAGTTCGCCGACAAGGCCCTCAACAACGCCGCCGTCTGCTACGAGAACACCCGGCGGTTCGACTCGGCGCTCAAGCTCTACGAGCGCATCTACCGCGAGTACCCCTCCTCCACCCTGGCGGACGCGGCGCTCTTCCGCGTGGCGGTGAACGCGGAGAACTCGTACGACTTCGACAAGGCGGTGGTCAGCTATCAGAAGCTGGTGAAGGACTACCCCGCCTCCAAGGACCGGGAGGCCGCGCTCTACAACGCCGCGCGCCTGCTCGAGGGCCAGCAGCGCTACAACGAGGCGGCCGCGGCCTTCCTGCGCTACGCCGATCTCTTCCCCAACTCCGAGGACGCGCCGAAGAACCAGTACCGCGCCGCCCTCATCTACGAGAAGCAGGAGGACTGGCGGGGACAGATCCGCGCGCTCAACGAGTTCGTGGACAAGTTCTCCAAGAAGCCCGCGCAGGCGGAGCTCGTCGTGGATGCCAGGCGCCGCATCGCGGACGCGCACAAGAAGCTGGGCAACGCGAAGGAGGCCGAGCGCGCCTGGACCAGCGCCGCGGATGAGTTCGATCGCCGCAAGCTCAAGCCGGACGCCTCGCCGCTGGCCGCGGACGCCGCCGCCTACAGCCGCTTCCAGCTGGCCGAGCTGGAGCTCGAGAAGTTCGACAGGCTGAAGATCGGCGGCAAGGGCAAGGCCCTGGAGAACAGCTTCGCGGCCAAGCGCAACGGGGTGAAGACCGTCAACGAGGCCTATGCCAAGGTCTACACGTACAAGCGCCTGGAGTGGACGCTGGCGGCCCTCTACCGCCGTGGCTACGCCCTGGAGCGCTTCGCCAATACCATCATCGAGACGCCCATCCCCCCGGACGTGAAGCGCCTGGGAGAGGAGGCCGTGGTGGCCTACCAGGATCTGCTCGCGCAGAACACGGCCTCGCTGGAGGACGCGGCGGTGGAGAGCTACTCGGCCACGCTCCAGGAGGCGCGCAAGAACCGCATCTCCAACGAGTGGACGCGGCGCACGCTCGAGGCGCTCAACCGCTTCCGTCCCAAGGAGTACCCGGTGCTCAAGGAGCCGAAGCAGGCCATCGCCTCGGACTCGGCCTACCCCGAGGGCCTGGTGGGCACCCTGCTCGGCCCCGAGCGTCCGGCGGATCCGGCGCCCCAGAAGCTGAGCGGCGGAGGTGAGAAGTGAGCACGCACCGCCTGAGCACCGCCTGCCTCGCCCTGCTGCTGAGCGCTGCGTGCTCCTCCACGCCCAAGCCTCGCCCGACGCCGCCCAAGGAGACTCCGAACACGATGGCCCTCTCCGGGCCCTCCGCAGCGAGCACTTCCGCAGCGAGCACTTCCGCAGCGAGCACCTCCGCAGCGAGCACCTCCGCGGCGAGCACTCCCGCCCCTGGCGCGGCCCAGCCCTCCGGCTCCGAGCCCTCCGGCGGCGCTCAGGTGGTGAAGACGGTGCCCGCGCCCGCGGCCACGCCCTCGGTGGAGCCCAGCAAGCCCCTGCGGCCTCCCGCCACCGGCGCGAGCGCGGACTTCGAGCGCGCGGTGGAGACCGCCCGGCGCGGCGAGCTGGAGATCGCGGCGAAGAGCCTCGAGGCCCTGCTGGAGGAGAACTCCAAGCTGGACTACGCGTGGACGAACCTGGGCGTGCTCCGCGAGCGCCAGGGCAAGCTGGACGAGGCCGAGAAGGCCTACCGCAAGGCCCTGCAGCTCAAGCCGGATCAGGAGTCCGCCTGGGACTTCCTCGTCCGGCTCTACTCCCGCACCAGCCGGGCCTCCCGCATCGAGGCCGAGCTGCGCCAGAAGCTGGAGGCCACCCCGGACGCCCCTGGCATGCGCACCGCGCTCGCCTTCTCGCTCCTGCAGCAGAAGAAGCTGGAGAGCGCCGCCAACGAGGCCAAGCGCGCCCTGAAAGTCGACGAGCGCTACGTGAAGGCCATGCAAGTGCTCGCGCAGGTGTACTACCGCGAGAAGAAGTACGAGCTGGCCCGCCTGGTGCTGGAGAATGCCCGCGCCGTGGACGCCCAGGACGCGGCCACCCACAACACGCTGGGGCTGGTGCAGCTGGCCCTCAAGGCCCGCCCCCAGGCGCTGGAGAGCTTCAAGCTGGCGGCCGAGCTCCGCCCGGACTTCGCCGAGGCTCGCAACAACTACGGCGCCCTGCTCAACGAGGCCCAGGACTACCCCGCAGCCGTCACCGAGCTGGAGGCCGCAGTGAAGGCCGCGCCGGACTTCGCCTCCGCCCGCCTCAACCTGGGCAACGCCTACCGCGGGCTCGGCGACTTCGCCCGCGCCAAGGCCGAGTACGAGCGGGTGCTCGAGCTCCAGCCCTCGCTGGTGGATCCCTTCTTCAACCTCGCCATCCTCTACCTGGATCTGGAGCCCCAGGGCCTGGACACCCTGGAGCGCTACAAGACGGCCATCGCCCACTTCGAGAAGTACAAGGGCAAGGGCGGCAAGGACGAGCGCATCGACCAGTACCTCAAGGATGCCCAGAAGGGCATCGAGAAGGAGGAGCGGCGCCGCGAGCGCGAGAAGCGCGATCAGCTCCGCAAGGCCCAGAAGGCCGAGGAGGAGGCCAAGCTGGCCGCGGAAGAGGCCAAGAAACCCACACCTGCGCCTACTCCTGCCGCACCCCCTGCCACACCGGCCCCCAGCTCGGGTAAGCTGTCCAGCGACGACAAGTAGAGGCCTCCCATGCGAACCCTTCTCGCCCTCCTGATGATCGCCGCCGCCGCCCCCGCGCTCGGGCAGGACTCGGGCACGCCCAAGAAGAAGAAGGTCATCCGCCTGGACGCCCTCACCGTCGAGGGCAAGATCCAGAAACCCCAGGCCTTCTACATCCTCCAGCGCTCGAACCTGAACTTCGAAGAGCTCAACAAGCCCGAGAGCTTCGTGCCCAAGGTCGTCCAGAGCGTGGACAAGCAACCTTTTTAAGGGCTTCGCTGTCCTACAAGAACATGGCTTCTCCCCAGCCCCAGCAGAACAAGTTGTTGCGCGTCGGCATCGCCCAGGGCGGCCGCATCCTCGATGAGCGTCACGTCCTGCGCGATGACATCACCATCGGGCACGATGCGAAGAACACCATCGTCCTGCCGCCCATGGACTCGCTGCCGGCGAAGTTCGCCATCTTCGAGAACCGCAACAACCAGTACCAGCTCGTGTTCGACGATACGATGCAGGGCCGGGTGAACCTGGGCAGCTCGGACGTGGACTTCGACCGGCTGCGCAAGCAGGGGCTGGCCCAGGAGCGCGGCAGCAACTACGTCCTGCCCCTGCAGGAGAGCGCCCGCGGCAAGGTGGACCTGGGTGACGACCTCACCCTCTTCTTCCAGTTCATCGCCCCCCCGCCCGCGGCCGACAGGCCCACGCTGCCCGCGGACGTGCAGGGCGGCTTCTGGAAGGCGATGGACCGAGTCTTCTTCGGCATCCTCGCCACCTCCCTCTTCCTGCACATGGTGTGCGGCGCCTACATCGTCGCCCAGGATCCGCCCGTCGAGCCCGAGCTGGCGCTGGACGAGCTGGAGGATCGCTTCGTCAAGGCCAACATCATCCCCCAGAAGCCGCCCGAGCCGGAGAAGGTGGCCGAGGCGCCTGCAGCCGCCGCCGAGGACAAGGCCGAGCAGAAGGACGACAAGAAGGCCTCCAGCGACAAGCCGGCCGAGTCCAAGCCCCAGGACGCGGCGCAGCGGCGCGCGGAGATCGCCAAGAAGGTGTCGGGCAAGGGCCTGCTGAAGATCCTCGGCTCTTCAGGGGGCGGGAGCGGCGGCGCGTTCGCGGACGTGCTCGGCGGCAGCACCGGCGGCGGAGAGATCGCCGAGGCGCTGGCCGGCGCGGGCGGCGTGGGCGTGGCCACCAGCGAGGCCCTGGGCGCCAACGGCCAAAAGGGTGGCGGCACCGGCAGCGTCGCCGGCATTGGCGATCTGGGCACCAGCGGCGGCGGCAAGGTGGACCTGGGCTCCAAGAAGGAAGTCGTCGTCACCGGCCGCGTGAAGGATGCCACCCCGGAGGTAGAGAGCTCCGACGTGGATCGCGATGCCCTGGCCCGGTACGTCAAGGCGCGCCTGAAGGCGATCCAGAACTGCTACGAGAAGGAGCTCAAGCGCAACCCCAGCCTCAAGGGCAAGGTGGTGGTCCGCTTCAGCATCATGCCCACCGGCCGCACCGGCAGCATCGACATCGAGGAGAACACCCTGGGCAACGAGGCGGTGGGCAGCTGCATCCGCACCGTCATCCGCAGCTGGGTCTTCCCCTTCAAGCCCGATGACGAAGTGCCCGTCGCCTACCCCTTCGTCTTCTCTCCTGCGGGGTGAGTCGTATGCGCTTCCTCCCACTGCTGCCTGTGCTGCTCGCCGCGGGGCTCGCCTCCGCGCAGGACGCCAGGCCCGCGGGCAAGCCCTCCGGCTCCACCTCCGCGGCCCTCCCCGCGCTGGAGAAGGCCAGCGAGGTGAAGGATCCGGACAAGCTCGAGCGCAGCGCCAAGGCCCTGGCTACCATGCGCGAGGCGCTGCGCGGGGTGCTGGAGAAGCTCGAGGAGGCCCGCCGCACCAAGGACGTGGTGAAGCTCAACTGCGTCAACGAGAAGCTCACGCAGATCAAGGGCCTGCTGCGCATCTCCGAGGCGGCGGACGTCGCGCTCCAGGAGGCCGTCACCCGCCAGGACGGCACCGCCGGCGAGCACGAGTACACCAAGGTGATGATCGCCAACCAGAAGGTGGCCCAGCTGCGCGCGGAGACCGAGGAGTGCATCGGCCAGCTGGCCTTCCGCACCGACGAGAACCTCTCCGTCGAGGTGGAGGAGCCCCGCGATCTGCCCGGCGGTGATCCAACGAGGCCTCCCCCGCCTCCGGACGTCATCATCCGCCCGCCTCCGGCCAGCCCGACCCTCTAGGTTGGCAGCGCCCTGAGGACCCTCGCAGACGCCCGGAATCCGACAAATTTCTGCGGGCGTAAAGTGGCTGCGTGCTATGACGCCCCCCAGGGCCCCAGCCAGCAGTAGGGAAAGGTAGCCGGCATGCCGGCGTGATCGTCCGAGTCATGACGCAGTCTGGCAACATCCGCTCGGCCCTGAGTGTATTGGTGCTGGTGGTGCTAGGCCCTGCCGTGGCCTGGGCACAGCAGCCTCCTATTGCTGCGGGCGGCAACGGCTTCAAAGTCGGAGATGGGCGGCTGCACCCCTTCTTCGACATGGAGCTGCGGCTGGACACCGCGGTGGGCTACTTCCCGAACAATGCCACGCCTGATCCCGAGGACGTGGTGGAGACGCTGTCGCCGGAGCTGGTGCTGCGGCTGCGGCCAGGGCTGAAGCTGGATGTGCCCTCGCCCAAGGTGGCGCTGAGCGCCTCAGGGCGGCTGGAGTACGTGCGCTACACGGGGCTGCTGACGGGGCAGTCCACCTACGCCTCGCACTTCGAGGGCGCGGCGGACTTCACGGCCCACTTCAACCGCGACGGGCCGGTGAGCTTCGTGCTGGCGGACCAGTTCCTCCGGACGGATCAGACGCGAAACGCGGCGCTGGGGGCGGGGGTGCTGTCGCTCTTCAACGAGCTGCGGGCCAGCATCCCCATCAAGCCTGGCGGCGGCGCCATCGAGATCGTCCCCGAGGTCGCCTGGGGGTTGGAGTTCTTCCAGCCGATCGGCCTGGCCACCCCCGTGGGGTGCGAGGATGGCGTGTGCGATCCCATCACCGTGGACGCGTTCGACTACACCAACGTGCGCGCCGGGGTGGAGGCGCGCTGGCGCTTCCTGCCGAAGACGGCGGTGGTGCTGGACACGGACCTGGATCTGCGCAGCTACCTGCGCGCCACCACCACGAGCCCCGACGCCCTGCTGCTGCGCGCCATGGCAGGGCTGGCGGGCCTGGTGACAGCGAAGATCGCCGTCACCGCGAAGGCGGGCTGGGGCTACAACTTCGGCGCCTCGGGCGGGAGCACCTTCATCGCCCAGCTGGAGGGCACCTACCTCTACAGCCCGACGATGACGTTCAAGGGGGGCTACCTGCGGACGCTCAACCCGGTGGCCTCGTATGGGCTGTTCCGGGATGACCGGGGCTACGCGGAGGCCAGGGCCCTGTTCGGCGGGAAGCTGGTGCTGCACGGGTACGCCAGCGTGGACTTCGTGGGCTTCTATGATGCGCTGCGCCCCCGCAGCGACACGCTGCTCAGCCTGGACGTGGGGCCGGAGTACCAGTTCAAGCCGTGGCTCGTGGGCGCGGCGGGCTACCTGCTGAGCACACGCTCGTCCTCGGTGACCGGCACGGGCCTGAACTTCACGCGCCACGAAGGGTACGTCCGGCTGACGTTGGTGTATTGAACCCGGGTGATGCGTCCCCTGCCCTCCCTGCTCCTGGCCCTGCTCCTGACAGGGGCTGCCGCGTGTCGCTCGGCCACGCCGGATCTGCCGCTGCCCTCGGCCGAGGAGGTCCGCCCGACGCCGCCCGGCCCCGCCAGCACACTCGGACCGGGGGACCTGGTGGAGGTGCGCGTCTTCCAGGAGCCGGATCACTCGGGCATCTGGCGCGTGTCCCCCGAGGGCACCATTGACTACCCGCTGTGCGGCAAGGTGGATCTGGCGGGCCGCACCTCGAGCACGGCCGCCGATTCGCTGCGCGAGTGCCTGGCGCACTACCTGCGCCGGCCCCAGGTGTCGGTGCTCATCCGCGAGTACAACTCGAAGAAGATCTTCGTCTTTGGCGAGGTGCAGAAGCCCGGCACGTTCCCCTACGAGGGGGAGATGACCATCATCCAGGCCATCACCCTGGCCGGCGGCTTCACGAAGCTGGCCGCGCAGAACAACACGAACGTGACGCGGATCGTCGACGGGCAGGAGCGGAAGATCCGCGTGCCGGTGGAGGACATCGGCGTGGGCCGGGAGAAGAACTTCCAGCTCCAGCCGGGCGACATCGTCTTCGTGCCGGAGAGCTTCTTCTAGCGCTAGCGGGAATTTCGTCCTGCGTGGCTGAATAACTTCACGCGCGCGACGTACAGAGCGTGCGGTGCCTGACACTGACGGCAGGCCGCCGCACCTCTTATACCCCTCAGTCCCAGGAGTCTCTTCGTGAAGCAGATCCTCCGTGCTGCATTGGTGTCGTCCCTGTTTGCCTCCTCCGCGGCCCTGGCCCAGGACGTGGAGATGAACATGAACATCCAGGTTGACGAGGACGGCAACCCCACCTCCGCCAACATCCAGATGAGGGCCGAGGACGAGAACGGCGAGGTGCAGGGCGCGAACGTGCGCGTGCGCGGCAGCTCGACGTCGACGACCACGCGGGTGAAGGTGAGAGGCGGGGTGCAGACCGAGGAGCACTACACGGAGACGACAGGATCGGAGCCCACCCACATGCGCCGCCGGCCGCCCCCGCCCTCCTCGGAGCCGGCCTTCCGCGACTGCGGCACCGGGCGTGATCCGGGCTGCACCGCGATGAGGGATGGCAACTACGCGATGGACGCGGACACCTGGCGCGGCTTCTACCAGGCGCTCAAGTCGCAGCACAACGAGATCACCCGCGAGGAGATGGCGGAGAAGATGCTCAAGCGCAACTACCTCACGGCGGCGCAGCTGGGCCTGCTGCTGGACCTGTTCCAGAACGAGATCACCCGCCTGGACGTGGCGAAGTTCTCCGCGCCCCACGTGGTGAACCCCCAGCACGCGCTGGGCTTCTCCTCGAAGTGGCAGAACTCCATCTCGGCGGGCGAGTACACCGAGCTCATCTCCGAGCAGTAGCCGCGGGCTGAGCCCCTCCTCAGGGCCTGGGATCCCAGCCCAGCTCCCCCATGGCCTGGCGGCACTCCCTCTGGAGCGCTGCCGCCAGCCCCGGGGCGCTGGCCAGCACGTCCCCGTGCATCACGTCAAAGGCTGAGCCGTCGAGCTGCGCCATCACCCCGCCAGCCTCCGTCACCAGCAGCGAGCCCGCGCCGATGTCCCACGGCTTGAGGTTGAACTCGAAGAAGCCGTCGAAGCGCCCCGCCGCCACGTACGCCAGATCCAGCGCGGCGCTGCCCGTGCGCCGGATGCCCCGCGCACGGCGGATGAAGTGGTTGAGCAGCCCCACAGGCCCGTCCGGGCGCTCGCGCACGTCGTAGGGAAAACCCGTGCACAGCAGCGCCCGCTCCAGCTCCGTGGTGGCGCTGGCCTTCAGCGGCTTGCCGTTCAGCGTGGCCCCCTCGCCGCGCGCCGCGGAGAAGAGCTCGTCGAGCATCGGGTTGTAGATGGCGCCAGCCACCACCCCACCCGGCCCGTCCACTGCCACGCTCACGCAGAAGTGCGGCACCTGGTGGGCGTAGTTCGTCGTGCCATCCAGCGGATCGATCAGCCAGCGCAGCCCCGTGCCCTGCGAGGCCCCGCTCTCCTCGGCCAGGATGGCGTGGCCCGGGTGGCGCTCGCGCAGGAACTGGAGGAGCACCTCCTCGGCGGCCGTGTCCGCGTCAGTGACGAGATCGATGCCGCTGTGCTTGAACTCGATGGTCCGCTCGCCCTGGAAGCGCTCGGCGAGCACGCGGCCCGCGAGCCGGGCCCCCTCTTCCGCGGTACGACGCAATGCCGCCGGCTTCTCCTGCTCCATGGCTGTGCCTCCTGGGCTCACTTCGCGCGCTCGGCGAGGAGCTGCTCGATCTCCGTCTGGTACTGCTGGAGGAACGCCTCCGAGAAGCCCTCGTGGACGAAGCGCACCACGCCCTTGCGGTCCACGATGAACGTGGTGGGCATCATCTTCACCCCCAGCGTCTTCTCCGCCAACTGGGCGTTCTCGTCCACGAGGATGGGGAGGTTGACTTGTGTCTCCTTGAGGAAGGCGGGGATGGTGCGCGAGTCCTCATCCACGTTCAGCGCGTACGCCTTGAACCCCCGGCTGCCGTACTCCTTGACGAGCTGCTCGTACAGCGGCAGCGCGTCCCGGCACGGCTCGCACCAAGTAGCCCACACGTCCAGGAGCACCACGCTGCCGCGATCGCTGGCCACGGAGTACGCAGCGCCGTCCGGGTAGCGCTTCACCTGGAAGCTCAGCGGCTCACGCAGGGCCCCTCGAGCCTCGCCGATGTCGGCCGCGGGGGCCATGGAAGCGGCCCGGTTGCCCGCCACGAGCGGCGGAAGCGTGGAGTTCTGCGTGCAGCCGGCCAGCGCCAGCAAGCCTGCCACCCCTAGGAATGTACGCATGGACTACCCCTCCCCTGCCCGAGTCTGGAGCGCCGCGAGCAGCTTGTCGATGAAGCCTCCGAAGGCGCCGTTGCTCATGACCAGGAGCACATCGCCCCGCTGGGCCTCGCTCGCCACGCGCGCCACCAGGGCCGGCACCTCCGTGGAGGCGTCCGCCTGGATGCCCTGGGCCTTCAGCGCCTCGCACAGCCGGGGCACGTCCAGCTCCTCGCTCACGGGCACCTTGTCATGGCGCTCGGGGACCTTGAGGCTCGCGCGGGTCGCACCCGTGAAGGACTGGGCGTAGTCCTCCTGGTGGATGTTGCGGCGGCTGGTGTTGGAGCGCGGCTCGAAGATGGCCCACAGCCGCCGCTCCGGGTAGCGGTGGCGGATGGCGGCGATCGTCTCCCGCACCGCCGTGGGGTGGTGCGCGAAGTCGTCCACCACGAGGATGCCTCCCAGCTCGCCCCGCACCTCCTGGCGCCGCTTCACCCCGCGGAAGCTGGCCAGGCCCAGGGCGATCTCCTCGAAGGACAGGCCCAGCCCCCGCGCGGCGGCGATGACGCTCAGCGCGTTCTCCACGTTGTGCGCGCCGGACAGCTCCATCCTCGCCGTGCCCAGCACCGCGCCGCGCTCCACCACCTCGAAGCGTGCACCCTCGGGGCCGAACGTCACATGGCGAGGCGTGTAGTCCGCCGCGGCGCCCTCCTTGCCCACGTACGTCACCACCCTGGCGCGCGTGCCGCCGGCGATGCGCAGCGCATTGGGGTACGCCGCGCAGACGACGAGCTGGCCGTCCGGGGGGAGGAGCTTCACGAACTTCTCGAACGTCGCCTCGTAGTGCGCCATGTCCCGGAAGATGTCGGCGTGGTCGAACTCCACGCTGGTGAGGATGGCGGTGCGCGGCTGGTAGTGGAGGAACTTGGAGCCCTTGTCCCAGTAGGAGGTGTCGTACTCGTCCCCCTCCACGACGAAGTGCGGCCCCTTCCCGACGCGGTAGTTGCCCGCGTAGTTCTGGGTGACGCCGCCCACCAGGAAGGAGGGATCCTTGCCGGCCTCCACCAGCACGTGGGCCATGATCGACGAAGTCGTCGTCTTGCCGTGGGTGCCCGCCACCACCACCGAGTGGGCACGCTTGAGGAAGAGCGAGCCGAGCGCCGCGGGGAAGCTCATCTGCGGAAGGCGGCGGGCGCGCACCTCGGTGGCCTCGGGGTTCACCCGGCGGATGACGTTGCCGATGATGACGAGCTCCGGCTTCGCCGCGTCCAGGTTCTCGGGGCGGTACGGAGTGAGGACGGGGATGTTCCAGGCCTTGAGCATGTCGCTCATGGGGGGGTAGACGTTCTCGTCGCTGCCCGTCACCTCGTAGCCGGCGGCCTTGAGCATTCCGCCGAACGAGCCCATGCCGGTGCCCGCCACGCCCACCAGGTGGATGCGGCGCGCGGCGGCGGGCTCGATGGACTCCAGGACGTTTCCGTTGTCGTCAGCCATGGTTCCCTTGCGTCAGTTCGTCGGGTCGGCGATCCCGAGCGCCTCCACCACGAAGTCGTGGAAGAAGGGGCGGAAGTCGCGGATGCGCAGCTCCTTGCGGCCGTGGGCCACGCGGTTGGTGACGAGCGCCACCACGAGCATGCGGCGCAGATCCACCCAGAGGCTGGTGCCGGTGAAGCCCAGGTGGCCCACCGCGCCCGGCGGCGTGTTGCCAATGAAGTGGCCCGCGCTGGAGCCCTCCACCGAGGGCGAGTCGAAGCCCATGGAGCGCGTGCTGCCCTCCACGAGCGGATCCCTGGCGAGCAGCCGGTGCCACAGCGGCCCCGGGGCCAGCGCCGGGCGGCCCGCGCACCCCTCGAGCACGGCCTGCCCGAAGCGGGCCACGTCCACCGCGGTGCCGAAGAGCCCCGCATGCCCGCTCACGCCGTCCATGACCCAGGCGTTGTCGTCATCCACCTCGCCGGGAGGGCTGGCGCGCGTAGGCAGCTCGCCCCACAGCTGCTCCTGGCCCGGCGCGGGCTCCCGGGGGCGAGTGGGGCCCGTGGGAGCCACCTTGCCGTCCGTGGGCAGCTCCGAGAGCCGGTGGAAGCGAGCGCTGAGGCCCAGCGGCTCGGCGATGTGCTGGTTGAAGAGGAAGTCCAGGGGCTTGCCAGCGGCGCGGGAGAGGATCTCTCCCAGGAGGATGAAGCCCACGTCGCTGTAGGCGGTGCAGGTGCGCGGCGGCGCGGCGAGCGGAGTCTCCGCGGCGGCCTGGACCACCTGCTCGCGGACGCGGGCGCGGGTGGCGGGCGGGCAGGCCGGATCGAGCAGCTCGGGCGTGGAGGTGAGCGCCTGGGCGAAGAACGGGACGAAGGGCGGCAGGCCGGAGCGGTGGTAGAGCAGGTCTGCCACGGCGACGCCGGCCTCGCCCACGGGGGAGCCGGGGAAGAAGCGCGCCACCTGCGTCTCCGGGCCGACCTTGCCCTCGGTCCACAGGCGCAGGAAGAGCGAGGTGGTGCAGAGCACCTTGGTGACGGAGGCGAGATCAAAGCGCGTGTCGCCCGTGGCGGCGCCGGCCACGCCCCCGAAGACCTGGATGCCCCGGTGAAGCACCACCGCCTGAGCGGCAGGGAAGAGGCCCCCGGCCACGGCGCCCTCGAGGACGGCCTGGACGTTGCCGATGGGGTGGTTCATTCACGCACCGCCCCTTCGAGGAAGGTGAGGCGGGCGTCGGCGGCGTCCAAGCGCACGAGGGTGCCGAGCGGGACGGCGTGGTTCAGGGTGCCGTGGCCGATGGGGAAGCCCGCGGCGCAGGGCAGGCCCGTCTCTTCCGCCAGCGAGCGCAGCACGTCCGCGCTGGTGTAGGAGGCGTTTCGCTCCTCGCAGTCGGTGAAGTCGCCGAGGACGAGGCCGCTCACGCGCTCGAAGACGCCGGCGAGGCGCAGGTGGGTCCACATGCGATCGAGGCGGTAGGGGCGCTCGCCGATGTCCTCGAGGAGGAGCACGGCGCCATCCAGCGAGGGCATGAAGGGCGTGCCGAGCATGGAGGCGACGAGGGAGAGGTTGCCGCCGAGGAGCGGGCCCTCGGCAGTGCCGGGGACGTAGGTGGCCAAGCCGGTGAGCGGGGGCGGGGGCTCGGGAGACTCGAGGAGGCGGAAGAGGCGCTCCTGGACGTCGCGGGGCTGCTTGCCGAGCTGGGTGAGGACGGGGCCGTGGATGGAGACGCGGCCACGGGACTGCAGGGCAAGGTGGAGCGCGGTGATGTCCGAGAAGCCGACCACGAGGGTGGGGGCCGCATCGGCGAGCGGCAGATCCGGCAGGAGGCGCATCACCCCATAGCCGCCGCGGGCGCAGAAGAGGGCGCGGGCGCTCGAGTCCAGGAGGGCGCGGGAGAGCTCGTCGCCGCGGCGCCGGTCGTCCCCCGCGAGGTAGCGGTGGGCGTCGAAGATCCCGGGGCCGAAGAGGGGCGAGTACCGCTCCTGGATGAGGGCGAGCCCCGCCTCGAATCCGGGCCGATCGAAGGGCCCGGCGGGGGCGACGACGTGGACGGTGTCCCGAGGACGGAGGAGGAGCGGCTTCTGCCAGCGCACGGGCGTCTTCATAGCACGGTGCGAACGTCCAAAACCCTCCTCCCCTGCTCTGGGGGTCCCTAGCCCGAGCGCTCGAGCACCGCCGCGAAGAAGGCATCGGTCCCATGGCGATGGGGTGCGCTGAGGAGGAACCCCTCTTGGATGCACTCGGGAGGGAGCCACCCGTCGCCGGGAGGGAGGAGCCGGAAGTCCGGCCGCTGGCGCAGGAAGCCCGCGACGAGCTCTTGGTTCTCGGCGCGGTTCACGGTGCAAGTGCCGTAGACGACCCGGCCCCCGGGCCGCACCAGCCCGGCCGCCTGGTCCAGGAGCTGGCGCTGGAGGGGGACGAACTCCGAGAGGATGGTGGGGGCCTTCAGGAAGCGCTGGTCGGGCCCGCGGCGCAGGGAGCCCAGCTCGGAGCACGGGACATCCACGAGGACCCGGTCCACCGACAGGCCGGTGGGGGGAGCGCGGAGCACGTGGAAGTTCACGAGCGCCGCGCGGGTACAGCGGCGCATGAGCCGGTCGAGCCGCTCGGCGTCCGGGTCATAGGCGAGGAGCCGGCCCCGGTTCGCCAGGGAGGCGCCCAGTTGGAGCGTCTTGCCTCCGGCGCCGGCGCACAGGTCGAGCACGGTCTCCCCGGGCCGGGCCTCCACGAGCGCGCCCAGGAGCTGGCTGCCCTCGTCTTGGACTTCGCAGAGGCCCTGCTGGAGGGGCGGGAGACCGTAGAGGTTGGGCCGGGAGCCTTCGACATGGAGGGCCAGGGGGCTCCAGGAGCCGGGGCGGGTCTCCACGCCCTCGGCGAGCAGCCGCTGGGCGAGCGCCTCACGAGAGGTGAGCAGGGTGTTCACCCGGAGCGTGATGGGGCCCGGGACATTGAGGTGGGCACAGAAGTCCTCGGCCTCGGGGCCCCACTCCTGGGCGAAGTGGTGGGCGAGCCAGTCCGGGAGGGAGGCTCGGAGGGCGAGCGAGGGGGGCTCTCCCGCGGCCAGCTCGGAGGGGGTTCCCACTCCGGCGAGCGTGGCGGCCTCCGCGGGGGGCACCCCGGCGAGCCCCTGCAGGAGGGCATAGAGGAGCAGGGAGGCGGGAGCGTCGGTCCGACCCAGGAGGTAGCCGAGGCGGCGGCGCCACAGGCCGACGTTGAAGACGGTCTCCTTGAGGGCCTGGCGCTGCTCGAGGGAGAGGTGGCGATGATCCCGGAGGGTGCGGTCCAGGACGCGCTCCGCGGGCGTGCCGGCGAGGACGAGGGAGAGGGCCTCGGCGGCGACGGGTGCGAGTCCAGCCAGGGCGGACCAGGGCTGGGCTCGCAGGCGAGCGAGCGGATCCAATCGGACTGTTGACAGGTGGCCCTCCGTTCTCTAGAAACACCCCGTCGCAGCGACTCCGGTCGCGGCGGCAAGCATATTCCCCGATAGCTCAGCCGGTAGAGCGGGTGACTGTTAATCACTAGGTCCGTGGTTCGAGTCCACGTCGGGGAGCAATATACGCGGGGTCGTGGAAACGCGGCTCGGCACGTTTTGACAACGGCCTCGGAGAGTGATCTCCGAGGCCGTTGGATTTTTCCCCACGTTTCTGCGACCTTCGACGCTCGGCGAGAATGGCGCGCGCGTAGACAGCGTTCGAGCAGAGCGCGCCACGGACGTGAAGGAGCACGCAACGAGGGCCTTCTGGACGCGCCTTGCTCTCTCTCCTCTGGCCAGCGGGGGGAGAGAAATCGAAAACGTTTAACAGCGAAGCCCGTTTTCGGTGGACAGGTCGGTTTCTGCTTAAATTAACTGGCCAGCGCCCTCGAAGGGGCTGGTCGCTGGCGCTCCTGACCTGCCTGCAAGCCACGCTTGGCATCCTCACGCTACCAGCCTCGGCGCATGGACTCGGCGAGTTCGATCGGGTCAAGCACGGCGGTCGAACTTTCCCAGTCGACGTCTTCGACGCGGCCGTACTTCGCATCGAAGGGGTTCTTCGTGAGCGCCGTCGTTCGATCAATGAGCTTCTCGGCCTCGGCGCGCTCACCCTGGGCAACACGCACCCAGACGTCTTCCAGCGTGTCGGGGATCTGCCCGAAGAGAGTGTGGATCGCCTCAAGGCGCTGTGAGAGGAGCTGGTGAACCCGGTCCTCGACCGACCCACGGTACCGTAGGTTGGCGATCCAGACCTCCGAGCGCCGCTGGCCGATGCGCTGAATGCGGCCCTTGCGCTGCTCGAGGCGCGTGGGATTCCACGGTAAGTCGATGTGAATGAGCGTGCCGAGGCGCTGAAGGTTGAGCCCCTCCGATGCGGCGTCGGTCCCGAGAAGCAGTCGAAGTGTACCGTCGCGAACGCGCTGCTTGAGTACCTCGCGGTCGCACCGCTTGAAGGCACCGCGACTCCAGATGCCAGAGCGCATGCCGCCCGCGTAGAGGCCAATGTCCTCCGATGCGAAGGCTTGGTGACGCGATACCTGCTCGCCGACCCATAAGGCCGTGTCGAAGTACTGCGAGAACAAAATGCAGCCGCGTTCACGCCACGGCTCATCGATGCCGGGCCTGGTCCCCAGGAGGTAGCCGAGCACTGCGGCGAGTTTCGGATCTGGGTCGCGGCACTCCTCGAGCAGCTTCAGGCACCTCGTGAGGGCCTTCAGTTCGGCCTCCGAGAAGTTGCGGAACTCAGACACCTCACGCTGCGGCGACTCGTCGGCCTCTTCGTCGGTGTCGTCTTCGTCTGCCGTCGCGGTGTCATCGATCCCGAGCAGCTTCCTGATCGTGTTCTTCCCTGCTTCGAGAGAGCTGCCCAGACGACGCAGAAGCAGCGTTCGGAAGAAGCCGGCGCCTCCGGGGATGCGCTTGCCCAGGGCTTCCGTGAACGCCTCGGCTTCGGCGTACGCGTCATCGAGGTATGCCGTCAGCCCCAGCGCGTCGCGGTCCGACTCACCGAAGAGACGTACCTTCACCGGGGTAAGCCACGGCTCCCGTGTCACCGGATTCGTCGTCTCCTCAAGGTGCTGACGCGTGCGCCGAACGATGCAGCGGAGGAGCGGGTTGTGCGCGCCCGCGTATAAGGGAAAGAACGTGGGCTCGATCTGCGTTCGTCGAAGGGCCGCTGGCAGTCGATCGTAGTCCTCCGGGAGCAGCGTCCACTTGTCGTCGGGCATTTGAAGTCGGTCTCGGATCCTTGCCGCGATCTCGTCTTCGCTTCGCGAGGGAAGCGGATCCCGTGCGTAGTTCCACGCCGCATGAGGCTCCTCGGGTAGGCCGTGCACGCCCGTCGCTACCTTGAGACACTCGAACGGGATCCACCAGGGACTTGTTCGATAGGGCTGGCCAAGGACGGACGGACTGCCCTCCGAGAGGATTGCGAGCAGGTCCCACGCCTCCACTGGGTGGAGTTGCACGGGTGTCGCCGTCGCAAGCAGCATGCTTTTTGTTTTCCCCGCGAGCCGAAACAGAAAGCTCATGAGCTTGTTGGGGTCGGCGCGCTCATTCACGCGATCCGCACCGTCGTCGATTTTCGGCAGTGTCCGCCGACGCGCTCGATGCGCCTCGTCGACAATCACGCAGGTGTAGCGCCGACTGAGCAGCGCCTCGACAACACGAGGATGCCCCCTCGTGATCAGCCCTTGAGAGACGAGACCGATTCGTCGGGGACACGAACGGAGAGCCTCAACGCCATTCGCGGGATGCTCGATGTCGTTCTCATCGATCCACGAGCTACCCGACCAACGCGCCGACGGCAGATGGAGCAATTCCATCAGCTCGCCCTGCCACTGCCTGAGCAGCGGCTTCGGCGCGAGGACGAGGATCGGCCCGTCGTCCTCGAGCCCCATGAGCAGGGCCGCCATGGCAAGCTGGACCGTCTTCCCGAGCCCCACCTGATCCGCGAGCACAAGCCGCGCACCACCAAGGCGATGTCGCTCAAGCGCCAACCGAGCGAAGTACTTCTGGTGCGGCCACAGCCCCTGCTCTCGTCTATAGATTGGGCTCTCAACTGCGACTGCTGCGGGCTCAGGCGCCTTCCTCCATTCGCCGATGCCCACAAGCCTTCGCCCTGCGAGGCGCTTCAAATCGCTCTCGATAAACGGGCAGCACGCAAGGTCAACGGCCGCGGGGTTGTGCCAGAGAGCATCAAACTCCTCGCGAACCCACTCAACCGCATTGACGCTGTCGTCCTCCCAGAGGAGTTCGTAGTTCAGCTTCCAGGCGGTGGCGCTCTCGTTCACGCTTCCAAGAAATGTCGTGGCCCGCCCATCAGCGTAGCGCACGATTCCGGCCTTCCCATGGATGAGACCGAAAACCTCGTCGGGAAGCACCTTCACCTGCAGCTTGCGCTCACCGGAGGGAAGTCGCTGGCAAAGCAGGTCGTAGAGTCGCTGGATTCGTGGCCGAGCCGCCTCGGGCAGGGCTTCAGGCTTTCCTTCACACCAACTTCTGCGCAGCGCGCTCTGGGCGGCCACCGCGGTCTTAACGTCGTCCGGCTCGAGGTCGGAGTTGCACACGATGCGGATGGGCCCATCGATGGCTTCTAGCTCCTCGCCGGCCACCTCGAAGAGGCTCGAGCGGAAGTAACCCGCGATCCGGTCATAGGCGACGGCGCCGCGAAGCCGATCGCGGAGGACGCTTGCAGCCATCGGGGCTCGCCGCGACGAGTGTCTCCGGATCATGAATCACCCATGATCGGACCGAAGCCGACCCGCGAGGAGTCGTGCGGCCTGGCTGTCCGCTACCCAGTGGGACATGGCCTCCACCTGGCCCAGGTTTGCGATCCAATCGAGGATGGTGATGAGCCTCTGACGATCGCTCCAGTAGTCACGAAGCTCGTCCTTCAGGAACCGCATCCCTGCCTCGGGTTTCTCCTCCGTCGCCGTGGTATGCACCGCGAAAAGAAGCTGGCGAAGCTTCGTGCCGCCGAACCCGTCGCCCTCAAGATCCTTCCGCCCGAACTCGCCCGGAGTGCGAACGCGGGTGCTGTTCGCCTTGTCAGCATGCAGCAAGGGCTTCACCTCGCGCACGCCGAAGCCTCGGGCTAGCTCCTGGTACACGCCTTGTCGGCGCTCACCACGACTCTCCACGTCAAGCGCACGCAGGTAGAGACGCTCATCCGCCGTGAGCCCTTGCCAGACCATTTCCAACCCACGAGGAACGAGGTAGTCACAGGCGATCTGAATTCCACGTTCGATGACCTGTTCGAACCGCGACTTCTCCGCGGCCACGGCGCGACGACCACGCCCAGCGTTCGCCGGGCGCGCACGGAACAACTCGTGCCCTACATCCTGGCCGTCCAGTGTCTGGTACTGAGTCAAGACTCGTAGGGCGGCCGCATAAGCCGCGAGTTGGTAGTCCGTGTCGCCGAAGTTGGGTTCGCCGCCCTCGTCGAGTGCTCGCATCGAGTCAATTTGCCGACGGACCTCGTCCTCGACCAGCGGATAGACCTCATCAAGGAACCCGTCTTCGGGCCTGAGTCGCTTCCGGAGAACGAGCAGAACGGTGCCCTGGACGTAGTTCCCCTTCTTGATGCCGCCTGCCGGCGTCTCCGTCGCTACCGTCCATGCCGCGGTGACACGAAGGCCCGCCGCCCAGAGGATCATGCCGAGATCGGCCCAAACCGCCGGATCCTGGTGCGTGAACTGAACCATCTGAAGTCCGGCGTCGGGCATGTGACGTGCGAGGTTCGAATAGACCTCCACCATGCTCCTCTTGAAATCTTCGCCCGTTCCACGGACCGCGAGTGCTCTTCGAGCGTCCGGGATCCACTCAGGAAAGACTCGCGGAAGGATCTTCTCGTCCCACGCCAGGAAGAAGTCCGCGAGCTCGTGGTAGTTCACCGCATCGGCGTAGGGAGGATCCGTGATCCAGAGATCCGCATTGACGGCAATGGATCGAGCGTCACTCGCCTCGACCTTCCCCGGTTGAACCTTCATGGAACTCGGGGAGTCGAAGATGAACCAAGATGTCTTCAGGGCGAGAAGAGGCCGACACGAAAAGTTGAACAGCGTGTTGAGAGCCTGGTTGCTGAAGACGTCCTCTCCCTTATCATGAACAACACCTGTGTGCCATCTGGACAGCCGCGAGTTCCAGTTTGCGAGTCGACCGACCGCAAGCATGGTCGCCGCCATAACTGCCTTGTCGTCGCCGCTCATCAGTTCCGCGAGGAGCCCATTCAGCAACAACTGCCGCGGCGTAAAGAGGTGATGCCAATGGGTCCAGCCACGGGTCCGGATGGGTTCCTCAGTTTTCTCTCCGTCGGTAGGCATGGCTGCGCTCGGCAGGAATCCCTTTGCCCACCATTCAGAAAGGCGCTGACGCAGGAGCGCCAACACCTTTGCTTCACGGGTCAGGTCTGCGTCGGTTGGTGCAAGGTACACACGAGAGCCGTCGGGCCTAACCCATCGGATACAGTACAGGCGTTCCTGGAAAACGTCGCCGCTACGCGGGACGAGATCGCTCTTCTCCCAGCGACGTAGGCCCTCCGGCCCTCGAAGAGCCTCGATAGGCCAACTCCGATCGCTGTCGAACGGGTCCAGCACTCGGCTATCCCGCACCGTACCGGTTCGCCCTGATTTTGCTGTGCTCCAGAGTTCGTCGGGGGCCTGATTGTGAATATCCACATTCACACGGTGTCCGGACGAATCGCGAGCAAGCACGCCGATGGCTCGGAGCTTCTCTCCAACAACCCAGCCTGGGGCCAAAGGAATCGCGTAGTCACAGCCTGCCGGCTTCACCTCGGCGCAGTAGAGGAAAGCGTCTGCGCGCCAACCTTGCTCATTGTGTTCGATGCCCCATGCGGTCACCTGCGTATCAGCCTTTGCGAATGCGTCCTCTTGTGCATTGCGAATCCTCTGCTGTACCTCACGCCCGCCTCCCGTGAGGTTCAAGCTCGCCCACGTCAGAAGTGCGGCAACAGGGTTAAGGTCGCTCCCGAAGGCGTCACATCCAATCCGGGCAGCTTCGAAAGGAATACTCCCGCCGCCGCAGAAGGCATCGCCGACTCGAGGCCGATGACCGAACCTCTTTTGACCTAGTTGCTCGACCAGTTCAGACAGGCTGGACGCAGTGGCCTTCAGATGGGCGTTGATCTCAGTCCAAGCCAGATCATTCGGACCATCAACATGCTCGGGTCTGAGGCAGTGTTTGAGCTTTTGCTCGTAAGGGAGAACATCGAACTTCTCCCGTGTAAGCGGGAAGCGACGCCGCGCTTCCAGTCGCGTCTTCGCTTCAGGTGAAAACGACTGCCAGATCGTGTAACGCAGTTCGTCTCGCGTGTCTTCGTCGGCATCCGCCCATTCGTCTGCGAATGAAGAGGCTTCGCCAAGAAGGTCGCGGTCAGCAATAACCGCCTTTCTGCGGCGCCAGAGGCCCTCGGCATCCATGGTCATGAGTTTGAGAAAGATCTCCCGATCTTTCTTCGGATCGGCGCTTGCTGGCATCAACATGCCGAGAATGCACGCTCTGACGAGGACAAGCGGCTTGCGCCCCCACCACTTTCCGAGGCGGGTCAGTGTCTGGCCCAGATTCGCCTTCCGCTCTTTGTAGCTTTCTGCCGAAAGCCGGGCGATCGGAAACTGAGTCTCGATGAAGGTCAGCTCGCTCATAGGAGGCTCATCTGGTAACTCTCAAGGAGCTGCTTGCGGACGCGGGGAGCCATCCCTTCGCCTTTGACGACGGGGTTCTCAGTCAGAGCGAACCTAAGGGCCTTGCGCCAGCCGACGCCGTTCTGCAGCGCCTGCCCCGTCGCCCCAGCGGTCATGGTGAAGAGCCACCAGCGTTCCTCGGGCGCGAGCCCTTCCCAGTTGCGAATTGCTTCAGGGATGAGGTTCGGGTCGGCGTCTTCGATGGCCCAGCACAGGATGCACAGTTCCTTACCAAGGCTTGGATGGATTGGGACGTCACCCTTCTTCGGAAGTCTCGCTGCTGCGAGACCCACCTTCTTCAGGCGGCGCGAGCTTTCTTCCCAGAACGCGGCTGCGATGTCATTCCACTTCTTGCGTTTCAGCAGGACACGGAGTGTCGGGTCGGTCGGTGTGACCGGAGGTAGACGGAGATGCCCTTCTTCGATCACGAAGTCTCGATACTCGGAGAGGCTAATGTCGGCGGTAGCCGCCTGGCTTGCAGGAAGGTGAAGCACGAAGCCGTGGCGGGCCTCGTCGGGAAGAAACCCCAGGCCGAGGATCTGCTTCGTCGCTCTTCCTCCTGCGTCTTTGTCAGCCATTGCGTCGCTCCTGCTCGATCTCGGCGGGATTCAACGTCTGCCCAGTTGCCTGAAGCCAGTCGAGGAGCTGCTGCCCCGTCTCGAAGTCGACGCGCAGGACTTTAAGACGGAGCCCACTCTGGCCGCTAACAATCGCCTGCGCCTGGTCACAGAGTCCGCGGAACTGAGCGCCCGCATACCCGTCCTCCGTAGCTCCGTTGAACTCCACCGTCTGGTCTCCCGATTCGGTCTCCGCCGTCAGCGTCAACGTATGCGCCTTAGCTCCGTGCTTTTCAAGGCGCTCCACGAAGGCCCAAACCGACGCCGTGTCGTCGAGCTTGTGCTGCTTCTTCCATCGGCACGGCGCCCGGGGATCGAGCTCCCACCGAGGTCCTCCACCACCGCTCTTGCCGGGGCGAGGCTGGATCGCGAGGCGCAGCACGTCCGACTTGATGCCGTCGGATTCGGCGATGCCAAGCACCATCCTGCTCGCGTCGGGGACAGAGAACGGGCCTTCGTAGGTGGCCCCATTCTCCGGCGAACTCCCGTCAGTACTGTAGCGAATATGGCCCTTCGGTGTGGCGCGCAGCTCAAGCTTGCTCCCCGCATGGGGATGCTGAGGCGAATAGCGAAGCTCGATGCGGCCTTTCCATTCTTTGGCGCTTCCTGTGGGGTGATCTCCTGTGCTGTCGACGCAGAGGAATTGGTATCGAAGCTGCTTGGCTTCGAAGCGCTGGAAGTCTGCGACTTTCGAGGAGGCAGTCGTCGGCGCGCTTGCGCCTGTCTCGAAGTAGACCGCATCTCCATGCAGAGGCTCGATGCGCAGCCAAGTAGTGCCATCGTCGTCGCGCGACAGCTCGCGGAACGCCACGGACGTCTCGGGCTTCGGGAACGGCCCCTTCTCGATGTACTGCCCCTGCTCCCGCCAGAGGTCCTTCCGAATGCACTCTGCCTTCAGGTCGTCCAGTGCTCGAGGCGCATGAAACTGCCAGGTCGTGGTCGTCGCAGCCTTGCGCCTGACCTCGCTCCACAGCGTGGACTTCGCCGTGAACAGGCGCGCTTCAGCCTTGAGTCGGAATCCATCTGCACCGACGTCGGCGGTGAACTTCTGCGCGGCTTCGAGGGTCCGCCGGATCACATCCTCTCCGTGCCAGTTGTTCCCACGGAACTCGAGCGAGATCGCCTGCGAGCGCAGTGCGTCGTTAATGCTCGGGAAAACCAGGGTATCGAACGCCTGCGTGAGCGCTGAGCTGAGCTGATTGAGAAGCCGATCCTTGAGGCCATCGAGGGCACGCCACTGCGGGTCATTCGGCGGCGTACTCTCGGCGTTGAGTTCCTCCTCGATACTCTTCAGCGCACGCACCTGTCGAGCCGAGTCGTTCACGTTCTGCATCACCATGCGTGAACCGGTCAGGAAGATGACTCGGTTCTTGAACGACTGATGAGTCCACCAGCCTTGCCACTCCTGGCTGATCGGCAGGCCAGCATGACCTCCGCTGGGCTCTGCGAGAACGAGGACGACCTTGTCCTGTTCGACCTGCACCTCATCCAGCGCCGGCAGCACCGCGACCAACTGGTAGGCATCGCGGACCACCGGCGCGAACCTGTCCTCGAGGTACTTTCGAAGCTCCTTGAGCACCGTCTCGTTGTTGAGCGCCTGAGCGGTGCTCCGCAGCTTTGCTGCGAGGTTCTGCTGGTTCTTGAAAAAGAGGCGACCGTCCTGCGAACGGTGCAGGTACCAAGCACGAGTGTCGAGGAGGTCGAGCACGTTCGCCTTGAAAGACGACAGGTCGCGCCCCGGGCGCTGCAGGAAGTCGTAGACCTCGTACTCGCGAAGACCGTGCACTGCGCCGGGCGTCGTCGAGAGCGACGCCAGCAAAATGAGCCTGGTTGCGTCGGTCGCATCCGTGTTGCGGTTCTTCGCGTCGATCGACTCGGCCTCCGATTGGCCACTATGCGCGATGTCGTGGGCGACCGCCTCAGAAAGATGAGGACTGATTGTTCGAACCTCGGAGCCAACCTCCGCATCGTTCAGATCGATATCGTACGGGTGAAGCAGGTCGAGCGTGTCTGCTCGGCCTGAGGTCCAGAGCTTCGAGATGACCATCTGCATCAAGCGGATCACACCGCGCGTCTGCTGGAACCCGTCGTTCTCTTTGAAGCGCCCGACCAGGTCACGCCACGCAGGATGGAAGGGGTAGGAGTCCAGAATCTGCTGGTAGAGGCCGTCCGACTGGGTCGTCGTGAGCCCCATCTTCACAGCCTCAGCGTGCGATTTCCGATAGGCGTCGGCGACCTTCTCAATCTCGCTGCGACCCGGCAGCTTTTCGAAGAGTCGGCATCGAAGGATGTGATACAGCTCGTCGCCCTGCGGGTTGACCGGGGTGATCGGAACAGCGCTGCGCCTCGCTTCGTTCTTCAGATTCGAGAGGGCGTGCTGAATCATGTCCCCGCCGGCCTGCCAGTTCGCGCCGCCGAGGTCGGAGATGACGACGCAGACCGAGTCCATCTCGGAGGCAGCGACGAGCAGATTCGCGAGGGCCGTTGCGGTGACGACCGCAAGGTCACTGTTGCCGACCTGTACGGAGCGTGCGTGCTCCATGTAGGGCGGGAGTTCGTCCAGCAGGACGATGACGGGCTGACCTTCGAGGAGCTCCTTCCATGCCTGCGGCCCTGGCGCGGACAGGGGCTGGTAGTAGTTCTTGAAGTGGTCGCGTCGGCCGAGCTGTTCGGCGAGGCTGCCCCAGACGCCGAACGCGGGTTCAACGTTCCGGCCATTGAAGCCGATCACCTTCACCTTGCCGAGCGCCGACGCGGGGTCGTTCGTTCCCATCACTCGCTTCCGGAGTGCGGGATCACGAGCCATCAACCCCAGCGAGACCATGCTGTGCGTCTTGCCGCCGCCCATGGCTTGAGAGAGCAAGAACACCGAAGAGCCCGCGTTGCCGCCCCCGAGCTGCCGGAAGCAGCGGTCGACCAGGGTGCTCATTCCGACGGTGAAGTAGTTCTCCTTGAAGAACTCATCCCCGGGCACTTTGCCTGCGAGAAAGTTGTCGAGATTCAGGACGGTGGCGCGGCGATCCTTCTCGAAGACCGAAGCACGCGGTTTATTCAGTGTGGTGAGGGGCATCGTGTAGCTCCGGTCGTTTCGAAGTGGTGCTCAGCGGGGGCCGAGCACGGCTGCTCGGAACGGATCGTGTGGCCAGCGCATTCCTCGGTGAGGTTGCGTGAGCGGGCGGCGGGGGCAGGACGACGATCGATCATGCGCCGCCTCCCGGTCCTGACTCATCGTCGGTCACCGACGTGTCCTGCCGGCGCACCCAATCATCGACCTCGGACAGCTTGAACTTCCAGAGGCGGCCGATCTTGTGCGCGGGTAGGCCACGGTTCTCGATCCAGCTGTAGATCGAGTCCTTGGCGACTCCCAAGTGCTTCGCGACCTCGTCAACTGAGGCCCAGGGCTCTGTCATCTCGGGCTGCTCCACAAGTAGCGCTCACCGGCAGAACGGTATTCCGGGGCAGATCTGCGAACAATAGCGGACGACAGTCGGGTACAATCGGCGTGGGTTCTGCGGCCACACCGCCCGTTGCTCCACCTAGCTCCCCGCGTGCGCCACTGCCTGCAGGGTCCGCTCACGCATACGATCCGCGCTGTCGACCGCTTCGAGTGCCAGAACCGCCAGCTGGAGGTTAGGCGCGAGCAGGAGCAGGTCGAGCAGATGGGTCACGCGCGCCCGCGTGAGCCCAGCTTTCGCGCCACAGCGGCCCGGTCGGCCAGGAGGCCGCGGTCGATGGCGGTCTGCAGGCGGTGCGCCATGTCGAGCGTCCGGGCCACGTGCGCGGGTCGGCGGACGGGAGCAGGTGCCGGTGGTGACGGAGCTTCCTTGAAGACCACGCGCTTCTTGCGCTTCTCTCAGATCAGCGTTCCACCAGGACTTGGCGGTCGGCAGGCTGCGTTTTCTCCTCGGAGGTGGCGGACGCGCCTGTGCCGTGACGGGCGAGCACTCGCTGCCCGTGCTCGAGGCCGCGCACATCCGGCCCTACTCCCAAGGCGGCGCACACCGCGTGGACAACGGGCTCGTCCTGCGCACCGACCTGCACCGCTTGTTCGACAAGGGCTACGTCACCGTGGATGAGGATCGCCGGTTCGTCGTGGGGCGCAGGCTCAAAGAGGAGTTCGAGAACGGGCGCTCCTACTACGCACTCCAGGGGCAGCCGCTCCACCTGCCAGAGCAGCCCGCCTCCCACCCCTCTGCGGGTGCGCTCGCCTGGCACCGCGAGCAGCTCTTCCTCGGCTGAGTCCCACTCCCAGCGCGACGGACGGGGCGAGGGGGCCAACGGCCAGTGCTAACCGGTTAGCAGTAACGAACGGGACCAACGTCCAGTGCTAACTGGTTAGCAGTAGCGAACGGAGCCGACGTCCAGTGCTAACTGGTTAGCAGTAACGAGCAGAGGCAGGGTGCCTCATGACCCGTCTCGACTTCTGGACTACCCCCGTCCACGCGCGCGGACGGTGCCTGGGGGCGCCGGGTGCATTGCACTCGCAAGTCCCTGTTTTCAGGTGAACAGCGGCTGGCACGCACGATGCTTATGCCGAGCTCAGCCGCGGACAGAAGTCCTTCGGTGAGGGATGCAATCCTGCTCCCCTTGAGTTGGGAAGGAGAACTTCCATGTTCAATTGGAAGTTGAAGGCAGAGAAGAGTGCCGACCAGGAGAGCCTGTCGCTCGAGCAGGTCCGCACCGAAATGCTCCAGCTGATGGCGTCCGAGAGCGCCAACCACTACCGCATGGGGCAGCTCTACAACTACGTGGTGGACAAAGAGTTGGCCCAGAAGGCCGGCTACAAAGACGCCCAGGACTACTTCAGCCAGAAACTGGCCGATCTGTCGTACTCGGCGCTGCGCATGTATGGGGCTGTGGCCGGCGGCTTCAGTGAGCAGATCAGCGTCCGGTTCGGCGTCACCTGCTTGCACCTGCTGCTGATCTACAAGGAGGCGGCGGACCTGGAGGTGAATCACGAGGAGCCGGGCGACACCGTCATCGAGGTACCGGGGGAGAACGGTGCGTTGACGCCCAAGCCCTTCTCCTCGTGCAGCGTGGAGGAGATGCGCAGGACCATCCAGCGCAAGCGCAAGCCGGCCTCCAGCAAGCCCTTGCCGCCGGAGGACCTGGCGCTGGCGGACCAGTTCAAGGAGGGGGTGACGAGCCGCTTCCCCAAGGGGGTGCTCGTCAAGGTGCAGGTGCGCAACCAGAAGGGCAAGGCGGTGCTCGACTTCAAGGGCATCCCGGTCAATGACGTGGCGACGCTGGTCGCGGCCCTGAAGGCCCTGCTCCCCTCGGGGCCCGAGGTGCCCGGGGTGGAGTAGGTGATGACGCCCGTGGTGTCAGTCCGGGCGCAGGAAAGGCCGCACGGCTCGCCTGAAACACCGGGCGGGCCGTGCGGCCCCGAAGTAGAGGGAGGGGCTGGACGCTCATAAGGCGCCAGCCCCTCTCTGCTGCAGAGGCACTGAAAGTGGAGGGGAGCACGCAAGCGCGCGGGGCGGCACGACCCTTGAGGTATGGTGTCCCTCTCCTACTGGAGGCCTCCCTTGCAGACACCCCGAGCCCCTGTGCTGAACCCAGCGCACCTTCCCCCTGGCACCTTGGTGGGCTCCTGGCTCGTGGTGGCCTGGGCAGGCCGTGGCGTCCATGGCGCCGTCTACCAGGTCGTCCCCGTGGACAATCCCCAGGCACGACCCAAGGCACTCAAGCTCGCACTGCTGCCCAGAGATCCTCGCTTCGCGCGTGAGTGGGAGGTGCTCGCCCGCGTGCGACATCCCAGCGTCCCGCGCCTGTTTGACTCCGGGGACTGGCAGCACCCGGGCGGCACTCTCTACCCGTTCCTTGTCATGGATTGGGTGGACGGTGCCCCGCTCTATGACTGGGCCCGCCAGCACTCCCCCTCCTCCCAGCAGGTGCTCCCGCTGCTGGCCCAGCTCGCTCGCGCCCTCCAGGCCGTCCATGCCAAGGGCTGTCTTCACCGGGACGTCAAAGGTGACAATGTCTTGGTGCGCCGCTCCGACAGTCGCGCCCTGCTGATCGACTTTGGCTCTGGCTTCTACCTGGACGCCCCTACCCTCACCCCCGACATCTTGCCGCCGGGCACTCCGGCCTACCGCTCTCCGGAGGCCTGGCTCTTCGAGCTCCAGTTCTTCCGCGACTCCAAGGCCCGCTACTCCGCTCAGCCCACCGATGACCTGTACTCGCTGGGCGTCACCGCCTACCGCCTCGTCACCGGCCAGTACCCCGAGCTCGGCGAACCTTCCCAGGATGAGGCCGGCACCTGGCACGTGGAGGGCCTCGCCTCTCCCCCTCCGCTCGCTCTCAACCCTCGTGTCGACGTGCGGCTCAATGCCCTGATTCTCCGCATGCTCTCGGTGCGCCCCGAGCAGCGCGGCACCGCGCAGGTGCTGGCCGAGGCGCTGGAGCAGGCCGCGCAGCTCTCCCTCCCCGAGAGCACCCGCTCGCTCTTCGTTCAGGAGGCTTCACTGGCGGCGGACTTGGGTGCGCAGGCCGCTGGCACTTCCGGGCTCGCCCCTCTCCCACCGGCCCATGAGATTGTCGCAGCGCAGGCTCAGGCTCCCGAGGTGTCCTCTCTCACGCTGAGCCCTGCTGAGCGTGTCAGCCCCTCCGTGCACAGGCGGCCCTG